>Ga0079225_10001133_pt1 | contig 14854 bp, 18 predicted proteins | sample Poulit2012_FD_76344 | JGI IMG/M metagenome (GOLD analysis project Ga0079225, IMG submission 76344) | Agricultural soil microbial communities from Georgia to study Nitrogen management - Poultry litter 2012 | ecosystem: Environmental > Terrestrial > Soil > Agricultural land | place: USA: Georgia... | reverse complement strand
TAGTAAAAGCCGCCAAGGCTATTTTCCCGGCGGCTTGTCCTAGTCTACATGATACCACAGGAGTTACGCGAAAAACTGCCAGGATTTTTTAGGACGTGTCGGACATCATACCGAAAGCGACTGCAAACACTGCAATGACCTGATCCCTCTCCCTGTGCACCTGCCTCTCACTCACGTGGATTGCCTGGGCAATTGCGTTCCACCCCGCCGGTCCTCCAAACGCTTTGCAAACCGATTTATTTTACCCGGGGGCCTACCAACGCTCGGGGAACCTTCTGCTCCGTGCAGACTCACTCGGCTGGAAAAACTTTTCTGGATGTTCTCGGTTATGACATCCAGGACACAAACTCTCAAGATTGTCCGCTTCGAGCGCAAGGTCCGGCCGATCAATCAAATGCTCAATGTGATGCACTGTGTTGGCCGGCGAAAACTTGCCATCCCGTTTGCACTGTTGACACTCATGATTGTCTCTCCGCAGGATCTCTTGGCGTTTGGCCATCCACTCAGCGGAACGATAAAACCTGCGTGCCCAGCCACGCACTGCTCCCAGCCCCTCGATAAACACAAAACCCGCCGCTGGTATGCGGCGGGCCTGTGTTGGTTTTATACCTGTTACCATGATAACACATAAAGTCGGCCTTTTTGTCCTGAGTTTGTCCGACCTTTGTCCGCCATTTAGATCAACCCGAACCCGACAGCAAATTTTCGCACGATCTCATAACGCATCTCATAGAAACGTGTACGCCCCATGCCTAGGTCTTTGGCCACCACATCGTTTGACAGCGTGTTACGGTCCCAGTACTTCGCTCTGACGAGCTTTTGCTCTCCCAGACTCAGCACGTCGAACACCGGCTCGATGCGGTTGATATTGCGCCTAGCTCGTGTTAGCCGTACATCCAGCGATTCAAGCTGCATGTACGTGTCGGCGGTTACATCCTGTGCCGGCCCATCTTCTGCCCGCCCCTCTGGCGGCGGCCATTGTCTACCCTGTCTCCTGAGTATCTCTTCCTGCTCTTGTTTGCCGGCATACAGCGCCGCCCTGTGTATCGGGTAGTCATACAGCTCCTTCTCGACGTAGCGGAACACGTGTGCTGGTATATCATCCGTGTGGATTAATTGTTGTTCAGCCATCCGTATCATTCGCCCCTTTCGGATCGAACTACATCCGCGATCATCATCGCGAAGTTCGCCACGTCAACCGCTTCATCACGAACCTGCTTAGCACTACCTAACGCAAGGGCTAGTTGCAATTCCAAAAACTCGTCAAATAGTCGCTTTAACAAGCGGTTCGTCGATTCTCCTATCCAATGTGACTTGTGATCATTTGCCTGTAACTTTCTCTCCATCTCATGCGCGAACCATGAAACTTCGGGTCTAACGTCCAACGTGACAGGTTTGGCCTGAGTACGCCTCCTGTCGGTGCCCGTTGCCTGAGCGAGCTGGTTGCGGAGGCAGGGAATGCCATCAACTCTTTCACCGTCAAGCTGTCCCGAAAAACACTCGTAAATGATCCCATTTTCTCCTCGTCCGATTTCATTGGCCCCGCACTCTGGACATCGCTCATCATGTACTCCACCACCCATGTCACCCACTCCTCGCATTCGCTTGATTCAGCCGATCAATAGCTTTTTTTATCAATTCGGTGTGTGGCACGAGCCACTGATGCCGGTCGGTTTGGTATTCGTCCATATTTCGCCATTTGGCTAGCCGCCCCGTCGGATCGATGTCGGGTTGCATTTGGTAACCATAACCGGTGCGGTTTAATCGAGCTCCTCCACACCGGAACCCGTGTAATACTCCTCCCGCCATACGGTTCATGTGGCGTGCAATGCTTAGTAACTGCGTCCACTCGACAGTGTCATATGCTAGGTCCGGCCTCGGATCATGAACGATATGGACGCTCTTTTGCATCGATCCCCGCCTCCTCCAACCGTTGCTTGGCGTGTGCGATATGTGCTCGTATCATTTTGGCTTCTGAGGCAAACAATTCTATGGTCGAAGCGAAGTCTTGATTGCCGTCCAAATCTTCAATCGCTTTATCGAGCCTACGCACTTGCTCCTCCATGGACGGTATATAGTGCTCCAAAATGCGTTCGACCGTCATTTCGCAATCCACCGGAAACGATCTCACGATTGCCAAGTAACTGTTGTCGTAAAAATGCTCGCCCATTCCCGTCAACTCCTCGATCCGAATGTAAACTCCCGCAGGGTCGGCCCAAAATGTTTGTGTAATCTCACTGGCTACCTGTCCGTCCGCAACAGAGAAAAACCCCAGATCCTGCATGACGTCCTTTGGTAATTTGATTACGTTATCGGTATCCGGTGCGGTATCTTTCCACGTCCCACTGGGGACCCTGCCATTGGTAGGCCAGCACCACTTTGTTATTAACTGCACTGGACCCACAAGAGGCTTTTCGGGAGTATACGGTCCAATGTGCGCCATAAATTTAGCCCTAACTTGTTTTAGCTCATCAGGCTCGTAAAACACCGGCTTCCCATTTTTGCACGTCACTTTTTTTCCTTGGTGTGTTTTCGTCGGCGGTTTAATTGGCAAAAAGAATTCAATCATGATATATCGCCTTACCTGATTTGCAGATAACCCGATCGGTTATTGGTGCTTTGTTTGTTACCATTTTCTTCCACCCTTTTTATTTTTTGATGTTGAGAAAAATCAGCTTAAGTCACGACAGGGAAAGGACAAGGATAGGCGGCGTAAGCATAGCCGCCTTTCCTTTTCCCGTGACGGTCGAGCGAAGCGAGGGAAGAAAATTATGTTATACGTAGTATAGTGTCTTTTTCTTCCGGAAAAAGACATGTGTTTTTCTTCTTCTTCCCTCTGCCAGGGAAAGGGAAAAAGACATAGATTTTCCCTTCTTTCCCTCGGAAAAAGACATGTCTTTTTCCTTTCTTCCCTAGGCTTTTTTTGTGACAATTCCGTCCTCAATGTCATATCCCCCGTGCTCTTTTATTCGATTTCTGACTGTCCGTTCGGTGACTCCCATGAAGTCCGCTATAGCGTCAACCGTTACATTTTCGTCAATTCCGCATGCCTCAAATGCCATTTCGAGTGCTTCTTTTCTTTGTTGTTTGCGGCTTTTTTTGTTCTTCTTATTGGACTTCGTTGCACGTTCCCAAGGCGGTTTTTCGCTCTCCGGCATTGCGTCTTTTAACACCCCGACATCGTCCACTTGATGCACCGGATACCGGAACCAAACGTCACGCGGCGGGAATGAGACAAACTCCCGCAAGGTCGCCTCGATCCTCCATGCCGACTGTCTTCGCGCGGCTTTTTCGGCCGCCAAAGTCGCGGCTCCATAATCGCTGTGGACGTCCGCAGGAAGGAGCTCTCTGCAATGCTCCGACATTGCCTTCATGCTGAGTAAGTCATCTTGTCCGACGCGCTCTTCGTAGTCCTCCACATGGCATTTGAGGAATGCCTTTCCGACACCACATACGGCTTCGTTGATCTGTTGATTGATGATGTCGTCATTAAGTTCGAGTTCTATCATGTCGATGAGTGCGTCCGGATCGCGCAGAAAAACGCCTGAACCACTTGCCCGATCTCCGCTTTGCTTGTGTCCTTGTGCGCCTTTGCTGTGGTGGTGTGCAAAGATGACTGCCGAACCAAGTTCCGCTGCAATCAGATCAAATTGGTTCATAAAGTGCGCCATATGTTCTGCGCTGTTTTCATCACCAGTAATGACCTTATAAATTGGGTCGATTATGATGGCAATGTAGTCTTTTTGTGCTGCTCTACGGATCAACTTTGGTGCCAACTTATCCATAGGCACGGCTTTGCCTCGCAGGTTCCAAACGTCCAAATTTGCAATATTTGTTGGTGTCCAGTCGTTCGCCTTGTATACGTCCTTGAACCGATGCATGGCGCTCGCTCTGTCCAGTTCCAGGTTGACATACAGCACCGGACCCTGCGCCACTTGCCACCCCCACCATTGCAGCCCCTCTGCTATAGCAATACACAGCTGGATGAGAGCAAACGATTTGCCGGCCTTCGACGGGCCAGCCAGCAGCATTTTATGTCCTTGTCGCAGTACGCCGTCAATGAGGGGTGGCGATAAATCAGGCATGTTGTCCCACACCGTGGCCAGGCTCTCCGGATCCGGCAGGTCGTCGTTCACACTCTCAATCCACTCATGCCATTCGGCCCATGACTGTTTGCCGATGTTGGTGTCGACTAAAAACTGCTTGTGGCCGTTGCGCATGATGCCCGGTAGCCGCGACAACCGACTCGGGTTGCGGTTTTGCGTGTCTACCGGCAGCCCGTTTTGTTTACACACGTCGTACAGGTAATCCACCCGTCGGCGATACTCGGCATAGTCGGTTGCATCGATGCGCACGATGGCATGTAGGCTTTTTCCTCCACTGTGGACTAATGCAGCAATTGGCAGCTCCAACTCGCGCAGGATGGCATACTGTTTGTCGATCGGTGTGTCATCCGATTCCACGAGTGCATACCGGTATTCGGTGACGTTTTCATTTTTGACGCCTTTGCCGTCCAACGGGTTAAACCTAATCCATGCTCCCACTTCCAACTTGTAATCGCCCAGCACCAGGCTTATATCGCCGCCACAGTTGTTTAGCTCTTGTATGAGCTGGCCGGCGGTGCGGTCCCAGTTGCCAGCCTTCGGTAAGTATCGTTTTTCTTCTTCGTTGTACCATGACGACGTAACATAACCGACATGATCTTCCGCGTCAAAAAGTGTACTTAGATACGTAATTATTTGGTTGACTGGATCCCAGTCGGCCGGCTCCTGCACCTCGTGTGATTCAAGCCAGTTCGGATCGACGACTACGACGTTACTAGTGATTTCGGAGTCCCAGTCTAGCGCTTTGCCGGCTGTCATGGCGGGTGTCCATCCCTGGTCTTTTGCCAGCTGGACAATCGTGCCGGCGGTAACCGGGTTGTCCGATCCGTCGAATCCATCCCATTTTCGATAACACTCACCCGGCCGATACCGGGCTTTGTCCCGTTGGCTCCATTCATCCCACACATTGGCCGTAAAGCCATGATGTTTGAGGGCCATGCCTACGCTTAGCCAGTCTTGATAGCTAAGCGTGGCGGGGTTGATATGGTCGAGTATTTTAAGGTCTAACTGGTGATCGTATCGGTCCATGACAAGCCCTCCGTATCGGTATTGAGTTCAGGCGGTTGGTACTCGGCTGGCTTGACGGCTCGTGGAGTTCTCCATCCACTGGCTGCATATCGATTGATCATGTTACGCGCTGCTTCAAATGGCCATTTGCCGACATTCTGAAATCCCCGTTGTTCCAAAAAACGGATTTGTTTCGGTGTAGATAGCCCCGCATCACGTCTTTGTGCCAAACTGGTTAATATCATGTCAGCCTTGCCTGCACTGTCAATTTCCTCTGGGTAGATGCCGAGTTTCTCAAGCTGTTGTTTTTGCTTTTCGCTTGGCGGCTTAGATTCCCAGCCAAATGCAGGCACATAGCTGCTCAAATCCTGGTCGCCGATGGACATTTCGAACTGCAACGGGTCCACCAATTTTCGTTTGCGACGGCGCATTTCTGCCAGCTGTTTGGCCAGCGCTTCTTCGCGTTCTGCCAGTACGTCAGTTGTTGCCGGATCGACCGCTTCCATGAGATCAACTGCCCCGCCGTCTGCTTCGATATGCTCGGTCATTTTAGCGGCGATGTCGTCCTCGGTCGAGATTAGGTGTGCCGGATGTACCAGGTCCAGACGGTCAGTGTGCCATAAAAAGTCGAGTAGCAGCAGGTGATCTTTGCCCGGGCTTAGACGTGTGCCACGTCCAACCATTTGAGCATACAGGCTACGTACCCGTGTTGGCCGTAGCACAACAACGCAGTCAATGGCCGGGTTGTCATAACCCTCGGTAAGCAGCATGCTGTTGCAAAGCACGTCGTATTTACCGTCGTGAAAATCCTGCAGCACTTCGTCCCTGTCTTGGCTTTCGCCGTTGACTTCGCCGGCACGGAGTCCGCGGCTTTCCAATATGTCCCGGAATTTTTGCGACGTGGCGATCAATGGCAGGAATACCAGTGTGCGGCGCCCCTTGCAGTAGTGCACCATTTCATCGGCTATTTGGTGCAAATACGGGTCCAGTGCCGTGCCCAGGCCGCTCACGCTGTAGTCACCGGCCGACTGTGTTACCTGGCTGATATCCAACTCCAATGGTATGGTTTGCGCCTTGATCGGCGACAGGTACCCGTCCCGTATGGCCTGTGGCAGCGTGTATTCGTAGGCCAGCGAATCGAAATACTCGCCTAGGTTACGCATATCGCCGCGGTCCGGCGTGGCCGTCACACCCAGCACGGTGGCATCCTCGAAATATTCCAGCACCCGTTGGTAGCTGTCGGCCAGTGCGTGGTGTGCCTCGTCCACAATGATGGTGTCAAAATGGTCCATGCCGAATTGCTCTAGCCGGGCCGGTCGCATCATCGACTGCACCGATCCAACCACGATACGGTACCAGCTGTCGATCGATGTCAGCTCTGCCTTTTCGACGGCACATTTCAATCCGGTTGCCTGTTCCATTTTGTCAGCTGCCTGCTCTAGCAGTTCACCCCGGTGTGCCAGAATGAGCACTCGTTTACCTTCACGTACTAAATCCTCGGTGAGCTTGCTAAACACGATGGTCTTGCCAGTGCCGGTGGGGAGCACCAGCAGCGTACGCTGGTGCCCCTTTGCCCAATGGGTTTTGACCGCCTCTTTTGCCTCCTGTTGGTACGGTCGCAACGTCATCGTTGTTGTCGTCATCACCGCTAAAAACTCCCCGCTTGGTAGCTAGGTGCGCCGGCAACAGGCTTGTCCTCCGGTTCGTAGAACCGTCGAATATCGTTGCTTTGTCGTTCTTCACCGTCACTGCCTGTCCATGTACGCACAATGACCCTGCACCGCCCTTTTGATCCTACGACTGCATTCCAATTCATGCGGCCCGTGCCGCCTTTTTTCATTTGTCCGATGCCGACGAAAAAGTCAGCCAGCAGCCCTTCAGTTTTTTGGTGCAGGAACAGCCGGTGCTTAATGGTAACCGGCCCTCCGTCGGTCTGGATACGGATGTGCACAACCGCCATAGGGCAGGGGGGCAGGTTATCGCTGCCCTGGTGTCGTTCTTTTTCCATATGAATGACTTCAAAATCATAATCGCCCTCTGGTGCAAGAATAAACTGAAATTCCTCGTGCGTGATTTGGCTGTCCCACGTGAGTTCTTGGTGTGGCATAGTTTATAACCTCCTAAAATGGCGCTAAAATGGCGCTTTGTTTTTTTCAATAGATTCGTACACTTGTTCCCATGCCCCGATTAGGACACCCTCAACAAAATCCGACGGATAATTGGCGATCGGTGTGTCCAGTGGAAAATACCCTCGATCGGCCACAGTTCGCTGTATGTCCTCCACCGTGACGTTGTTAGTCCTCATCAAATCGGCTAGCGCTTTGGGTACACCCTGCGATTCTAGGTCGGTATCTTCGGGCGGTTGTTCAGCTGGTACCGATTCGGTCTCGGTGGCCAGTTGCGATGTAGGTTCAGGTGCAGGTTCAGGCGCAGGTTTCGGTTGCGCTTCTGGTTGCGGCGTCGGTGCAGGTGTGGACGTGGCCAGGGCCAACTTCTCACGTGGCAAGAAACAGTGTGCAATCGCTTCATAATCCATGTCGATTTCAGCAGGTAATCCATGCCGGTTCTTGGCGTCCCATGCCGGGTTGTGTGATGTATACATGACACGCTTACCACCGGTGGCTATATTGCGACCCTTCTCCACGCCTTTGCCGTCGGTGTTGACGACAAAGGTCTTGAAGTTAGCAAACAGGACCATGTCCGCCCACTCTTTGGTCAAGGGCATATTACGCTTAAGGAGTTTTAGTGCCCATTTGTCATAAGCTCCGGACTCGCCTGGTTCCTCGAACTTTGTTGTCTGCGCATGAGCTGTAAGCACAACATGGGTGCCTGTCTCAATGACGTCGTTTAAGAGATTCAAGAGACTGCCTAGTGTTTCGGTAAGACGTGTGTACCCTTTGCCATATCCTCCGGCGACAAATTCGATGCTTTTAACATTATCCTTAGCGCACAGGTGATCGATTGCTACAGACTCAGCCCAGTCTATTGTGTCAATGACTAAAGTGTCGCAAATACCTGGATTGTTTCTTACGTACTCGACCTGTTGCATCATCATTGCCCAGCTACTTGGTCGCTCCATACGTGCAACATCTAAATGGAAAGTTCCGTTTTCGGTATCAATAAATAACGGGTTTGGGAACTTAGATGCCAGGGTTGTTTTCCCAACGCCCTCTGGGCCGTAAATAACGACCCGCTGGGCACTCGGTACCGGCCCGCGAATGATCTTCATTAAAACTCGCCTGCCTTCCATGTTGGTTGTTCCGCTTCGGACTCAGATGCTAAACTATCCATGGCTTCGGTCAGATCCTGTCCTACCACGTAACCGTCCTCAATGATGAGGGTACATTCCTCGCCGGTTCCCACACGGGTAGCGATGGCTTGCAGCCCCTCAGATTCCAGCCACTGACCAAACTCCTGCAAGGTTTCCAGGTCCATCTGCTCGAGTTTGTCTATCAAAACAAAACCGCACTTCGGATTCAGTTTGCGCACAATGGCCGTTGCCACTTTGAGTTGCTCCGATCCGGCCATGTTGTCCCACTTCTGCCCGTTGTACGTCAGCTCGCCGCCCTCCACCGACAAACCGGGGTACGGCATTTCAGCTCCAGCAAGAAGGTCTGTTTTGGCCTGTCTCGTTTCTCCGATTTTTTTAGTGAGCTCGTCGTATTTCCGGGCGTATTCCCGAGCATCGTCCTCAGCTTTGTCTTTGTCCAAATTCGCCCGCACCTTGCGGTTGATTTCCTCGATGTTGGCGATGGACTGTTCTAATTCCGCGGTGGACTCGTCAACCAAATCCTGAGCTGATTTTTGCGCAGTCTCAAGGTCGTCATTGAGTTGTGCGAGTTTCGTTTCGGCTTCAGCGAGTTTGGCGCGCAGGTCTTCGACAACAGATTGTTGCCGTTCCACGTCGGCCGCAAGTTGAGTTGCTCGCTCGCGTTTTCGTTGGTTCTCACCATTGCGAGACAGGATCTCTTGCTGTTGTTTTATGAGGTCTGATGCTGACACCGGCTCATCCGGTGCGTCGGGATAGTACGGCTGTTCTTTGGCGTACTTCTTTTTCTGGTCGGCTATTTGCCCAATGGTCCGACGTTGGTCGTAAAGTTCTTTTTCCGTCTTTTCCAGCTCAGCAAGCCGTTCGCCGACACCGATGATGCGTAGTAGAGTGTCTGCCTTTTCCCGGTTGCTGGCGGTCAGGAACCGCGGCAAATCGATCGCCAATTGATCCACAAACTCGTTTAACAATGTCTGGCCGGCTCGTTGACCTGACGGATCAGTCACATGCAAATCCGAATTTTTACCGCGTCGTTCTATAATGAGACCATTTGACAATTTCACATGTAGTTTTGGCGGGATGGTGCTGCCCTCACGTTGTGCTTGTGACGGCCGGTAACGTTCGCCCCCGAGTGCCCAAGCGATGCTGTCTAATACGGATGTTTTACCTTGGCCATTACGCCCGCCGATAACAGTGAGCCCGTTAGCTGTTGGCTCCACTTTGACTGCTTTTACCCGTTTCACGTTTTCAATTTTAATTTGGTTTATTTTCAGCGACATGCTCTGCCTCCTGTTGCCGCCTCAGTGCCATCATGATAAAATGGCACTGAGGGTGTAATTTTCGTTGTCTCTCATTTAGCCACCGCAGCAACGGTGGCTATTTCTTTGGGGTTTTTTGTTGTTCCAGGTCCCGTTTTGTATCTTGCCGCCTGATCTCTGAATTCTCGTTTTCCTTCTTCAGCTGATGTACCATCTTATCTATAGACGAAGCCCATATGGACAAAGCGTCTAACCGCTCGTGTATATTCCGAATTGCTTCCCAAACCAAATCTCTATCCACGGTTTTTACACTCCCTCCGTTTTTCTCCAATTTTGTTGAGTATGTCAGCAATCGTTATGCCCGCCTTGGTTAGCTCAACGTGGTTTTGTATCAGACCGTTCTGGTTCAAACGCAACAACTGCGCTTGAGTTACCAGCAACAGGTTGTCCGGGTCAAAATTACGGTTGTTGCCGTCACCAAAAATCACGACGTGACCCTCAGGCACTGGCCGACCGTTGTGAGCCTCCCAGACTAGCACGTGCTTAGAACGCCAGTTGTGTTGTTTCCTTCCCTCGGCGACTTTTATTTGGATGTATCCGTCCTTGCTGAGGCGCTTGGCGCCGATCGGCACCCAGTTGTGCGGTTTGTGTCCCGGTTTGAATTGGGTTTCTTCTCCCCCGAGTGACAAACCCTTCATACCTTTGTTCCATGGCGTGTTCCCTTTTTTGTAGCGTCCTGTTATACCGCTGTCTAGCTTGTTACGATTTTTGTAAGATTTAATTTTTTCAACCGGAACCGACGTGCCAAAACGCCTATTGAACATGTCTGTCAGCTCCTGATTGCCACGCCCCTTGTAGTGATCAAAAATCCACTGCCGTTGCTCCGTGGTTGCACGAAAAACGGTCATTCGTCATCCAAGAACTGCGCTCGTAGCATTTTTGGCATTTTATGTTTCTTGTCTCCCGTAACATCAACGCCATACTCGAGTTGCAACTCCTTTGCTTTTAGCACCAGCGTCCCATTAGATATGATTTGTGACGCAATCCCAGACACAGCTTTTGCCCGGTTGATCTCACCGTCCAAATCTTCTTTGTCGACCGAATCCAAACGATCCAGCTGCTTAAACAGAAGATTTTGAAGGTCTCCTAGCGATTTACTCACACACAATTACCTCCTTATTGTTCAGTTGATGGTACCAGTACCACATCCCCCGGCCGTAGAGCTCCCGGATCAATGCCACCATTGGCTGTGCGTATGTCGTGGACGACCTCACGAGGATCTCGCTCAGGAGCATGATCGACAGCGAGCGACCAGAGCGTGTCCCCTGGAGCCACTACTGCCTCGATCATTTCGTATGATGCCATGTCTCGAGCATCATTCATCAAGGCAATAACCCCTGCGAGGTACAGTAAAGCGATGATTGTTGCCATAACTACAACCGTCCCGATCTCTCGTGATTCGCCGTGCCTCGACAACATGTTGCGTCCCCTCCCTCGGTTACGACATCCACATCCACATCCATCCAATCCCGTTCCCCCGTCTCCAGGATTTCCACTATCATTTGCCGTTTTACGCCACCGAGCCGGCGACGGTACGGCTTCGGACAGTTGAGCCATTGATCACGAGTTAGCCGTAGCACCATCTGCTGTCTCCCCCATCACAAACGTTTTTAGGTAGATCTTCGGGATGATAATTCGCCCGCCGAGCTTTTCGTGACCGAGCGCTCCCGTGTCAATGTGATGACGTACGGCACGCTCTGATAACCTCAGATACCGAGCCACATCCCGCACATAGAGCACATCAGGCATATCTTCAAACCGGTCAAACCGCATCGGTACCAACACCCTCACCCCTCCCTTTTACTATATTTCCGTAGTCATTACAATGCATTTCGACATTATCGTACTATGGTTTTTTCGTAGTGTCAAGGTGTTTTTCGTATATTTTCGTAGAGGAGTGAGAACGCTAACGGCGAACTACGGAATAGTCGTATACGGAAAAATTGTAGTTGCATCTAGGGAGGCGTAAAAAAATTGGACAGAATTGGGGATAAGATCAAACGCAATCGGGAGAGAAAAGGACTCACCCAAGCACAGCTAGGGTCGGCTCTAGGAGTTAGTGCGCAGACCGTAAGTGGCTGGGAATCGGGAGATGAGCCACCACCTAGCAAACATCTAGGAGCGTTATCCCAGATTATCGGCATGCGCATCGAGGAGCTGTTAGGAATTGACCTGCCGGTTGAGGCGTACCCAGTAACGGAGATGGTACGCCTCCCTGTCATCGGGCAGGCCCAGGCCGGCGGCCCCCGGTTAGCGGTGAGGGACTACGACGAGGAGAAGCCGGTCGAGCGGGAATTGATACGTGGTGGAGATTACATCTGGGTACGCGTCGAGGGAGACAGCATGACGGGAGCAGGGATACACCCAGACGGATATGCGCTGGTGCGCATACAACCCCATGTAGAAGACGGACAGATTGCCGTTGTGGATCTATACGATGACGGTGTAGTGATCAAATACTTCCATCGTACCAAAGACCGCATTGTGCTGATCAGCGCAAACCCATCCTACATACCTCTGTCTGTAACGCCCGACCGGTGTCGTGTGATTGGGTTGGTCGAGGAATACCGCAAGCGGACTATCTGAGAGGGGGGCTTTATATGTCACGAGGAAATATTGAGAGCCGGGGACGCGGTACATACCGAATCAGAATTTACTTGGGGACTGGTCCTGACGGCAAGCAGAAATATCATAGAGAGACTGTCAAGGGGACCAAGCGCCAGGCTCAAATACGCCTCACTGAATTACTGCGAGAGATCGACACTGGTGGATACGTGGAACGCTCAAACATGAGCACCGGAGAATACCTGGAATACTGGTTGAACAAAGCCGTCAAACCATACCTTAGACCGAAAACTGTGTCCACATATAGACAAGCAATAGCAAGGGTTAGTCCCCACATTGGGCACATACCGTTGCAACAAATACGGCCTCTGGATTTACAAGAGTACTACGCTTGGGCACTGAAAGAAGGAAAAGGATTAGATAAAGACGGGCAGCCACAAGGCTTATCCCAATCTACCGTGAGCATAGATCACCGAACCCTCCACAAGGCACTGGAAGACGCGGTAACTTGGGGGTTGCTGGCGCGAAACGCGGCGGGTTCCGTGGCCACAAAGCCGAAACCCGAACACCGAACGAGAGAAGTCTGGACAAATGAACAATCCAGTCAATTTCTAGAGGCCACATCCGGCCACCGTCTCTTCGCTTACTTTGTTCTCGCATTAACAGCCGGCCTTCGCCGAGGAGAACTCTGTGGACTGAGGCGTGAGGATCTGAACCTCGATGAATTCGAGATATGGATTCACCAGATACTTGTCGAGATCGAAGACTCCGACGGAAAGGTTGAACTCGTGATCCAGGACAAGCCTAAGACGGAAGAAAGCGAAGGCCCCGTTGCCATAAGCCAGGCTGTGGCTGACATACTGCGAACCCACCTTGCCCGGCAAGCCGAAGAGCGTTTACAACTTGGATCCAGATACGAAGATCACGGTCTGGTATTCTGTCAACCAAACGGCAAACCTTACTGGCCGTCACATATCACGTCTCGGATTTTTCCTGATTTGTGCAAGATGGCAGGTGTGCCAGTCATCCGTCATCACGACACACGCCATACGTTTATTACGCGCTTGCTCAACGATAAAGTCCCTCCTCACATTGCACAGCGCCGGGCCCGTCACACGAGTTGGTCCACGACCGTGGGCATGTACGCCCACGTCACAAAGGCAACTGAGCGGGCATCGGTTGATTTGACAGACGATATCTTACCTGAGAACAAGAGGCTAACAAAAACACAAAGGATAATAGATGAGGAGGCAAGCGGCGAACAGTAGGCTATAGCTACGACGATTGACGAGCATTTACGATGATTACATGCCCATGCCATGCCCAAACCGACAAAAAGAAAAAAGGGAGCCAGTCTGAAACAGGCTCCCTACCTGGTGCGGGGTACTGGACTCGAACCAGTGGCCTCCTGCTTGTAAGAAAGGACGCGGCACAAACGACGGTTGACGCATAGTGACGAAAACACCGTTATAATAGGCTTTTTCGCCCCATGAGTGAAGCTCATTTTACGATGGTTTACGAGCGTTTACGATGAGTTCATGCCCAAACCATGCCCCAAATATAGCAAAAGGAAGGCCAGCTAGGACGCATCATATTTATATCACCGTGAAGGAACCTGACCCGGGTCCGCCGAACCGTCTGTATTACCAGACTATACGGAATCATACGGAGGTGTTGGTAATGAGACGATGGTTAGCTGTGTTGGTCGCGTTGCTCTCGTTTACCGTGGCCGGCTGTTCTCTTGGGGCGGGATTATTGTCAACGGATGGCCCCCTTCAGCTAGAGGGTCTTGCAATAACGCAGAACAGTATCGGCGTGCCACAAGCACGGTTCACAGTTCGCAACATCAGCACCCAACCTGTTAAAGCGTTTCGGGTCGAGGTCGATGTTTGGAATGCATACGGAGCCCGCTTAAAACGCTATGGCTACGGAGAGAAAACATTCGGTGGCATATACCAGGATGCCATTGAGCCAGGAAGGTCGGAAACGGTCACGTGGACACTTCATGGATTCGATACCGCATACACAATCGAGGGCACGATTACAAGCGCAGTCTTCGATAACGACAAGACATGGTACAAAGGCATGGGGGATAAACGATACACCGCCACAGCGTCTAAGTAAGCCCTAGCGAACACCCCAGGCCCCATGACCTACCCCGTAGGGCCGGCGGGGTGTTCGCTTTACACCCGGTCCACCCGCAGTATGCCACGCAACCGATTTACTCACCCCACCGCCAGGCCACCAACAGGTAGCCGGCGGTTTCGTTTCGGCCGGGCTCCGGCACCTTAACACGATACCCCAGTGTGGCCGATCGGTCATGTGCCATGTACCGGGTGACCGATACGTCATGCACCTGCGATCGGCCGGTGGGCACCCAGGAGCGGTCGTGGATGTATGTTAGGTGCCAGGCTGGCGCAAGTGCCAGATCTACAACGACCGTACCCATCACGCCCGGGCCGTCGCCGTCATACTCAAGCATCAGCGACTGTGTGGCACTTAGCCGCAACGCCTGGGCCGGTATTGCCAACAATACCAAAACTAACAACATCACATACACACCGTATCTACTATGCACGTCATCGCCTCCT
>Ga0079225_10001132_pt1 | contig 14858 bp, 13 predicted proteins | sample Poulit2012_FD_76344 | JGI IMG/M metagenome (GOLD analysis project Ga0079225, IMG submission 76344) | Agricultural soil microbial communities from Georgia to study Nitrogen management - Poultry litter 2012 | ecosystem: Environmental > Terrestrial > Soil > Agricultural land | place: USA: Georgia... | reverse complement strand
TGCTCGATGCACCACGGCGCGGATGGTGGCATTCAGGCCGGCACAGTCACCGCCACTCGTGAGAACCGCAATCTTGCGTTTCCTGGCCATTCTGCTGTCCTGTCATCCGTGCTACAAGATGTCGGGCATCCTTGCGGATCCGTCCAAGTGCGATCTGCCAAGGGTGTCGCAGACTGAAACGGCAAGCAAGCGCCCGCGCTCCATTCCCCGACTCCACGCGGGGCCGAACTGTCGCTATAGTTTCCCTGCCCGACTCCTTAACAGGACCTGCTGTCCCGCTCATGAATGACGACTTCCATTTCAAAGAGGGTGAGCAGGCGGCCCTGCGTACGCGCCTCGATCAGCTGCGCAGCGAGCACCGTGACCTGGACGAGGTCATCAGCCAGCTTGCTGCGTCACCCCTGCAGAACCAGCTCCAGCTGCAGCGCCTGAAGAAGCGTAAACTGGTTCTCAAGGATATGATCAGCCGGCTCGAGGATCGCCTCATTCCAGATATCATCGCGTGACCCGCGGCCGGCGCGGCAAGGGGCGATTCACGCATCGGCAATGACGGGCTGACTTGGCTGCGCTTCAAGGCGTTGTGGCACGCTTTCCCGTTCGAATATGCAATAGTTGAAGCGGCTGCAGGGGCGATGGGTATAGTCGCGGGTGAGGCGATAGCCGGCGATTTCCTCTAGATCGCTGGTTCCCATCAAAATGACCGCACGAACGTTGCTGCCCAGGCGCTGCACGCACTCCCGGATCACCTCTTCCGGAAAGGGCTTAAACAGGAAGCAAATGCTGGCATCCTCCGGAAAAGTCACCGTGCGCGCATCGCCAAGGATCAACTCCGGATCTACCCCCAGCTTCTGCAGGTTTCCGCGGGTGATGCTGATGTGACTGCTGATCATATCGACGCCGACGAGACGTCCGAAGGAGAAGCGGTGCGCTTCCACCAGCGCCCTTCCCTTGCCGCAGCCGATATCCATGAAGACGTCCTGCGGTGTGATTTTCAGCTTCATGAGTGCATGCCGCAGCACCCGGGGGTGGCAGGGAAAGGCGGCGCTTCTGTCCCCCAGCGGTCGTCCATCTTCCGCAAGGGTTTCCACAGTCTCCGGGGACGTCGTGTTGAGGCCTCCTGCCAAGCGATCGTAGAGATGGCCGTAAATGTAGAAGTAGACCTTGTAGAGGGTAGTGAGCGGACCGTTTTCTGCCAAATTGTGCTGAACCTGGCGCAGGCGGATGGAAAGCCGCATGGGCATTGTCCTGATGGTTATGGTGTTACTGCAGAGCAGAAGCCTGCAGCATGAACCAATTAGAAGGGAGCGCACGGTAGAAAAAAAGTAATATGGCAAGAATAGGGCAGCGTTCTCGTGCGGCGCCGTGATGACGGCTTGCGCGACCAGCATCGGGCCGGCTAAGGGGGAACGCCTTGACTCCAAGGGAGAGCAGCCATGTCGGCGCCGGCGCCGCTTGTTGGTATCATCATGGGCAGCCAATCGGACTGGGCAACTCTGCGCCACGCTGCAGAGGTGCTGAGCAGCCTCGAAGTGCCCTATGAAACGCGTATCGTCTCGGCACATCGTACTCCGCGCCGTCTTTATGATTATGCAAGCGCCGCCAAGGGGCGGGGCCTGAAAATTGTCATCGCCGGTGCCGGCGGGGCGGCGCATTTGCCTGGCATGGTGGCCAGCCTTACTTCGCTACCAGTCTTCGGGGTGCCGGTAGAAAGCCGCAGCTTGAAGGGGCTGGATTCTCTTCTGTCGATCGTGCAGATGCCGGGAGGTGTGCCGGTCGGCACACTGGCTATCGGCGCGCCTGGCGCCGTAAACGCGGGCCTCCTGGCAGCTGCGGTCATCGCCCTGCAGGATGAGGAGCTCGCATCCCGCCTGGAAAACTATCGCCTGGCACAGACGGAGAAGGTCGCTGAGGAGCCGCAAGACGGTGCATGACGCAGGCCAGGTGCTACCGCCGGGCTCGACCATCGGCATCTTGGGGGGCGGCCAGCTGGGTCGCATGATCGCGCTCGCCGCGGCGCAATTGGGCTATCCTTGCCATGTCTTCTGTCCTGGGCGTGATGAGCCGGCGACACAGGTGGCTGCCGGAAGCACTCTCGCGCCTTACGAGGATGAGTTGGCCCTGGAGCGCTTCGCCGAGGCGGTGGATGTCGTTACCCTCGAGTTCGAGAACGTCCCCGTTGCCACGACGGAGTTTCTGGCGGAAAGGGTGCCGGTGCGGCCTGGCTCCCATGTTCTGTACACCTGCCAGAACCGCTTGCGTGAAAAGGACTTTCTCGCCTCCATCAACGTACCTACCGCCCGCTACATGGAAGCTTCGGGTCCCGATGCCCTGGCGCGCGCGCTGCGGGATTTCGGGACACCCGTCATCCTGAAGAGCGCAGAATTCGGCTATGACGGCAAGGGGCAGGTAAGGTTGAGCCAGGCGACGGAGGCACGAACGGCCTGGGAGGAAATGCGCCGGCACGCGCCCGACAGTCCGGCCATCATTGAAAGCTTTGTCGATTTCCACGCCGAGATCTCGGTCATTGTCGCCCGGGGGCTGGACGGCGCCATCGCCACCTATCCAGCGGTGGAAAACAAGCATAGAAACCACATACTCGAGCAGACCATCGCACCCGCCCGCCTGCCTCACGACGTGATGGAGCGCGCCGAGATCATCGCCCGCCATGTTGCGGAAGGTCTCGATCTGGTGGGACTTCTGGGGGTCGAGATGTTCGTGACGGTAGACAGCCAGGTGCTGGTCAATGAACTTGCGCCCCGGCCTCACAATTCAGGCCACTGGACCCTCGATGCCTGCCTTACATCGCAGTTCGAGCAGCTGGTGCGGGCAGTGACGGGGCTCCCCCTGGGATCGATCGAGCGCCATGCCAATGCCGTGATGCGCAATCTCCTGGGCGATGATGTGGAGCGCTGGCGGGAGCTGGCGGCGGATCCAGCTGCACGGCTGCACCTTTACGGCAAGCGTGAAGCGCGGCCGGGGCGCAAGATGGGCCATGTCACGCGGCTCCAGCCGCTCGACTAGCGGACACGGCTCTTTCGCGCAATTTTAGATCGAGTGTCCAATCAAGGAGTGGGGCTTTCCGGAAATGCTGCGTCACATCGTTTTCTTTTCGGTCAAGGAGTCGCAGAGCGTCGAGCGCGTGCGAGAACTGCTTTCCCAGCTCGCAACAATTCCTGCGGTGCGCCACCTGGAAGTGCAGCCGAACATCCGCAAGGACCAGCTTTCCTCCGAGGTCGATCTGGTTGTCTATGCCGAGTTCGAGGATGAAGCGGCGCTCAAGGCCTACAAGGCGCATCCCATCTACGCAGAGACCACCCGCATCGTGCAGCCGCTGCGCGATCTGCGCCTGGCGGCGGACGTGGTCGCGGAGACGGCAGGCTGAGAGCTATTTCGATCTGCTGCAAATGAAAAAGACGGCCCTCGGCCGTCTTTTTCGCTGAAATCGAAGAGATAGAGCAGATTCACGCAACGAAGTGGATCACTTCATGAACCCGATTTGATGCGATCTGCTAGCGTTGCCTTGCTATTTCAGGCCGAAGGCGCCAAAGCGCTTGTTGAACTTCGCGACCTGTCCGCCCCGATCCACTACCCGGTGAACTCCGGTCCAGGCCGGATGTGTTTTCGGGTCGATGTCGAGGCGCAGCGTATCTCCCGGCTTCCCGTAGGTCGAGCGGGTCTTGAATTCGCTACCGTCGGTCATGATGACGGTGATTTCATGATAGTCAGGATGAATGTCTGGCTTCATCGCGCACCTCCATAAGTCGCGGCCTTCTAACGGAGGGGGGGCAGCAATGCAAGGCCGCGTCTTGCTCCTCCGCCGCACACGTGCAATCTGGCAAGACCGTGAAACGGTGCGGCTTTTCCCACCGCTTGACAATTACCAAGGTTACAATGGCTCGCATTCAGGAACCGGCCACAGCGGCCACGCGCCAGCAATTTGATCGGCCCGGCAGCCGTGACTTCCGCATCCTGGCCTACCTCTGGCGTTTTGTCCGTCCCTACCGGCCGCAGCTCGCGGGAGCCGTCGTTGCGCTGGTAGTCGCCGCCGGCAGTCTGCTGGTCATCGGCACGGGCCTTCGTGGCCTTGTGGATGAGGGCTTCGCGACCGGTGACGCAGCCCATCTGGATCGCTCGGTGATGGCGCTCTTTGCCATCGTTGCCGTGCTGGCTCTGGCCTCCTACAGCCGCTTCTACCTTGTCACCTGGATCGGCGAGCGCGTGATCGCGGATGTCCGCAAGACCGTCTACTCCCACGTCGTGAGACTGTCTCCGGGCTATTACGAGACGGCGCGAACCGGTGAGGTGCTTTCGCGCCTGACGGCCGATACCACGGTCCTGCAGACGGTGGTGGGCACCTCCATGTCCATCGCCCTCCGCAACACGCTGCTGCTTGTCGGCGGGCTTGTCATGCTCCTCGTGACCTCCCCGAAGCTCACGGGGCTGGTGCTGCTGGTGACCCCGCTGGTGGTCGTGCCGATACTGGTGTTCGGCCGGCGGGTCCGGAGGCTGTCCCGTGACAGCCAGGACCGGGTCGCCGACGTGGGTACCTATGTGGACGAGTCCCTGAGCGCGATCCGGACGGTCCAGGCCTTCACGCATGAGGAATACGATCGGCGGCTTTTTGCCGCGCGTGTCGAGGAGGCCTTCCACACCGCCGTCGCTCGCATAAGGGCGCGGGCCTGGTTGACGGCGCTGGTGATCCTGCTGGTGTTCGGCGCCGTGGCGACGGTCCTCTGGATCGGTGGCCGGGACGTTCTGGCGGGACGAATCAGCGGCGGCGAGCTCGCGGCCTTCGTCTTCTACGCGGTGGTGGTCGCAGGCGCCTTTGGGGCGCTTGGCGAGGTGATCGGCGATCTGCAGCGGGCGGCTGGGGCGACGGAGCGCCTGATCGAATTGCTGCAGACGGTTCCGGATATTGCCCCTCCTGCGCGGCCCAAGATGATGCCCGAGCCTCCGGTGGGGGAGGTGCGCTTCGAAAGGGTTTCCTTCCGCTATCCGGCACGACTCGATGCGCCGGCACTGGAGGATTTCGATCTCAGGGTGTCTCCCGGCGCGACAGTGGCGCTGGTGGGTCCGTCAGGCGCCGGCAAGTCCACGGTATTCCAGCTTCTGCTGCGCTTCTACGATCCCCAGGCAGGACGAGTGCTGCTCGATGGCGTGGATCTGCGCGACGTCGATCCGCAGGAGGTGCGCCGAAGGATCGGCATGGTGCCACAGGATCCCGTGATCTTTTCGACGAATGCCTGGACCAACATCCGCTACGGTCGTCCCGATGCCACAGACGATGAGGTGCGAGAGGCTGCGGCGGCCGCCGGCTGCACCGAATTTCTCGATGCCCTGCCGGATGGTTTCAACACCTTCCTCGGCGAAAGAGGCGTCCGTCTTTCGGGGGGGCAGCGCCAGCGGATTGCCATTGCCCGGGCAATCCTGCGCGATCCTGCGGTCCTGCTCCTCGACGAGGCCACCTCGGCACTCGATTCTGAAAGTGAAAGGATGGTCCAGGCGGCGCTGGAACGCCTGGCCGAGGAGCGGTCCACGATCGTGATTGCCCACCGTCTCGCCACAGTTCAGCGCGTGGATCGAATTGTCGTGATCGACCATGGCCACGTGGTCGCCAGCGGTACTCATGGAGAGTTGATGGCAGACCCGGATGGGCTCTACCGACGCCTGGCAGCACTCCAGTTCAGCCAGGAGTATCAGGTGGCTGCATCTCTAAGCAGGTAGCCTGCATAAGGGTGCAAATCCAGACGCCGGCCTCCAGGCGACCGATCCTTGTATCGCTCCGACAAAGGTCGTAAACAGCCGGCGACATTTCTGCGCAGCTGAACCCGGGGAGTTCCTCATGGCACGCAACAAGATCGCGCTGGTCGGCGCAGGCAATATCGGCGGCACACTGGCGCTGCTGGCCGGCCTGAAGGAGTTGGGCGACGTCGTTCTTTTCGACATCGCGGAGGGTATCCCTCAAGGCAAGGCACTGGACATTGCGCAGGCAGCGCCGGTCGAGGGGTTCGATGCCGACTTCGCCGGGGCGAGCGACTACGCGGCGATCGCCGGTGCCGACGTGGTGATCGTGACCGCCGGAATTCCCCGCAAACCCGGAATGAGCCGCGACGACCTCCTCTCCACCAACATGAAGGTCATGCACGCGGTGGGAGAGGGGATCCGCACCCATGCCCCCGATGCCTTCGTTATCTGCATCACCAATCCGCTCGACGCGATGGTCTGGGTATTGCGGGAGGCCTCGGGGCTGCCGCACAACAAGGTGGTGGGAATGGCCGGGGTGCTCGATTCTGCCCGCTTCCGCCACTTCATCGCCGAAGAAACACAGGTTTCCGTGGAAGACGTGACGGCCTTCGTACTGGGGGGTCACGGGGACACCATGGTCCCGATGGTTCGTCATTCGACTGTTGCGGGCGTCCCCTTGCCGGATCTGGTAAAGATGGGGTGGCTTGCCCAGGACAAGCTGGAATCGATCGTTGAAAGAACACGAAACGGTGGGGCCGAGATCGTTGGCCTCTTGAAGTCCGGTTCGGCCTTCTATGCCCCTGCGTCTTCCGCAATCGTCATGGCCGAAAGCTACCTCAAGGACAAGAAGCGGGTCTTGCCCTGTGCCGCCTACCTCTCGGGCGAGTACGGGGTGGATGGTCTCTACGCCGGGGTGCCGGTGGTCATCGGCGAAGGCGGCGTGGAGCGCATCCTCGAGCTCGACCTCGACGAAACCGAAAAAGCCGGCTTCGAACATTCGATCAACGCCGTGAAGGGGCTCATCGAGGCCTGCCAAAAGCTCTCGGCCTCGTGACCGCCGTTGCTGGTGGCGGGGTGGCCTTGGTTGCACTGCAGAAGCAGGCTGCTAGAGTGCTACGCGCGAGGGTTCTGGCGGCTCGTCAAGCCACTCGACAGTGGGCGGCGAAGGTCCTGCACGACGCCGGCTTCGGTGACTTCCTCTCATTAAGAAGAGCAACAGTATGAACATCCACGAGTATCAGGCGAAGAACTTGCTGGCCAAGTTCGGTGTCGCCGTGCCGCGCGGGCGGGTTGCCTATACGCCGGATGAGGCGGAAGCCGTCGCCAAAGATCTTGGCGGCCCCGTATGGGTCGTAAAGGCGCAGATTCACGCCGGGGGCCGGGGAGCGGGACGCTTCAAGGAAGATCCCGACGGCAAGGGTGGCGTGCGCGTCGTCCAGGCGATGGAGGAGGTTCGGGACAACGCCAGGACGATGCTGGGCCGCGTTCTCGTCACCAAGCAGACTGGCCCGGCCGGCAAGGAGGTCAAGCGCCTCTATATCGAAGAAGGCTGTGACATCGCGCGGGAGCTCTATCTTTCGATGCTGGTCGACCGCGGCAGCAGCCGGGTGACCATCATCGCTTCTACCGAAGGCGGAATGGAGATCGAGGAGGTGGCGGCCGCGCAACCGGACAAGATCGTCAAGGAAGCGATCGATCCGGCGGTCGGGCTGATGCCCTTTCAAGCGCGCAAGGTTGCCTTTGCCCTGCAGTTGGAGGGCAAGCAGGTCAGCGCCGCCACCAAGTTCATGATGGCCATGTACAAGGCCTTCACCGAACTCGATGTCTCTCTACTCGAGGTCAACCCTCTGGTCGTCACCGGCGCCGGCGAGCTCATCGCCCTCGATGCGAAGATGAGCTTCGACGAAAGCGCGCTCTTCCGTCATCCGGATGTCGCGGAACTGAGGGATGAGGACGAAGAGGATCCGATGGAGCTGGAGGCAGGGCGCCACGAGCTCAACTATATCAAGCTGGACGGCAACATTGGCTGCATGGTCAATGGTGCCGGCCTCGCCATGGCGACCATGGACATCATCAAGCTCTATGGCGGTGATCCGGCAAACTTCCTCGACGTTGGCGGGGGCGCGACGAAGGAGCGGGTGACCGCTGCCTTCAAGATCATTCTTTCCGACCCCCACGTAGAAGGCATCCTGATCAATATTTTCGGCGGCATCATGCGCTGTGATGTCATTGCGGAGGGGGTCGTGGCCGCGGCACGGGAAGTGAGCCTCCACGTACCTCTGGTGGTGCGCCTGGAAGGCACCAATGTTGAACTGGGAAAGAAGATCCTGCGGGAGTCGGGGCTGCCGATCGTATCGGCGGACAATCTTGCCGATGCAGCGCAGAAGATTGTTAGCGCAGTGAAGGAGGCGAACTGATGGCCGTCCTGGTCGACAGCAATACCCGTGTGATCTGCCAGGGCTTCACCGGCGCGCAGGGAACCTTTCATTCCGAACAAGCGATCGCCTATGGCACCAAGATGGTAGGCGGCGTCACCCCCGGAAAAGGTGGCAGCAAGCATCTGGACCTACCGGTTTTCAACACCGTGGAGCAGGCAGTTGCGGAAACGGGGGCAGACGCCAGCGTGATCTACGTGCCGCCGCCCTTTGCGGGCGAGGCAATTCTGGAGGCGATCGATGCTGGTATCGCGCTGGTGGTCTGCATCACGGAAGGCATTCCGGTGCTCGACATGGTCAAGGTGAAGCGCGTCCTGGAGGGGAGCAAGACCAGGCTGATCGGCCCGAACTGTCCGGGAATCATCACGCCGGATGAATGCAAGATCGGCATCATGCCGGGCCATATCCACCAGCGCGGCAAGATCGGTATCGTCTCACGCTCTGGCACCCTGACCTACGAGGCGGTGGCACAGACCACCGCGGCCGGTCTCGGGCAGTCAACCTGCATCGGCATTGGCGGCGACCCGGTTATCGGCACCAGCTTTGTCGACAGCCTCCAGCTGTTCCTCGATGACGAGGAGACCGAAGGCATCATCATGATCGGGGAGATCGGCGGCGACGCGGAGGTGAAGGCGGCCGAGTTCATCGCCGCTGCCGACAGGAAGAAGCCGGTCTGCGGCTTCATCGCCGGGCGCACCGCACCACCAGGCAGACGGATGGGGCACGCCGGTGCCGTGATTTCGGGCGGCAGCGATACCGCCGATTTCAAGATCAAGGCACTCCAGGATGCTGGCATCATGGTCGCCGATTCGCCGGCAAGCCTGGGGAGCACCATGGTCAAGGCGATGGAAACCTGGGACCGCTAGCGCAGGCGGCTCGATTCGAGAAGGGAACTTCCATCACTGGGGACTTCCTTCATAGGAGCAACCCGTTACTGGATCAAAGAAGGACGGTGTGGGCCGCTCAGGGCGGATCGGTACCGGGAAAGTGAAAGATGTCGCAACAGCAAGCGTTCGATGATTTCTATCTGATCGGTCCCCACGCACCGAAGCTGGCGCAACTCTACGCCACCTATCTCGGGACTCCGGATACACTTGGCCCGGAGTGGCGCGACTTCTTTGAATCGCTCGCACCAGACGCGCGGGCCGTTCTCGATGAAGCGGTGGAGCGGCCCCGCGGAGCGGCACGAGCAGGTCCCTGCACCGATGGCTACATGCCGGGCAGCGAGCGGATTTTGCCGCCGGGAGAACTGCCGGCAGACATTGCCGATCCCAAGGTTCGCGCGGCGGCGCTCGACTCCATTCGTGCCCTGATGCTGATCCGCGCCTACCGGGTGAGGGGGCACCTGGAAGCCGATCTCGATCCCCTGGGTCTCGTGGAGATCGAGCCGCATCCGGAGCTCGATCCGAAATCCTACGGCTTCACGGAAGCCGATATGGATCGGCCGATCTTCATCGATAATGTCCTGGGCATGGAAGTCGCATCGCTGCGCGAGATCATCGAGGCGCTGCGGGAGACCTACTGCGGCTCCATCGGTGTGGAGTTCATGCACATCCAGGACCCGGACCAGAAGCGCTGGATCCAGGAGAGGATCGAAACGGTCGAGCACAACCGGACCGACTTCACCCTTTCCGGCAAGAGGGCGATCCTCGAGCGCCTGACCGCCGCGGAAAGCTTCGAGAAGTTTCTGGACCGAAGGTACACCGGCACGAAGCGCTTCGGGCTGGATGGCGGCGAGGCGATGATTCCGGCGCTGGAGCAGATTATGAAGCGCGGAGGCCAACTCGGTCTCGAGGAGATCGTGATCGGCATGGCCCACCGCGGGCGTCTGAACGTGCTCGGCAACTTCATGGGCAAGCCCTTCCAGGCGATCTTCAACGAGTTTCAGGGCGGGGCAGCCCATCCCGAGGAAGTCGGAGGCTCCGGCGACGTCAAGTATCACCTCGGCACCTCCGCGGACCGCGAGTTCGATGGGAACATGGTGCATCTGTCGCTTACCGCGAACCCCTCGCACCTCGAGGCCGTCAATCCGGTGGTTTGCGGCAAGGTACGGGCGAAGCAGCACCAGCGTGATGACGTTGACCGCAGCAAGGTCATGGCCCTGCTTCTGCATGGCGATGCCGCCTTTGCCGGTCAGGGACTGGTTGCGGAAACGCTCGACCTCTCCGAGCTGAAGGGCTACCGCATCGGCGGCACCATCCACTTCATCGTCAACAACCAGATCGGCTTCACGACGAACCCGGTGAACTCCCGCTCCGGGCCCTATTGCTCGGATGTTGCAAAGATTGTCCAGGCGCCGATCTTTCACGTGAACGGTGACGATCCCGAGGCAGTGGTGCACGTCGCGCGCATCGCGACGGAGTTCAGGCAGACCTTCAACAAGGATGTCGTGATCGACATGTTCTGCTATCGCCGCTTCGGTCACAATGAGGGTGACGAGCCGGCGTTCACTCAGCCGCTGATGTATGATCGTATCAAGAAACACACCACCACCCGCCAGATCTACGCCGACAGGCTGGTGAGCGAAGGGGTCGTCGCCAAGGACGAGCCGCAGCAGCTGGTGGACGGCTGGTTCCAACGGCTCGACGAGGCTTTCGAGGCTTCCAAGACCTACAAGCCTAACAAGGCCGATTGGCTGGAGGGCGCCTGGACAGGCTTCAAGGCCGCCCGCGGCTATGATCCGCGTCGCGGTCGCACGTCGGTTCCCGAGGAAATCCTGCGCGAGGTTGGAGAAGCACTCGTGCGGATACCCGAGGGCTTCAACGTCAATCGCAAGATCGTGCGGCAGCTCGAGAACCGCCGCCGGATGATAGAGACTGGCGAAGGCATCGACTGGTCGACGGCCGAGGCACTCGCGTTTGGAACATTGGTGGTCGAGGGACACCCGGTTCGCATGTCCGGCCAGGACAGCAACCGCGGCACCTTCTCCCAGCGTCATGCGTCCCTGATCGATCAGAAGACCGAGGAGGCCTACAAGCCGCTTGCCAATATCCGGGAAGATCAGGCGAAGATCGAGATCGTCGACAGCCCGCTGTCCGAAGCCGCCGTGCTTGGCTACGAGTATGGCTATTCCCTGGCCGAACCGCGTGCTCTCGCGGTCTGGGAAGCTCAGTTCGGAGACTTCGTGAACGGTGCTCAGATCATCATCGATCAGTTCATCGTCTCGGGAGAAGCCAAGTGGTTGCGGATGTCAGGGGTGGTGATGCTCTTGCCTCATGGCTATGAAGGGCAGGGGCCGGAACACTCCTCCGCGCGGCTGGAGCGTTTCCTGCAGCTTTCGGCGGAGGACAACATCCAGGTGGTGAACTGCAGCACGCCGGCGAACTTCTTCCACGCGCTGCGGCGCCAGGTGCACCGCGACTTCCGCAAGCCACTGGTAGTGATGACCCCCAAATCCCTGCTGCGACACAGGCGCTGCGTCTCGAGCCTGGCGGACATGAGCGGCGACAGTTCCTTTCATCGGGTGCTGCCACAGCCAGAGCAGCCGAGCAAGCCGGAAGAAGCGCGTCAGGTCGTGCTCTGCTCCGGAAAGGTCTACTATGACCTGCTCGAAGAACAGGAGAAGCGGGTGGCGCGCGATGTGCACATTTTCCGGGTCGAGCAGCTCTATCCCTTCCCCTGGGACTCCCTCCAGCGTCATCTGGAGCCCTACAAGCACTGCGAGCTTGTTTGGTGCCAGGAAGAGCCCCGCAACATGGGTGCCTGGCCCTTCGTCGAGGAACTGATCGAAGAGACGGCAGTGGATATGGGCTTCAAGAATCCACGGCCCCGTTACGCCGGACGCCGTTCGGCAGCCTCGCCAGCCACCGGCAGCTTCCAGCGTCATGTCATGGAGCAGTCGCTCTTGCTCGATAAGGCCCTTACGGTTGGCTTGCCACGGGTCGGCCGGATCGCCACCCGGCGCGCGGAAGATGAGGCCAAGGCAGCCGCTCGAGCAGCCGACTAGGGACACGCAAGCGACAAGGGACGAAAGCAAAGCATGCCAACTGACATCCAGGTGCCGACGCTGGGCGAAAGCGTTACCGAGGCTACCGTCGCCAAGTGGTTGAAGCAGAAGGGTGATCCTGTTGCTCGGGATGAGCCCCTTGTAGAGCTTGAGACCGACAAGGTAACGCTGGAAGTAAATGCACCCGAAGCTGGCGTGCTGGCGGAGGTCCTCGTGGGGGAGGGAGAGGACGTCGAGGTTGGGGCTCTTCTGGGCCGGATCGATGAAAAGGGCGCGGCCGCCGCTACGTCCGCCACCGCCCAGCCAGCGACCCCGCAACCCGCTGCCGGCTCGGCAACCCGCGAAGCGGCAGATGAGCCAGTCACTTCAACGGCTGCCACAGAGGCCGCGGAAAAACAGCCGGCAACCTTAGCTTCCGATGCGGGCGAGGCGCTCGATGTCACGGTGCCCGCTTTGGGCGAGTCGGTTACTGAGGCTACCGTTGCGAAGTGGCTGAAGAGCGAAGGCGCGACGGTCGCTCAGGATGAGCCTCTCGTGGAGCTCGAGACCGACAAGGTGAACCTGGAGGTCAATGCGCCAGCGGCTGGCGTGCTGCAGAGCATTGTCGTCGCAGAAGGGGAAGACGTGGAGGTCGGCGCTCTGCTCGGGCGGATCGCTGCTGGCGCGGGCGCAGAGGCGAGCACCGCACCACAGGCATCAGCAGCCGCTGCAGAACGGCCGGAGCATGAGGCCGCCGAAGCGGCTCCAGCGGTTTCTGCCGAGGCGACGGAGCTCGAACTGGATCCGACGCTGGTTACCCGCAGCGGCGACGGCGGTCGTATCACCGCGGAGGATCTCAAGCGCTTCCTGGGAAGAGCCAGTTCGAGTGCAGCTGTCACGCTTTCTCCGGCGGTGGTCAACCTGGTGGCGGAACATGGGCTGGATGTCGCCCGCATCCCGGCGAGCGGGCCGCAGGGTCGCCTGACGAAGGGCGATGTCCTGGCAGTGATCGAAGGGCGCCAGGAGTTGTTGCCGAAGCCACAGGTGCCGAGCGCGCCGACGGCAGCAACGCCTCCTGCTGCCGCGAAGGCACCGCCCACGGCCCCCGCCCACGAAGAAGAGCGGGAAGAGCGGGTGCGGATGACGCGGCTTCGCCAGACCATCGCCCGCCGCCTGAAGGAGGCGCAGAACACCGCCGCGATGCTGACCACCTTCAATGAGGCGGACATGAGCGCGGTCATGGATCTGCGCGCCAAGCATCGCGACGCCTTCGAGAAGAAGCATGGAGTGAAGCTCGGTTTCACTTCTTTCTTCACCAAGGCGGTGGTGGCAGCCTTGAAGGAGATCCCGGGAGTCAACGCGCGAATCGACGGCGACGACATCGTCTACAACAAGTTCTTCGACATCGGCATGGCCGTCTCGACCCCGCAGGGTCTGATGGTTCCGATCATCCGCGATTGCGACACGAAGTCCTTCGCAGAGATCGAAATCGACTTGGCAGATGTCGCCGGCCGTGCCCGAGACGGCAAACTGGCGCTCGAAGAGATGCAGGGCGGCAGCTTCACGATCACCAACGGGGGCGTTTTCGGGTCACTTCTGTCGACGCCGATCCTGAACGCCCCGCAGTCCGGCATTCTTGGACTGCACAAGATCCAGCAGCGCCCGGTGGCAGTCGATGGTCAGGTCGAGATCCGGCCAATGATGTACCTGGCCCATTCCTATGATCATCGCCTCGTCGATGGACGTGAAGCCGTTACCTTCCTCGTGAAGATCAAGGAAGCAATCGAGGATCCCGAACGCCTCCTCCTCGACCTGTGATCTCTGCCGCCGACGTGAGCCCTGACCCACCGGATCTTGCTGCGGTTTTTACGCAGGGCAGAGGACGATTGGATTTTATGGGGGCGCGGGCGGCTGCCCCCAAGCTCGCCGGGGAGGCCGCCACTCTGGCGAGGGCCTTAGCCCGTCGTGGTTTCACGGAAGGCCGCGGGCTGGCGCTACTTCTGCCCAACACGCCGACACTCCTGATCGCCTTTTCTGCCGCGTGCCAGCTCGGCCTGCGATTGCTGCTCGTCGATCCGCGGGAAGCGGAGGCGCGACTGCGCGCACGCCTGAGGGAGTTTTCGCCGGATATCCTGATGACGTCGGATCCTACGCCGCTCTTCGACAAGACATTGCGTTTGCTTGCGCACTGTCCACCCGACATTCCTGTTGTGGTAGAGCGCTTTACCGACCTGCTGCCCTTTCCTCGTAACCTCTTGGCGCCCTTGTTGCGGGGCGGTGCCATTGCCACGCTTCCACCGGAGCCGCGCTTCCTGCGCTACGGGGACTTCGTGCGTTCTACAGGGAAGATGGCGCCGTTGCCCTCCTCGACCCCGCAATCGGTCACCTTGCTGGAGGGCAGCGTGGAGCCCGGGACGTTGCTCCGGAAGGTCGTTTGCGCCGCCGGTCCGAAACGTCCGAAGGAACGATGGCTGGTGGCGGCGCCGCTAGGGAAGGCCGCTACACTGGCCCGGGTGCTGCGTGGCCTCTATGACGGCGCGGAGCTTGTGCTTTCGCCCCGCCTGGATCGGCGCAGCTTGACCAAGCTTGGCCGACAAGCAGCCATCGATGTGGAAATCGCGTGATTGCGGCTGGGAATGATGCTTGTTTTGCCGCTTCTGCTTAGGGATGATTCTCGGCAATCAGAGCAGGTGAGGGACGTCTGATGAGACTGAAGGACAAGGTTGCCATCGTCACCGGCGCAGGCGGTGGAT
>Ga0079225_10001131_pt1 | contig 14862 bp, 13 predicted proteins | sample Poulit2012_FD_76344 | JGI IMG/M metagenome (GOLD analysis project Ga0079225, IMG submission 76344) | Agricultural soil microbial communities from Georgia to study Nitrogen management - Poultry litter 2012 | ecosystem: Environmental > Terrestrial > Soil > Agricultural land | place: USA: Georgia... | reverse complement strand
TGTTCAGCGCGTTTACGGAGCAGGACGGGGATGTAGAGGAACCCGAACACACCGAGGACGATGCCGGTCACACACACTCCCATCCACCAACGCTCGGATTCGGGGAGGCCCTCGCCCAGGAGGAACAGGACGACGAGCGCGACGGTCCAGGCGACGGTGCCGATCGCGGCGGGCACGCGGTAGTCGCTCTCGTGAACATCCGGGTCGGGGCGGCGAGGTTTGCGCACGGTTCCAGACTATCCGCATGGGGACATGGGAAGGAGCCGGAGGGAAAGAACGGGGCTGTCCTGGAAGCGGAAAACTTAAGGTGAAAAAGGATGTTTTTGGTCACACTCCATCTGCGGGATGCCTGGTTCTTTGGTGGTTCGTCCGAATCAGAGGCGCGGTGTATGTCTACTGTTGTAGGAAAATGCAACTAACCTGACTTCGAGTCCTCGATGTCCCATAAGTACGAGCAGGTCAGGCTGACGACGTGAACGCATCGACACCATCCCCCTCCGCCGTGGACCGTGAGCCACGCGGCCCGCTGGACAACTTCTTCAAAATCTCCGAACGTGGCTCGACGCTGGGCGCCGAGATCAGAGGAGGCCTGGCGACCTTCTTCGCCATGGCCTACATCGTGGTCCTCAACCCGATCATCATCGGCACAGCCGAAGACGTGAACGGTGAAACCCTGGGGATGACGGAGGTCGCCGCCGTGACCGCCCTGGTCGCCGCGATCTCCTGTGTGCTCATGGGTGCGGTCAGCCGCTACCCCTTCGCGATCGCGGCGGGCATGGGGCTCAACGCGATCGTCGCCTACGGTGTGGCACCACTCATGCCCTGGGCGGACGTGTTCCTGTTGATCATCGTCGAGGGCATAGTGCTTCTCGTCCTTGTGCTCACAGGCTTTCGTACCGCTGTGTTCGCCGCGGTACCGCCGGGTCTCAAGGTCGCCATCGCCGTTGGCGTCGGTCTGTTCCTGGCCCTCATCGGCCTGTTCAACGCGGGTTTCGTCCAGACCGGTGACGGAACGCCCGTCCAACTCGGTGACGGCGGCCTGAACGGGTGGCCGATCGTGATCTTCGTCCTCGGTCTGCTCGTCGGCATCACGCTCTACGTCCGCAAGGTGCGGGGCGCGCTGCTCATCGGCATCGCCGTGGCCACGGTGAGTGCGATCGTGGTGGAGGCGATCTTCGGGTACGGAGAGAACGGACTCGGTTGGGGCCTGGGTGAGGCACCGGCCCTGCCCGCAGGTCTTCGCTCGTTCGTGTCCTGGCCCGACTTCAGCCTGATCGGTCTGTTCACCGAGGGCGGTTTCAACATCGTCGAGCGTTGGTCGGACATCGGCGTGGCCACGATCGTCATGCTGATCTTCACCCTGTTGCTCGCCGACTTCTTCGACACCATGGGCACCATGGTCGGTGTCGCACACCAGGGAAACCTGGTCGACGAGGACGGCAACATCGAGAACACCCGTGAGGTCCTGGTCGCCGATTCCCTCGGCACCCTGTTCGGAGGTGTGGGGTCGGCGTCGGTGGCCACCCTCTACGCCGAGTCCGCGGCGGGCGTCGGTGAGGGTGCACGTACCGGTATCGCACCGATCGTCACGGGCGTGTTGTTCATGCTCGCGACCCTGTTCACCCCCGTGGTGACCTTGGTGCCCTTCGAGGCGGCCACCCCGGTCCTGGTCATCGTCGGGTTCATGATGATGACACAGGTGGTGAAGGTCGACTTCCAGGATCCGGCGATCGGTATCTCCTCTTTCCTGGCCATCATCATGATGCCGTTCACCTACTCGATCGCGAACGGTATCGGGTTCGGACTGTTGGCCTACACATTCGTCAGTCTCGTCACCGGCAAGGGCCGCCAGGTACACCCGCTGATGTGGGTCATCTCGATCGTGTTCCTCATCCACTTCGCCGAGGCACCGATCTACGCCGTGATCAGTTGATCGGATCCCTCTTGTGGGTCCCACCCGGGCGAAACGTGATCAACGCCCGGGTGGGAATTGTTCTCGGGACGGGTAACGTTGGCATCAGTGATGAGTCAACGGTGTTTACTTTTTAGTTTCCGATACTGGACCCACACGGCTTCTCCCCGCAAACCCGGAAGGACGGGGAGAAACGGATGACACGTATCGCCATGTTCCGATCCCTGGCCGTACGTAATTACCGCCTGTACGCCTTGGGTCAACTTCTGTCCAACCCCGGTACCTGGATGCAACGCATCGCCCAGGACTGGCTGGTCCTCCAACTCAGTGGCGGGAGCGGAATCGCTCTCGGTCTGACCACGGCGCTCCAGTTCCTGCCGATGCTCTTCTTCGGTCTCCTGGGCGGTGCGATCGTGGACCGGGTCGACAAACGACGCCTGCTGATCTTCACGCAGAGCGCCATGGGGGTGCTCGCGGTGGGGCTGGGTGTTCTCGCCACCGCCGGTGCGGCAGAGGTCTGGCACGTCTACCTGTTCGCCTTCGGGCTCGGCATGGTCACCGTGGTCGACAACCCGTGCCGACAATCCTTCGTGCCCGAGATGGTCGGCCGTGAACACCTCACCAACGCGATCGCGCTCAACAGTGCCAGCTTCCAACTCGGCCGGGTCACCGGCCCGGCCATCGCCGGACTCCTCATCGCCGCGGTGGGCAGCGGCCCCGTCTTCATGATCAATGGCGTCTCGTTCGGCTTCACGATCATCGCCTTGCTGATGATCCGTACCTCCGAACTCAACCGGACCGAACGGGTCACCGGTGGCAAGGGCCGTATCCGCGAAGGGGTGCGCTACATCGGTGCCCGAGCTGACCTGGTCGTACTGCTGATCATGGCCGCAAGCACCCAGTTCTTCGGGGCCAACGCCCAGAACCAGATCGCGCTCATGGTCAACAACGTGTTCGAGACCGGGGCAGAGGCCTTCGGCTGGGCCGCCGCCTCCCTCGCCATCGGTGCGCTCATCGGTGCCCTGCTGGCCGCACGACGGGAACGACCGCACATGCGCCTGGTACTCCTCGGAGCGGGAACCTTCGGTGTGCTCCAGGGGCTGGCCGGACTCATGCCCAGCTACGTGACCTTCGTGGCCGCGCTCGTGCCCATGGGTGTGTCCTTCATGACCTACGTGACCACGCTCAACGCCACGTTCCAACTCAGTGTGGACCCGCAGATGCGGGGCCGGGTGATGAGCATGTACCTGCTGGTCTTCATGGGTGTGGCCCCGCTCGGTGCTCCAGTGGTCGGCATGCTCGCGGACACTTTCGGGCCCGACACGAGCATGGTCATCGGCGGCACGGTCACCACCGTGGTCGTCATCGTGCTCACCCTGATCCTGCGATCGGTCAAGAAGGTCTCCCTACGGGAACTGTTCAGTACATGCAGGATCGACGACGGCCGCCCACCCGAGCAGGACCCCGAGACCGCGACTGCTTCCGAGGACCAGCCGACCCCGAAGGAAGACGCAACCGTGGACCTCTCCGACGGGTGGAGGACACCCGACGGTGAAGCCGGCCGGGAGGAAACCCCCCAGGGCAAGGACAAAAGAGCGAGTCGTGTGTGAGGCCGCCGAGACTGTCCGCGAAGTGCCTCGCGGACCGCTCAAGAAGGGACCACACGGGTCAAGGTCGACACCGAACCCACCACCATGAGCACCAACAGTGGTACGCAGATAGCAAAGAGCCGAAACCGGCGGTGACGCGTACCAGCGCGGTGAGCGACGAATGGCCGAAATACGACTATGGCAAGGTGAGCGGTATGCGATTGTTCACCGCGGTGGAGCCCCCGCCGGAGGCCGTGGTACAGCTGAGTTCCACGGTGTACACGGGGCGGGAGCTCTTCCCCGAGCTGCGCTGGACCTCACCCGAGGACTGGCACCTGACCCTGGTCTTCCTGGGCGAGGTGCCCGACGAACTCGTGCCCGACCTCACCGAGGGACTCGGCCGTGCCGTGGCCGGACACCACCCTTTGTCCCTGGAAGTGGACGGCTGGGGCACCTTCCCGGAACGCAGCAGGCGCTCCTCCGTCCTGTGGGCGGGGTTCGCCGGTGACATCGAGCCGCTCACCGACCTGGCCGACGACCTGAGGGAAGCCGCCCGTGGCGTGGGGCTTCACGTCACAGACATGCCCTACGTGCCGCACCTCACGGTCGCGCGCAGTCGCCCCGCACGCGACCTCCGCCGCACACTGCACGAACTGACCGCCCCGCAGGGACCGACCTGGCGGGTCGGTGAAGTTCACCTGGTGGAGAGTGTCCCGGGACGCAGCCCCCGATATCGGACCGTCCGGACCTGGCCCTTACCCTGGAAAACACACCCCGACCGAACCTCAGAGCGGAGCACGTCATGAGCAGCATGCTCACCAACAACCGCAAACAGCGCTGGTTGCTGCCCGTGGTGCTCGGTTCGATCATGCTCCTGGTGGTTCTCGGCGCCCTCTTCGGCTGACCGGGCTCAAACGGCCGCGGCCGCCGACCCCACCGCGTGAGTGACCAGTGCGGCGTTGCCGTGCGCCTCGGTGCCGTCGGGCAGACGCATGGTGTCCTCGAGCCCGATCCGAATGTCCAGCCCCAGGTCCAGAGCCACTTGCAACATCGGCCACGCGGTGGCATCGATACCGTGCAGCAGACGCGGTTCGTCGATCCGCGCCCGATCCAGCAGGGACAGGATGGCGTCGGCGTTTTCCCGCGCGTCCTCCTCCGTCACCTGGGTGGGTTCCACCGCCACCGTGGTGACCGGTACCTTCGTCGCCACGAGGATGCGTGCCGCCTCCACGGTCCATATCCCCGCCTCGACCGACACTCGCCGGTCGTGCAACAGATGGGTGAGATCGACCGAGCCCGGCTCGTGCATGTTGACCGTCACCGAGTCCGGCAGTGCGGAGGCCGACCAGCGTTGCACCAGGTCGTAGCGGCGCCACGGATCGGGCTGGGTGGACAGGGACGTGCTCAACGACACCGGAACCCCCGGCCCCTCGGCCCGCATCCGTTCCATGAACGGTGCGATCACTTGGGGTACCAACGATTCTGCGCCGTCGGAGTCACGCGGGTGTACGTGAACCTCGGTCGCCCCCGCCGCCACGACCGCGTGGGCGTCCTGGACCAGTTGGTCCACGAACACGGGTAAGGCGGGGTGAGCTCCGGGACGGCGGCCACCGTTGAGACAGGCGACGATCCTCATGGGCCTTCTCCTCACGAGCGCTGTGTAAGCCGAATGTGCCCGCTCCCACGCGAACGCAAGCCCTTCACTTCCCACGGCTCCTGGCAAGATGGCCGGTATGCGAACAGCCCTTGCCCTTCTCGTGGCCGCCGTACTGGGGCTCGGTCCGACGGTTCCGGCTACTGCGGGCACCGTGGTCCCCCGCGACCCGGGAAACGGTGGGCCCGATCATCCCCGAGGGGGCGAGGGACCCGAAGGGTCGGAGGTCGCGTTCGAGTTCCAGGATCCACGAATCTCCGAGTCCAGCGGTCTGGCCCCGTCCCTGCTGCACGAGGGTGTGTGGTGGACGCACAACGACAGTGGGGAGCACGAGCCTCACGTGTACGCGGTGGACGAGGAGGGACGGACACTCGCCACGGTCCGACTCGAGGTGGAGCTGCGGGACTGGGAGGCGATCTCCGTGGCCGAGGGGCCCGAGGGGTCTCCGGCGATCTTCGTCGGGGACATCGGCGACAACTTCGGCGGCGGGTGGCCGAACATCCGCGTGTACCGCTTCGACGAACCCGAGACACTCAACGACGCCACCCTCGTCCCGACGGTGCTCACCTTCACCTACGAGGACGGTGGACGCGACGCCGAGTCGATGATGATCGACCCACGCGACGGTCGACTGTACATCGCCTCCAAGGAGTTCTCCGGTGGGTTGTACGCGGCACCGGAGGAGATCGACCCGGAGGGGGAGAACGTCCTGGAGCGGATCGACTCGGCCCCTTTGTTCGCCACCGACGCCGCCTTCCACCCCGACGGCACCCGCTATGCGATCCGTACCTACTGGGGGGTGTCGATCTACGACTCCACCGACGGGATCCCCGGCACCTCCATGGGCGCTTTCGACCTGCCGGAGATGGAACAGGGAGAATCGATCGCCTTCACCCCGGACGGTGACGAACTCAGAGCCGGGACCGAGGGGCCGCACTCCCCTGTGTGGAAGGTCCCACTGCCCGACGAGTACCTCGATGAGGAACGGGGGGAAAGCTCTCCCGACACGGAGGACGAGGAGGCGGCCGAGGACCTGGAGGCCGACCAGGACGAGGCCGGTTCGGCGTTCGGGCTGATCCTCGGTGGTGTGGCCGTGACCGTGGTCGTCATCGGGGGCATCGTCCTGCTCGCCCGCAAGAGCTGAGAAGGGCCGCCGTTCGGGTGATCAATTCATCGGTTGCGGGTCCAGGAAGTACTCCCGGGCAAGGAAGGCGTGCCGGGAGAAGTCACTGAACACCCCGTCCACACCGGTCTCGAAGAAGGCCTCGTACTCGGTGGCAAAGCCACCGTAGTCCTTGGCATCACCACCCGAACGGAGGTTCACCGGCAGGAAGTGGTTCTCACTACGGAACGTGAACGGGTGCACCAGTAGACCGGCCTCGTGGGCGTTTTCGACCAGGTCGGTGGGTTCGCCCAGGTTGCCCTCGTCGTCGGTGGGGATGACCAGGCTCTTGTGCGGGCCGATGGCATGGGCGAAGCCGGCGATCTCGGCCAGTCCCTCCGGGGTGGTGTGGTGCAGCTGATGCTCCTGGGTGCCCAACAGGTGGACCAACGGTAGCTCGGTCTCGGCGAGCGCCTGAAGACTCTCGGCCTCGAAGGACTGCAGGAACACCGGGACCTTCGGCTCGGAACCGGTCAGACCGGCCTCACGCAGTTTCGCGATGAGTGGGGGCTCCAACGCCAAGTCCTGTGCGACGTGGTGGGCCGGGTTCTTGGTTTCGGGGTAGATCCCGATCGGACGGCCCAGCTCCTCGGTGAGGGAGAAGGCCAACTCGATGACTTCTTCGAGGGTGGGGACCCCATAAATGCCGTCCATGACGGCGTTGTCGGGGCGGATCTTCGGCATCCGCTCGATCGCGCGCAGCGTCTTGATCTCCGCAAGTGTGAAGTCCTGGGCGAAGAACCCCTCCACCTGACGGCCGTCGATCGTGCGGGTGGTCCGCCGGTCGGCGAACTCCGGGTGGTCGGCAACGTCCGTGGTCGCCCCGATCTCCTGTTCGTTGCGGCAGATCAGCGCACCGTCCAGGGTCGCCACCAGGTCCATCTCGATGAAGTCGCCACCGTGGCGTGCCCCGAGTTCGTAGGAGGCCAGTGTGTGTTCCGGGCGGTGTCCTGAAGCACCACGGTGCGAAATGATCTTGATGGGGGGTTCCTTCTTGTTCCTGCGCACAGTCGAACCGTCCTGGAAGGCGAAAAGTGGAAAAGTAGGGTGACCGACCCCTTGGGGTCGGCCACCATTGTGCAACGTCGATGCCTGGATCCACCCCGGGTGATGTACGTGGTGGATGTGTCTGACAGATGGTCAGGGGCTCGACTGTGGGCCCTGTGCCCTTCAGGAGCTGGAGGTCGGCGACAGTTCGGCGATCACGTGGTCGATGCACTGGGTCAGGGCCTGCACGTCACTGGGCTCCACGGCCGGGTACATCCCGATACGCAGCTGGTTACGGCCGAGCTTGCGGTAGGGCTCGGTGTCCACGACACCGTTGGCACGGAGGACGCGGGCCACCGCGGAGGCATCCACTTCCTCGTCGAAGTCGATGGTGCCCACGACCGGGGAACGTTGAGCCGGGTCGGAGACGAACGGGGTCGCCACGGTGGAGCGGTCGGCCCAGTTGTAGAGGATGGAGGAGGACTCGTGGGTGCGCGCCACGGCCCACTTCAGACCACCTTGGGAGTTCATCCACTCCAGCTGCTCGGCCAGGAGCAGCAGGGTGGCCACTGCCGGAGTGTTGTAGGTCTGGTCCTTGCGGGAGTTGCTGATCGTGGTGGGAAGTGAGAAGAACTCCGGAACGTACCGGCCGGAGGCGGCGATCTCCTCGACCCGTGCCAAGGCCTTCGGGGACATGATCGCGATCCACAGACCACCGTCGGAGGCCAAGCTCTTCTGCGGTGCGAAGTAGTACACGTCCGTCTCGGAGATGTCGATGGAAAGACCGGCGGCGCCGCTGGTCGCGTCGACGAGCACGAGTGCGTCCTCATCGGCGCCCGCGACTCGCTCCACCGGAGCGGCCACACCGGTGGAGGTCTCGTTGTGGGTGAGGGCGTAGACGTCCACACCCGCCTCGGCGACCGGTTCTCCGTGGGTTCCGGGGTCGGAGGTGATGATGGAGGGCTCGCTCAGCCAGGGGGCGCCCTGGGTGACCTTGGCGAACTTGCTGGAGAACTCACCGAACGACAGGTGCTGGGACTTCTCGCGCACCAACCCGTACGCGGCGATGTCCCAGAAGGCCGTGGTGCCGCCGTTGCCGAGTACGACCTCGTACCCGTCGGGCAGCGAGAAGAGTTCGCTCACGCCCGTACGCACTCTGGACACCAGGGACTTCACCGGTTTTTGTCGGTGAGAGGTGCCCATGTAGTGGGCACCCGAGGCGGTCAGGGCGTCGAGCTGGGCGGTGCGGACTTTGGACGGGCCGCTGCCGAAGCGGCCGTCGGCGGGCAGCAGATGCGCGGGAATCTGAATCTCGTCGGTCACGATCACCAGCGTAGTGGCGCGCCCACACCGCCTGAAGGTCAGGGGCGGCATTTGAGCACGTGAAAACACGTGAACATGGTTCACCGTGTCACATTTTCGAAGTTTTCGTGGCCGAGGAGGGACGTGGAAGAGCGCGGTGCTCGACCGGACGTGTTGCGGGCCGGGTGGCCACACGTGTACCGGACACGAGAAGATGTCCGGTGTGGACCACCAAAACCCCGCAGATCTGCGCAAGGCCTATACAGGGGTCTCCCTGCGCCGTTCCGATCTGGCCGATCACCCGATGACCCAGTTCCACCTGTGGTTCGGCCTGGCCCACGACTCAGGACTGGTCGAACCGAACGCCATGGTGCTGTCTTCTGTGGAGACCTCCGGGATGCCTCGTGCCCGCACAGTGCTGCTGAAGGGGTACGACCGTCACGGTTTGCGTTTCTTCACCAACTACACCTCCCGGAAGGGGCGGGCCCTGGAGGCCGACCCCAGGGCGTGCGTGGTGTTTCCGTGGTACCCGATCCGACGGCAGGTCCTGGTGACCGGGTGGGTGGAGCGGCTCGGCGACGAGGAGAACGACCGCTACTTCGCGTCCCGTCCACGAGGATCACAGGTCGGGGCATGGGCCAGTGAGCGTCAGTCCAGGTCGGTCACGGGACGGGAGGAGCTGGATCGGCTCCACCGCGAGTTCGACGCGGTGTGGGGGCCGGACGAGCCGATCCCCCGACCCGCCTACTGGGGTGGTTTTCGGCTGGTGCCGGAGGAGGTCGAGTTCTGGCAGGGTGGTACCGACCGGATGCACGACCGTTTCCAGTATCGCGAGCAACCGGACGGTACGTGGCGGATCGACCGTCTGGTTCCCTGACCGGCTGTCGACGAGCTCGACACGAAGCTCCCGAGGAGAGACCTCCCACAATCGTTGCGGGCCAGAATTTTTCGTGCGCCGGAGGTGTTCGCATCGTGAGACCGACGGGAAAATCGTATTGATTTTCGCACGCTATGCTTGCGGTATCGGTGGTCACTCCCGTGGCCCTGCAGTCGACGCCCCGGTCCCCACTTCGACCTTCGGGAATCGCGTCGTCCCGGCCAGTGTTGTGAGAGACCCGCCGTGTCCGCCGTCAGGGTGCGTCGGACGCAAAGCCATGGGAATCGGGCGCAGAGCCATGGGAGGGGAGTCTTGACCGCACACGGGCTGATCGACACCACGGAGATGTACCTCCGAACAGTCTTCGAACTCGAGGAGGAGGGGATCGTCCCGCTTCGTGCTCGAATAGCAGAACGTTTGCACCAGAGCGGGCCCACGGTCAGTCAGACCGTCGCTCGCATGGAGAGGGACGGCCTGCTACGGGTCGAGAACGATCGGCACCTGGCCATGACCCCCGAGGGGCGCAAACTCGCCACACACGTCATGCGCAAGCACCGTCTCGCGGAGCGGCTGCTCGTCGATGTGATCGGCCTTCCCTGGAAAGATGTGCACATCGAGGCATGCCGCTGGGAACACGTGATCTCCGAGGCGGTCGAGGAGCGACTCGTCGAACTGTTGAACGCCCCCTCGGTGTGTCCGCACGGCAACCCGATCCCCGGTCTGGACGAACTGGGACTGGCCAACTACTCTCCCGAGCCCTTCACCGACGACTCGATCGTTCCGATGGTCGAAGCGGCGAGCAACGACGACAGCACGGTCACCGTGCGGCGTATCAGTGAACAGATCCAATCGAACGCCGACACCATGCACACCTTGCACATTTCCGGGGTACAACCTGGAGAGGAAATCGTGATCCGCTCTTCGGACGGGGGAATTCGGGTGGTTGTCGAGGACGACGAGATCGAGCTCTCCACCGAGGTCGCGGGGCACATCTTCGTCGCCAAACCGTGAGCCGCGCGCACATGTGGATCGGTTGCCCATCAGGATTGTGACATTGGCCTGCGCAAGCGTTGACGGTATTGCTACGCTCACTTCGAGGTGCGGTCGTTCGGGGTGCCTGGAGCGGGCATGTATGCAGCTCATGACGGTGAGGTGGCGGCTAGATGACACGGTGGGGTGAGCCCTTCCGGGAGAGTGACGCACTCGCCACGTCCGCCGTGGTGGACCAGGCGCAGATCGCGATCGTCGTCGCCGACCGCCACAGCCTCCTGCGCTACTGGAACCCCTTCGCCCGTGAACTCTTCGGTTTTGACGACGGACACGACTACGTCGGTCTTTCCCTCCTCGACATCGGGATCCACGAGTCCGACCGAGAACACGCCTTCCAACTGGCCCGCAGGGTCCTGCGTGGTGAACCCTGGGAAGGCACCTTCGCCGTGCTCAAGGGTGACTCCACCTGGATCCACGTGCGCGCCCAAGCCGCACCCATGCGAGGGGACGACGACGAGATCAACGGGATCGTCCTGATCGCCCGGGAGGCACTGCGCGGCGGACGTGTCGAGGAACAGTACGGGTTGTTGGAACGTATCGGCAGCCGACTGGCCGGTTCTTTGGAGTTCGATTCCACGGTCAAAGGGGTGGCCGGGATCCTCGTCCCCCAGTTCGCCGACCATTGCTTCATCGACCTGTACGACAACGATCGGCTCGTCCGTCGAGTGTCGGTGCACGCCGAGGGCTGGAGTCCGCCACCACGGACCTGGTACGACGTCGGTGACGAGATCCGCTACCCCGAACGCCACTTCATCATGCAGGCCATGCGACGTCAGGAGACGGTCGTCGGCGGCGAAGGCATCTTCGACAGTTCCCCCAACGACCGTTCCGAGCAGGTCTCTCGCCAGGTGGGGATCACCTCCGCCGTCGCCGCACCCCTGCGTGCTCGGGGAGAGGTCCTCGGTGTTCTCACGCTCGCGCTGTCCGGGCTGACCTCACGCCAGAAGAGGACCTACGGCGGGTTCGACCGTGACTTGGTGGGCGCCATCGCCTCTCGGGTCGCGTTGGCCATCGACAACGCCCGCTTGTTCGAGGAGGAACGCAACACCGCCCTGGTCTTCCAGAAGAGCCTGCTTCCCAGAACCTTCCCCAAACTCGACGGGCTGGCCGTTGCCCACGACTACCTACCCGCCGGGCCTTTGGAATCGGACGGATACGGCGCCCTGACACAGGTCGGCGGTGACTTCTACGACGCGATCCCGCTCTCCGCCGGGCGTGTGGGCCTGGTCATCGGTGACGTGGAAGGTCGAGGGCCGCACGCCGCCGCCGTCATGGGGCAATTGCGTGCGGCACTGCGCGCCTTCGCCCAGGCCGACCGGGAACCCGCCGACATCCTCCGTGAGCTCGACGCCTGGGTCCGCCAGTTGGGTCAACCCGACGACAACGGCGGTACCTGGATCCCCAGTGTCAGCTGCCTCTACATGGTCTACGACGCCTGGTCGCGGGAGCTGTCCTACGCCAACGCCGGGCACGCCTCACCGCTGCTGGTCACCTCCGACTCCGTGGAGACCCTCGCCCTGGAGGTGAGTGATCGCATGTTGGGGGTGCGTGCCAAGGGTGGCTCGGGGGAGGACATCGTCTACCACCAGGCGGATCTGCGTCTGCCCACCGGAGCGACCCTGGTCATGTACACCGACGGGCTCGTGAATCGACGTCCCGTGGGTGGTCGACCCGACCCCGAATGGGCCCTGAGCCGCTTGGTCGACCGTGTCTCGGAGGTCGCGGACAAGGGCGTCAAGGAGATCGCCGAAGCGGCTGTGCACAGCGTCCCCGGTGAACTCGACGACGACACCGCTCTTCTGGTCGTGCGTACCCATTCAGAGGAATTGGCGCTGGTCGAGGGCTGGTTCCGGTCCGATGCCTCCACGGTGGGGGAGTCCCGCCATTTGGCTGCCAGCACCTTCAAGGACTGGGGTATGGACCGCGATCAGGCAGAACTGGCCTGTTTGTTGGTGTCGGAGATAGTCACCAACGTCGTCATCCACGCCACCCCCCGACCCGTGCACCGGGAGTTCGTGGGCAACGGTGTCATGGATTCCGACGGGCAGTCGGGCGCTGGTGCGGACAAGGACGAGTTCGACGAGGACTGGAGCGACCTTCTGGAAGCGGTCTCGGACGAAAATGCTGCGGAAGAGTCGGTGGAGAAGGAGTTCCTTCTCCGGCTTCGCCGCGGTGCCAACACCGTGTGGGTGGAGGTGTTCGACAACGATCTGCGTCTGCCCCGGATCCGCAGTGCGGCCGCCGACGACGAAGGTGGACGTGGCCTGTACCTGGTGGAGCAGCTGGCCACCCGTTGGGGTTCGCGTCCCACCCCGGACGGCAAGGCCGTGTGGTTCGAGATCCCCATGCATGCCTCGGAATCGGGGGAAGACCAGTAGCACCTCGTCGGCCCGTGCCGGGTGAGTGGGGAACGGGGCGATCTCAGCGGTTGGACCAGGCCCACAGCAGGAGACACACGAAGACGAAGAAGACCACGATCCCGCTGGTTGCCCACGGGATGTGGATCTTGGGTCGGAGTTTGCGGACCCCGATCACCAGCAGTACGACCAACAAGCCCATCACGATGAGGCCGTCCCACGCACCGCTCATGAACGCTCCGACCCTTCCCTCACGGGTGTCTTCTTCCTACAGGCCCAGGCCGCGGCCCACGATCTCCTTCATGATCTCGGTGGTACCGCCGTAGATCGTCTGGATGCGTGCGTCTTGCCAAGCCTTTGCCACGGGGTATTCCATCATGTAGCCGTACCCACCGTAAAGCTGCAGACAACGGTCCATGACCTTGTTGCACATTTCCGTGCTCCACCACTTGGCCATGGCGGCGTCCTCGACCGTCAGCTCACCCTTGTTGAGCAGCTCGACACCGCGATCCACGTAGGTGCGGGCGATGTCGACCTCGGTCGCTATTTCAGCCAGGACAAAACGACTGTTCTGGAACCGTCCGATCGGGCGGCCGAAGGCGGTGCGTTCCCTGCAGTACTCGATGGTGTGCTGGAGGATGAACTCTGCGGAGGCCACCGCACAGGTGGCGATGGACAGACGTTCCTGTGGCAGGTTCTCCATCAGGTGGATGAAGCCCGCCCCTTCGGTCCCGATGAGGTTCTCGGTGGGCACGCGCACGTCCTGGAAGAACAGCTCGGCGGTGTCCTGGGCCTTCATGCCGATCTTGTCGAGGTTGCGCCCACGCTCGAAGCCGGGCATGCCGCGCTCGACGACCAGGAGGGAAAAGCCCTGCGCACCGGCGTCGGGGTCGGTCTGGCAGACCACCACGACCAGGTCGGCGTTGATGCCGTTGGTGATGAAGGTCTTCTGCCCGTTGAGGACGAAGTGGTCACCGTCGCGTACCGCACTGGTCCTGATGCCCTGCAGGTCACTTCCGGTACCGGGTTCGGTCATGGCGATGGCGGTGATGAGCTCGCCACTGGCGAAGCCGGGCAACCAACGTCTTTTCTGCTCATCGTTGGTCAGAGCGACCAGGTACGGGGCGATGATGTCGTTCTGGAGGGTGACCCCGAAGCCGCTGGCGTGGGAGCGGCAGACCTCCTCGTTGACGATGGTGTTGTACCGGAAGTCGTCGATCCCGGTACCGCCGTATTCCTCCGGGACGCCGTGGCCGAGCAGGCCCACCTCCCCGGCCTTGGTCCACACCTCACGCGGGACGATCCCGTCCTCTTCCCATTGGTCGTGGAAGGGGGTGACTTCCCGCTTGAGGAACTCAGCCACCGTTTCTCGGAAGAGGTCGTGGTTGGAGTCGAACAGGTTTCGCTTCATACAGCTGCTCCGGAGTGTCGCATGCCACTGCTGGTGAACCACACCGTAACCGAATCTGATTCGGTTCAGAAGGCCGAGTTTCGAGGAGCGGCAAAGCCCCCGGGTCACTCCGGGCGATGGGTGCGGCGCTGGGTGGGCCCTGCTGCGCCGAGGGTCCCGAAGTCGTGGAAGAAAAGGAGAAGGCAGGGGGTGGTCATTTACCGGAAAGAGTGAACCGAATACAGTTCGGTTTGTCAGGACGTTGCATCACAGGCCCCCTTGGAGGACCTCATGGCCGAGGCATACATCGTTGGCGCAGTCCGCACCCCCGTCGGCGTCAGGAAGGGTGCGCTCGCCGGTGCGCACCCGGCGGACCTGGGGGCCCACGTTCTCAAGGAAATCGTGGAGCGCACCGGCATCGACCCGTCCGCCGTCGAGGACGTCATCATGGGCTGTGTCAGCCAGGTCGGCCCACAAGCCCTCGACCTGGCTCGTACTGCCTGGCTGTCGGCCGGACTGCCCGAGAGCGTCCCCGGTGTCACCATCGACCGGCAGTGTGGCTCCTCACAGCAGTCCCTGCAC
>Ga0079225_10001129_pt1 | contig 14876 bp, 12 predicted proteins | sample Poulit2012_FD_76344 | JGI IMG/M metagenome (GOLD analysis project Ga0079225, IMG submission 76344) | Agricultural soil microbial communities from Georgia to study Nitrogen management - Poultry litter 2012 | ecosystem: Environmental > Terrestrial > Soil > Agricultural land | place: USA: Georgia... | reverse complement strand
TACACCCAGGGCGGCGCCGGGCCCATCACCCCGGAGGAGATCCGCCAGCTGCTCGACGACAACGGCCTGCGCGCCGTCGGCAGCCACCGCAACCTCAACCCGAACAACATCGACGCCGAGCTCGACATCGCCGAGACCCTCGGGCTGCCGTTCCTCGGCCAGGGCGGGCCGGTCACGAACAACAACACCGAGGCGGGCTGGGGCCAGGCCGCCGACAACTGGAACCTCATGGGCGAGAAGGCCCGCGCCCGCGGGATCAAGCTCTACTCGCACAACCACAACGGCGAGTTCCACTACCTGACCGACCGGCCGGACGTGCGCCGCTACGACTTCTTCCTCCAGAACACCAACCCCGAGTGGGTGTTCCTGGAGATGGACGTCTACTGGGCCTTCGTCGGCAAGCACCAGGCCCCCGGGTTCGAGCCGATCGACTACATCAAGGCCGACCCGCGGCGTTTCCCCCTCCTCCACCTCAAGGACGGGAAGATCAACCCGAACAGCGGCAACGGCTACGACATCATCGAGTTCGGCGCCGGCGACATCAACTTCCAGGAGTTCCTCTCCGCCACCCGGGACCGCGGCCAGCGGTACGGCCTGTGGGAGCAGGACAACGCCGGTAACACCGCTGTGCCCCCGAACCCCGTCGACTCGCTCGGCAACGCCGCCCGCAGCTACGACGCCATCGCCGCGCTGCGCGGCTGACAAGGAGACCTCCGCCATGAAGCTGAAGTACTGGAAGACCCCCACCGCGGCGCTCGCCGCCGCGGCCCTCGTCGCGATCGCCGCACCGGCGGCCAGCGCGGCGACCACCGAGTGCACCGACGACCTCGGCGACGCCGCCGTCGCCGGTGACCTCTACGTCCCCGACGGCGCCACCTGCGTGCTCGGCGGCGCCACCGTGTCCGGCAGCGTCATCGTCGGCGAGGACGGCTGGCTCGACGCGACCTCGGTGACCATCGAGGGCGACGTCATCGGTGCCGAGACCTACGGCATCCTCCTCGACGGCACGTCCGTCGGCGGGGACGTCGTGTCCTACACCGACGGCTCCCGCGCCGGCTTCCTCTACCTCCTCGACCTCGAGGTCGGGGGGAACGTGGAGACCGGCGGGGTGGACGTCGAGATCAGCGACAGCTCGGTCGCCGGCTCGGTGTCGACCCTCGGCGCGACCTACGTCGACATCCTGCGCACCCAGGTCTCGGGAGACCTGTCGATCGCCGACAGCGACTGGGGCGTCTCGCTGGCCGGCACGGTCGTCACCGGCAGCGTGACGATCAGCGGCAGCTCGCGTGACGTCCTCGTCGGCGCCACCCGCGACGGCGGTGCCGACCGGTGGGGCAACACCATCGGTGGTGACCTCACGCTCGTGGACAACACCGCCAACCTCCAGGTCGCCGGCACCACCGTGCTCGGCACCATCGTGCTGGACGGCAACGACCCGGCCGCCAACTTCGGTCCCGGGAACTCCGCGGGCGCCGTCGAGGGCGACTACACGGGCGAGGCCCCGGCCGCGGGCATCGGTGACGGTGAGCAGGCCGTCGTCGTCGTCGTGCCCGAGCCTGACGCCGGGGAGTTCATCTGGACCATCGACTCGACGAGCGACCTCGTCGACCTCGGCGTCGCGGTGGAGAACGGTGACCACTTCGCCGCCGAGGGCGAGCTCAACCCGGTTCGGGTGACCGACACCCGGTTCGACGCGCCCGAGTGGTCGATCTCCGGGCAGGTCTCGGACTTCACCGCCGGTGAGGAGACCGTCTCGGGCAAGCACCTGGGCTGGACGCCGTACGTCGTGGAGGACGACGGTGGCGCCGCCGCGGGTGCGCCCGTCGCCTCCGGGTTCGACGAGGGCGAGGGCCTGTCCGTGTCGCGCACGCTCGGCAGCGCGTCTGCCGGCCACGAGCGGGGCTCGACCGTCCTCGGCGCCGACCTCGAGCTCAAGCTGCCGGTGACGGTGGAGTCCGGCACGTACAACGCCACGCTGACGCTGACCGCGCTCAGCTGACCAGACCGGTGCCGCCCGCCCTGCCTGCCCACCCGCACGGGGCGGGCGGCACCACCCACGAGAAGGGACCCGTCCGATGTCTCTCACGCACCTTCGGACCACCGGGCGCGCGCTGCTCGCCGCGCTCGTCCTCGCTGTCGCCGTCCTGCTCGCGGCCGGCCCGGCCGGGGCGGCCACCGAGCCGGACGAGGTCACCTGGGCCGTGAAGACGGCGGACAACGCCCACGGCGAGGGACGGCCCAACTACCAGTACGAGCTCTCGCCGGGCCAGACCGTCGAGGACGCCATCCTCGTCACCAACTACTCCGACCGTGAGCTCACCTTCGCGGTCTACGCCGCCGACGGCTTCCTCAACGAGTCCGCCCAGCTCGACCTCCTCCCCGCGGGCGCGCAGTCCACGCACGTCGGGGCGTGGGTCACCCTCGCCACCGACGAGGTGACCATCGGTGCCGGCGAGGCCGTCTCCATCGACTTCCGGCTCACCGTGCCGCCCAACGCCACCCCCGGGGACTACGCCGGCGGCATCGTCACCTCCCTCGGCCCCGCCGACGCCGGTGACGGCGTCCAGGTGGACCGCCGGCTCGGCTCCCGCCTGCTCCTGCGGGTGGACGGCGAGATTGCCCCCGCGCTGGACATCAGCGACGTCCGGGTGGACCACAGCGGCTCGTGGCTGCCGTGGGAGCCGGGCGAGGCGACCGTGACCTTCACCCTGGAGAACACCGGCAACGTCCGGGTCAGCGGCACCCAGACGGTGAGCTTCTCCGGGCTCCTCGGGCTCGGCGGGCGCTCCGCGACCGTCGTGGAGCTGGAGGAGATGCTCCCCGGCAGCGTCTTCGAGCGGACCGTCCACCTGGAGGACGTGTGGCCGCTGGTGCGGACCACCGGCACGATCACCGTCGAGGGAGCGCCGGCGGGTGTGGAGGAGCACCGTCCCCTCGCCGCCCACGACTTCGCCCTGTGGACCGTGCCGTGGACGGGGCTCGCGCTGCTGGCGCTCGTCGTCGGCCGGGTCGCCCTGGGCCGGGTGCGGGCGCGACGGCGGCGGCGTGCGGAGGACCTGCGGGTCGCGGCCGCGGTCGAGGCCGCGGTGGCCGCCCAGCAGGCCGCGGGGACGCAGCAGCCGGCCGGCGAGCCGGTCCACCCGCGCTGACCGGCGCCGCCTGCCCCCGGGCTCAGTCCGCCAGGGCGGCGGCGACGGCGAGGGAGAGGGCGCCCTGGAAGGTCGTCTCGCGCTCCTCGGCGGTCATGTCCTGCGAGCCGTCGAGCAGGTGGTCGGAGACGGTGAGCACGGTGAGCGCCTGGCGCCCGAACTCGGCGGCCACGCCGTAGAGCGCGGCGGCCTCCATCTCCACCCCGAGCACGCCGTAGGCGCCCAGGGCCTCCGTCTGGCCGGGGACCTTGAGGTAGAAGTGGTCGCGGCTGATGATCGTGCCGACGTGGTAGCGCTCCACGCCCTGCTCGCGAGCCGCACGCACCGCGGCCTCGGCGAGCTCGAAGGACGCGACGGCGGAGAAGTTGACGCCCGGGATGCGGTGCTGGTTCATCGCCGAGTCGGTGTGCGCGCCGAGGGCCACGAGGACGTCCCCGACCCGCACCGAGGGGGCGATCCCGCCCGCGGTACCGACCCGGATGATCCGCTGGACGCCGTACTCCCGGTACAGCTCGGTGGCGTAGATCGTCGCCGAGGGCTGACCCATCCCCGAACCCATGACGCTGAGCGGGCGGCCGTCGACCGTGCCGGTGAAGCCGAGCATGCCGCGCACGTCGTTGACCAGCCGGGCGTCCGGCATGAGCTGCTCGGCGATGCGTTGGGCGCGCCGGGGGTCACCCGGCATGAGGACGGCCGGGGCGAAGTCGCCCGGGTCGGCGGCGATGTGTGGGGTGGCCACGGGACCTCCTGGAGGGACGGAGCGGACGGGTCCATGCTGCCACGGCCGTCCCTGGTCCGGCCGGGACCTTGGGTCGGGGCTAGGCTCGCCCCTGTTCCCGTCGTCGATCCTTGGAGACCGACATGTCCGACCATCCCACCGACCCGCAGCACGGCCCCACCCCGCCGTCCGGCGGCGAGGGCCGGCAGGCCCCGCAGCAGCCGGCGGGAGCGCCGCCGGCCGGTCAGTCGCCCTACGCGCCGCCGCCGGGCGGCTACCCGCAGCCTGGCTACGGGGGGTACCCGCCGCAGCAGGGCGGCTACCCGCACCAGGGGCAGCCGGGGCAGCCCGGCTACGGGCCGGGCTACGGACAGCCGGCCCAGCCCTCCGCCCTCGGCGGGCTCACCGACCTCTCCTTCACGCGCCGCATCACCCCGGCGCTGGCGAAGGTCGTGTACGCCGCCGTCCTCGTGCTGGCCCTCATCGTGGCCGTCGAGGGCGTGGTCTCGGCGGTCCACTACTTCTCCCTCGCGGGGGACCGCTTCAGCGGCGGCCCGGGCTACATCTTCGACGGCCTCCTGGAGCTCATCAAGGGCCCGGTGGCGGGCTTCGTGCTCCTCGCCTTCGCCCGCTTCGCGCTCGAGTACCTCCTCGACCGCGCGACGGCCGCCCGCGGCGCGTGAACGGCGGTGTCCCGGCACATTCCTCCGACGGCGGACGCGCGCCCTGCCGGTGTGCGTCCGCCGTCGGCGTCCCGTTAGGGTCGGCAGGTGACTTCTGCCGGTAACGCGACGTTCCGCTACTCGAACGCAACCCTGCTCGCGGTGACCCACATCGAGGCGCCGGTGCGGGTGCCGTCCTCGCGGTTCGAGGAGGAGCTGGCCCCCACCCGCCGGCGGCTGCGGCTGCCGGACAACCTCCTGGAGCGGGTCTCGGGGGTCGTGGAGCGCCGCTGGTGGGAGCCCGGGACCCGGTTCGACGACCCGGCCATCGAGGCGGGGGCCAAGGCGCTCGCCGAGGCCGGGGTCGACCCTGCCCGCGTGGGCCTGCTCGTCAACACCTCGGTGACCCGGACCCACCTCGAGCCGTCCGTCGCCGTGCGGATCCACCACGGGCTGTCGCTGCCGACGTCGGCGGTGAACTTCGACATCGCCAACGCCTGCCTCGGCTTCGTCAACGGGATGATGCTGGCCGCGACGATGATCGACGCCGGCCAGATCGACTACGCCGTCATCGTCAACAGCGAGGACGCGCGCGCCACCCAGGAGACGACGCTGCGGCGCCTCGGCCGCGACGACGCCACGCGCGAGGACTTCCACCGCGAGTTCGCCTCCCTCACCCTCGGCAGCGGCGCGGCCGCAGCCGTCCTGGGCCGGGCCGACCTCCACCCCGGTGGGCACCGCGTCGTCGGCGGGGTGTCGCGGGCCGGGACCGAGCACCACGAGCTGTGCGTCGGCAGCCTCGACGGGATGTTCACCGACACCAAGGGGCTGCTCGAGGGCGGCCTGCCGCTCGTCGTCGCCGCGTGGGCCGAGGCGAACAACGGGGCCGGTTTCCGGTGGGACGACATGGCCCGCTACGTCACCCACCAGATCTCCACCCCGTACACGCGCGCGGTCATCGAGGCGCTCGACCTGCCCGCCGACCGGGTGCCGATCACCTTCTCCCACTGGGGCAACGTCGGGCCGGCGTCGCTGCCGATGACCCTGGCCGCGCAGGCCGACACGCTCGAGCCGGGGGACCGGGTGCTGTGCATGGGGGTGGGCTCGGGCTTGAACACGGCGATGCTCGAGCTCGAGTGGTGACCCCGGCCGTCCCCCAGCTGCCCGGCCTCGACCCGCGCTGGAGCCGGTTCGTCACCGTGCCCGGCGCCGGGGAGGACCCGCCGGCCCGGTGGCACCTGCTCGACAACACCCCCGACCTCGGCACGGAGGTGCACGGCACCCTGCTCGCCGTCCACGGCAACCCGACGTGGTCCTACCTGTGGCGCTCGCTGCTGCCCGCGGCGGCCGACGCCGGGTGGCGCGTGGTCGCGGTCGACCAGCTCGGCATGGGCTGGTCCCAGCGCGACGGCCGGATGCGGCGGCTGGCCGACCGGGTGGCCGACCTCGGTGCGCTGACCGACGCCCTCGGCCTCAGCGGACCGGTCGTCACCGTCGGGCACGACTGGGGCGGTGTCGTCTCGCTGGGCTGGGCGGTCGAGCACCCGGACCTGCTCGCCGGGGTGGTGCTCACCAACACCGCCGTCCACCACGACGACGCCTCGGCGATCCCCGCGCTGCTCCGCCTCGCCGGCCACCCGAGCGTGCACGGCTGGGCGACGAACGCCACCCGCACCTTCCTGCGCGCCACGCTCGCCCTCGCCCGGCCCCCACTGCCGCCCGAGGTGCGCGCCGCCTACCTCGCTCCGTACGCCGAGGACCGTGACGCCGTCGCCGAGTTCGTCGCGGACATCCCCGCCCACCCCGGCCACCCGAGCCGTCCCGCGCTCGACGCGATCGCCGCCGGCACCGCCCGGCTCGACGTCCCTGCGCTCGTCCTGTGGGGGCCGCGCGACCCGGTCTTCCAGGGCCGCTACCTCGAGGACCTGCTGCGCCGTCTGCCGCACGCCGACGTCCACCGCTTCGAGGAGGCGGGCCACCTGCTCCCGGAGGACGCCGACGTCGCCGGCACCGTCGTGCGCTGGCTCCGCACCCGCCTGGCCCCCGCCGAAGGCCCGGTTCGCGCCGAGAGCCCACTTCGCGCCGAGAGCTCAGTTCCCACCGAGGGCTCAGTTCCCACCGAGAGCTCAGTTCCCACCGAGAGTTCAGTTCCCGCCGAAGGCTCAGTTCGCGGCGAGGGCTCAGGTCGCGCCGAGAGCTCGGCTCTCACCGACAGCGCCCCTGTCACGGCCACGCCCCGCTCGCTCACCGCCGTCCTCGACGAGCGCCGGGACGACGAGGCTCCCGCCGTCGTCGCGTTGCGCCGGGACGGGACCGAGACCGTGACCTGGCGCGACCTCGCGGCCCGGGTCCGCCGGCTCGCCCTCGGGCTGCACGACGCCGGCCTGCGCCCCGGTGACCGGGTCAGCCTCCTCATCACCCCCGGCGTCGACCTCACCACCGCGCTCTTCGCCTGCCTCCGGCTCGGCGCCGTCGTCGTCCTGGCCGACCAGGGGCTCGGGCTGCGCGGGATGAGCCGCGCCGTGCGGGGAGCGGCGCCGGACGTGGTCATCGGCATCGAGCGCGGCCTCGTCGGGGCCCGTCTGCTCGCCTGGCCCGGCCGCCGCATCGCAGCGGCCGAGCTGCCCCCGGCGGCGCTGCGTGCCGTCGGCGCCGAGACCACCCTGCCCGCGCTCGTCGCCCGCGGCGCCGAGCTGGAGCGCGCCGGTGCCGCGCTCCCGCCCGAGCCCGACCCCGCGGCCGACGGGGCCATCCTCTTCACCAGCGGCTCCACCGGACCTGCCAAGGGGGTGGTCCACACCCACCGAGGGCTCGCGGGGATGCGCGACACCCTCGCCGCCACGTACGGGCTGGGCCCCAGCTCGTCCTTCGTCGCCGGCTTCGCGCCCTTCGCCCTCCTGGGCACCGCCCTCGGCTCCCTCGCCGTCGTCCCGGACATGGACGTCACCGCCCCCGCCACGCTCACCGCCACGGCGCTCGCCGACGCGGTCGCCGCGGGGGACGCCACCGCCGTCTTCACCTCCCCGGCGGCGCTGCGCAACGTCCTCGACACCGCGGACGGGCTCGGTGCCGAGCACCGCCGTGCCCTCGTCGGGGTCCGGCTCTTCCTCTCCGCCGGTGCACCCGTCCCGCCCGAGCTGCTCGCGCGCGTCGCCGAGGTCATGCCGCACGCCGCCGCGCACACCCCGTACGGGATGACGGAGGTGCTGCCGGTCACCGACATCGACCTCGCCGGGGTCCGGGAGGCGCTCGCCGACGTCGGCACGGTCCCGGGTGCGGGCGGTGGTACCTGCGTCGGTCGCCCCGTGCCCGGCAGCACGGTGGAGGTGGTCCCGCTCGACGCCGCAGGCGCCGCCACCGGCGCGCCGACGACGGCGCCCGGGGTCACCGGCGAGATCCTCGTCGCCGCACCACACCTCAAGCGCACCTACGACCGCCTGTGGGCGACCCAGGCCGCCAGCGCCGACCACCCCGGCCGGCACCGCACGGGTGACGTCGGGCACCTCGACGCCCGCGGCCGGTTGTGGGTCGAGGGCCGGCTCGCCCACATCGTCACCACCCCCGACGGCGTGGTCACCCCCGTCGCCGTCGAGCACGCCGCTGAGCTGGTGCGCGGTGTGCGCCGCGCGGCCGCCGTCGGCGTCGGGCCGGCGGGGACGCAGCAGCTCGTCGTCGTGCTCGAGACCGACCCGGCGGTCGACCGGCGGGCGTCCGCCGCGCCGTCGATCGCCACCGCGGGGCTCGCCCGGGCGGTCCGCCGCGCCGTCGCCGCACACTGCGGGGCCAGGGTGTCGGCGGTGCTGCGGGTGCCGGAGCTGCCCACCGACGTCCGGCACAACGCGAAGATCGAACGCGGCCGCATCGGCCGGTGGGCCGAGCGTGCCCTCGCCGGCGGACGGATGGGCCGGCCGTGAGCTCACGCCGTCGGACCCGCCGCGGCACCCGGCAGCTCGTCGTGGTGCCGGACCCGCCGCAGCGCCTGCGCGTCCTCGTCACCGGTGCCTCGGGGCTGCTCGGGCGCCGCACCGCCGAGCGGCTCGTCGCCGCCGGGCACGACGTACGCACCTTCCAGCGGCGCCCCGCCGGGGTCCCGGGCGCGACCGACTCGCTCGGCTCGCTCACCGACCCCGCCGCCGTCGCCCGCGCGGTCGAGGGCCGCGACGCCGTCGTCCACCTCGCCGCCAAGGTCTCCGTCAGCGGCCCCCGCGAGGAGTACGAGCGGGTCAACGTCGAGGGCACGCGCACCCTGCTCACCGCCGCCCGGATGGTCGGGGTGCACCGCTTCGTCCACGTCTCCTCACCGTCGGTCGCCCACACCGGGGGCTCGCTCGTCGGTGCGGGGGCCGGGCCGGCCGAGCCGGAGCGGGCCCGGGGCCACTACGCGCGCACCAAGGCGGCCGCCGAGCAGCTGGCGCTGCGCGCCGACGACGCGGACTTCGCCGTCGTCGCCGTCCGGCCGCACATCGTCTGGGGCCCGGGCGACACCCAGCTCGTCGAGCGGATCGTCCAGCGCGCGCGGGCCGGGCGGCTGCCGCTGCTCGACCATGGCGCCGTGCTCGTCGACACCCTGTACGTCGACAACGCCGCCGACGCCCTGGTCGCCGCACTCGAGCGGGCCCCGCAGGTGCGGGGGCAGGCGCTCGTCGTCACCAACGGCGAGCCGCGTCCTGTGGGGGACATCATCGGCGGGATCTGCCGCGCCGCCGGGGCACCGGTCCCGGGGTGGCGGGTGCCCGCCGCGCTCGCCCGGGCCGCCGGCGCCGTCGTGGAGGCGGTGTGGGCGGTACGCCCCGGCCGCGACGAACCGCCGATGACCCGGTTCCTCGCCGAGCAGCTGTCCACCGCCCACTGGTTCGACCAGCGCCGCACCCGTGAGCTGCTCGGCTGGGAGCCCGCGGTGAGCATCGACGAGGGCTTGGACCGGCTCGCCGAGCACTACCGTGCGCTCCGGCTCTCGGGCAGCCGACAATAGGGGCCATGATCCCCACCCTGGCCCTGAACGACGGCAACCGGATCCCTGCGATCGGCCTGGGCACCTGGCCCATGGACGACGAGGCGCCCGCGGCGGTGCGCACCGCACTGGAGGCCGGGTACCGGCTCATCGACACCGCGGCGCGGTACGAGAACGAGGAGGCCGTGGGCCGCGGCATCGCCGAGTCGGGCGTCCCGCGCGAGGAGGTCTTCGTCACCACGAAGCTGCGCGGCCAGGACCAGGGCTACGAGTCCACGCTGCGCGCCTTCGAGACGTCGCGCCGCAAGCTCGGCCTGGACTACGTCGACCTCTACCTCATCCACTGGCCGCTGCCGCGGCTGGACCGGTACGTCGACTCCTGGCGCGCCATGGTCAAGCTCCGCGAGGAGGGCGTCGTGCGCTCGATCGGGGTCTCCAACTTCACTGCCGCCCACCTCGACCGGGTCGTCGCGGAGACCGACGTCGTCCCGGCGGTCAACCAGATCGAGCTCCACCCGTACTTCGCCCAGCCCGAGATGCGGGCGGCGAACGCCGAGCGGACGGTGCTCACCCAGTCGTGGAGCCCGCTGGCGCGCAGCCCACAGCTGCTCACCGAGCCCGCGGTGGAGCAGGTCGCCGCCCGGCACGGGGTGGAGGCCTCCCAGGTGGTGCTGCGCTGGCACGTCCAGCTCGGCGTGGTCCCGATCCCCAAGTCCGCCAGCCCGCACCGGCAGCGCGTCAACCTCGACGTCTTCGGCTTCGAGCTCAGCGAGTCGGAGATGCGCCAGATCGGCGCGCTCGACCGGGGTCGGCCGCGCCTGGACCCCGACACCCACGAGGAGTTCTGAGCCCGCCGGGCCGCCGAGTGGTCACTTGTATCCTGACCTGATGCCTGCCGCACGCCTCGTCGCCTTCGACCTCGACGACACCCTGACCCCCTCCAAGTCCCCGATCTCGCCGGAGATGGCCGAGGCGCTCACCGCGCTGCTGGACGTCGTCCCGGTGTGCATCATCTCCGGGGGGCAGCTCGCGCAGTTCACCACCCAGGTCACCGACCGCCTCGAGCTCGACGACGAGGCACGGTCCCGCCTCCACCTCATGCCCACCTGCGGCACGCGCTACTACCGCTTCGCCGACGACGGCGCGCTGCAGCAGGTCTACGCCCACGACCTCACCGCGCAGGAGCGGGCTGCGGCGCAGCAGGCGCTGGAGCAGGAGGCACGGCGGCTCGGCCTGTGGGAGGAGGAGACGTGGGGCCCGATCCTCGAGGACCGCGGCTCCCAGATCACCTTCTCCGCGCTCGGGCAGCGGGCCCCGCTCGAGGCCAAGCGGGCGTGGGACCCGACGGGGGAGAAGAAGGAGCGGCTGCGCGCTGCCGTCGCCCGGCGGCTGCCCGACCTCGAGGTCCGCTCCGGCGGCTCGACCTCGGTGGACATCACCCGCCGCGGCGTGGACAAGGCCTACGGGATGCGCCGGCTGGCCGAGCACACCGGGATCGACCTGGCCGACATGCTCTTCGTCGGCGACCGCCTCGACGAGGGCGGCAACGACTACCCGGTCAAGGCCCTCGGCGTCCCGTGCATCGCGGTGGCCGGCGCCGAGGAGACCGCCGGCGTGGTCCGCGGCATCATCGCCGACCTGGTGCCGGCCGGTCGGTGAGCCCGTCGGCCGGGCCGCTGACCCCGTCGCTCGGGCGGTAGCCCTGGCAGCCGGTCGGTGACGCCGTCGGTCGGTGACCGCGTCGGTCGGTCGGTGACCCCGTCGGCCGGCCGGCGACCGTCGGTCGCTGACCCCGACCGCGGACGCCGGACCGGTCAGACGGTCACCGGGGTCCGCTCCGCCGCGGCGACGAGCTCGGCGTAGCGACCGCCGCGGGCGAGGAGCGTCTCGTGGTCGCCCACCTCGACCACCCGGCCGCGGTCGACGACGGCGATGACGTCGGCGTCGCGCACCGTGGACAGGCGGTGGGCGATGGTGATCGTCGTCCGTCCCCGGCTCAGCACGTCCAGCGCCTCCTGGACCGCCTGCTCCGTGCGGGTGTCCAGCGCGCTCGTCGCCTCGTCCAGGACGAGGACGCGCGGGTCGCGCAGCAGGGTGCGGGCGATCGCCAGGCGCTGCTTCTCCCCACCGGAGAAGCGGTGGCCGCGCGCCCCGACGACGGTGTCGTAGCCGTCCGGCAGCGACTCCAGGAGGTCGTGCACCTGCGCGGCGCGGGCGGCCGCCTCGATCTGGGCGTCCGTCGCCTCCGGTCGGGCGTAGCGCAGGTTCTCCCGCACCGTGGTGTGGAGCAGGTAGGTCTCCTGGGAGACCACCCCGACCCGGCGGGAGACGTCGGCCAGGGTGAGGTCGCGCAGGTCGACGCCGTCGAGCAGGACCCGCCCGGAGGTCGGGTCCTGCAGCCGGGCGACGAGCGCGGCGATGGTCGACTTCCCGGCCCCGGACTCTCCGACGAGCGCCAGCCGGGTGCCGGCCGGCACGTGGAGGTCGACGTCGGTGACGGCGTCGGTCTCGGCGCCGTCGTAGCGGAACGAGACGCGCTCGAAGGTGACGGAGGCGGGGGAGCGGGTCTCCGGGAGCCGCACCGGTGTGACCGGGTCGTCGATCTCCACCGGCAGGTCGAGGTACTCGAAGATCCGGCTGAACAGGGCGAGGGACGCGGTCACCTGGACGCCGGTGTTGAGCACGCCCATGACCGGGCGGAACAGGCCGGTCTGCAGGGTGACGAAGGCGACGAGGGTGCCGATGGAGACGCTGCCCGTGCCGGGTAGGCCGGCGGCGAGGTAGATGAGCGCGGGGATGGCGGAGAACATCACGCTCATCGTGGCCATGCGCCAGCGGCCGGCGAGCTCGGAGCGCAGCTCCAGGTCGACGAGCTCGCGGGAGGCCTCCTCGAAGCGGCGGCCGAGCTCGGGCCCGGCGCCCAGCGTCTTGGCCAGCATGGCGCCGCTGACCGACAGCGACTCCTCCACCTGGCCGTGGAGCGCGGCCAGGGCGCGCTGCCGCCGGCCGGTGAAGGCCCGACGCAGGTGGGCGACGCGGCGGGTGAGCCAGATCGCCGGCGGGACGACGAGGAGGGAGAAGAGGGACAGCTGCCAGTTCAGCGCGACCATCGCGACGGCGGTGCCCACCGCCGTGGTGAGGTTCGAGGCGATCGCGGTGGCGGTGCCCGTGACCACGGTCTGCATGGAGCCGATGTCGTGGGTGAGGCGCGACTGCACCTCTCCGCCGCGGGTGCGGGTGAAGAAGGACATCGGCTGGCGCTGGAGGTGGACGAAGACGTCGGTGCGCAGCCGGTGCATGACCGTCTGGCCGACCCGGGTGGACAGCCACGTCTGGAGCACGCCGAGCACGGCCGACCCGGCGGTGACGAGGAGCATGCCGGTGACGAGGAGGAGCAGCAGGCGCAGGTCCTGCTCGGGCAGGGCGACGTCGATGACGTGCCGGGTGAGGAACGGGGTGGCCAGGCCGAGCACCGAGCTGAGGACGATGAGGACGACGACGAGCGCCAAGGTGGGCCGGTGCGGCCGGAAGAGCGCGGCGATGCGCCGCAGGGAGACGGGGTGCGCCGCGAGCTGGGCGACGTCGGCCGGGTCGCGGCGGACGGCGGAGTGCGGCCGGAGGGAGGGGCTGGACATGAGCACCACCTCGCTTTCTGCTGGGACGGCGGGATGTGCCGTCGGTGGTCTCGGCGCGCCGGTCCGGGAGCCCCGGCCGTGCACCGGCTCGGCCGCGCGGCGGCACACCGATAAGGAGGTTACCTCACTATGTGGTTCCAGCGCTAGTGTTGCGCCATGAGCGAGCGCGACTCCGACCTCAGCGAGGCCCTCATGCACGCGAGCCGTGCCCTGCGCCGGCGCTGGTGGGCGGCGCTGGAGGGCTGGGAGCTGTCCCCGCACCAGGCCCGGGCGCTGCGCACCGTGTGCGGGCAGGAGCCCGCGCGGCTCAGCGAGATCGCCGCCCGGCTGCGCATCGCCCCGCGCTCGGCCACGGAGGTCGTCGACTCCCTCGAGGCGCGCGGCCTGGTGCAGCGCACCCCGGACCCCGACGACCGGCGCGCGGTGCGTGTCGTCGCCACCGAGGCAGGCCGGCAGATGCAGGAGACGGCGTGGGCCGCCCGGGAGCGGGCCGCGGAGGAGTTCTTCGGCCGGCTCGAGCCGCCCGAGCGCGAGGAGCTCGGCCGGCTGCTGCGCCGCCTGCTCGACTAGGAGCGGGACTCGCCGGGGGCCAGACGGTCGAGCAGCTCACGCACCGCCGCCAGCCGCGGGACCCCCACGTGGTGGGCGAGCACGGCGCCCTCGGCGTCGAGGACCAGGACGGTCGGGGTGCGGGTGACGCCGACCCGCTCGGCGAGCCCGGGGTGGTGGGCGACGTCGAGCTCGACGTGCCGCACGCCCGCAGTCGTCTCCGCCACCCGGGTGAGCAGCCCGCGCGCGGCGCGGCACGGGGCGCAGAAGCCCGAGGAGAGCTGCAGGAGCGTGGCGCGCTCGCCCAGCGGGTCGGTGAGCCCCAGCGCGTCCGCGGTCAGTCGGGAGGGAGCCACCACCCGATCCTACGGTCGGCCGGCACCCGCGACGCTGTGGCGATCGGCACGTATGGTGGGCCGGGCACGCCGTCCCCGACGCCCAGGAGTTCTCACGTGAGCGGTCGTCCCACGCGTGTCACGCTCGCCGGAGCGGTGGTCCTCGCCCTCGTCGCGTGCACCAGCAGCGGCGGCGGGGAGGCCGAGCCGACGGAGCCGCCCTCGGCGCAGACGCCCCCGGCACCGGAGCAGGGCCGGGTGCAGCAGCCCGCCGACGGCGTCACCGTCCTGCCCGGTGCCGACGGGGCGCTGGCGCTGGAGGCGAGCCGGACCTTCTTCGCCTCCGCGCCGGTCGTCGTCCTCGCCGACGACGCCGACCCGGCCGCCCACCTGCGCGCGGGCAGCCTCGCCGTCGCGCTCGGTGCCCCCGTGCTCCTCGACGACGACGGTGCCGCCCTCGGCGCGGAGCTCACCCGCCTGGGGAGCGGCTGGGTGGTGACGGTGGGCGACGTGACGCTCCCGGACGCCGTCGCGCCGGCTGAGGACGGGGCGGAGGGCGGTGAGGTCGTCGCCGTCCCGGCACCCGCGGACGACGACGCGGCGGCCGACCTCCTCGGTGTCCCCGTCGACGAGCCGGTCGCGGTCGAGGAGGGCGAGGAGATGGCCTCCGTGGCCGGTCTCGAACGCGGCCGGCTGACCCCGCTCGTCGGTACGACGGACGACGCCTCGACACCGGACGCCCCGGACGACGCGTCGGCGCAGCCGCCCGAGGACGCCGCCACCCGCGGGGGACCGGGGGCCGCGGCCGGCGACGCCGCCACCGCGGAGCCGTCACCGGGCGGCACGCTGCCCGTCGTGGACCCCTCCGCGGACCCGG
>Ga0079225_10001128_pt1 | contig 14888 bp, 12 predicted proteins | sample Poulit2012_FD_76344 | JGI IMG/M metagenome (GOLD analysis project Ga0079225, IMG submission 76344) | Agricultural soil microbial communities from Georgia to study Nitrogen management - Poultry litter 2012 | ecosystem: Environmental > Terrestrial > Soil > Agricultural land | place: USA: Georgia... | reverse complement strand
TCGACGTCGAACTCCTCCTCCCAGGCTCGCCAGAGCCGGCGACTGCGCGCGGCCAACGCAACCATGCGGGCGTCGTCGTGGGCGTGCCGGAAAATCCGGGAGTGGCCCGCGGACTGACCGCTGCCGGGATCGGCCGGGTCGTAGACGGTCACAGTGGCGCCCTGGGCATTCAGCGCATGGGCTGTGGCCAGCCCGATAATGCCCGCGCCGACGACGGCGATGTCGGTCATAACTCCCCTTTAGTTAGGCCCCGGCCCGCACCGCGGGTCGGTGATCATCTTCGGCGTGCGGGGACGCGCCGGGCAAACTGATTGGGCCGGCTGCGTCCGCGCTGCCCTGGATGAGAACCTGGCCGATGACGCCCTGGCACCCACCCGCTGAACCCCGGTTGACCTCGCTACATCACAATCGCATCTCTTTGCTTGACCGGCCGATAACGCCAGATTAAGTTCAGCAAAATATCAACCAGTTCTCGCCTCCTGGCAATGCTGCGGGGAAGAGGCTGGCAGACAGCACAGGACCGCCCGTGATCCGCTGTGGATCGCGGCGTTGATCAGTCCTGGCCGTGCCGGTGACAACGGAGGACCAACAATGAAGCGACCCGCCATGATCAGGCTCGCGGCAGTCGGGGCCGGTGTGGCCCTGATTGCAGCCGCATGTAGTAACGGTGACGCCGGCGATGGCAACGGTGACGCTGATGCCGGCGCCGATGGCGGCGACGGCGACTACGTCATCGGCGTCAGTAACACCCTGGCCGGTAACGGCTGGCGCGAGCAGATGGTGTGCTCCATCCAGGCTGAAGCCCTGGCCAGCGGGCAGGTCTCGGATGTGGTGGTGATGTCGGAGAACGCCGGCCCCACCGAGCAGGTCCAGCACTTGCAGAACCTCATCTCCGAGGGCGTGGACGCGATCGTGGTCAACCCCTCCGATCCGGAGCAATTGAACGGGATCATCGAGGAGGCCACCGCCCAGGACATCGTGGTGGTGGCCATCGATGCCGCGGTCACCACCGAGGAGGCCTACGTGGTCACCAACGACCAGGTGGAATGGGGCCGGCTCGGGATGGAGTGGCTCGCCGAGGAGATCGGCGGTGAGGGCGACGTGCTCTACGTCCGCGGTATCGAGGGTGTGCAGTCCGACACCGACCGTCATGAGGGTGTCGAGGCTGCCCTGACCGACTACCCGGACATCGAGCTGACCACGGTGTGGAGTAGCTGGGACTACACCGCAGCCGGCGATCTCGCCGTCCAAGAGTTCAGCGCCCGGGACTATGACGGGGTGTGGACCACCGGAGCGGACTACACCGTGGTCAACGCCATCGAGTCGGTCGGCAAGGACCTGGTCCCGGTCACCGGCCAGGATTCCAACGCCTTCGTGGGCCAGTTGATGGACGGCGCCCCGGGTGCGGTGGTGACGAACCCGGCCGTGATCGGTGCGGTGGGCACGAACGTGGCCCTACAGATCCTGAACGGTGAGGATGTGGACCAGACCACGATGCTCACCCCGGAGCTGTGGACTACCGACGATGACCAGAGTGTGCTGGAAGAGGCCTATAACCCCGACCGTGGGCAGGACGCCAGCGCTGCGATCGATATCGACTTCCCACTCGATATGACCCAGGAGCAGTTGTTCGACTGCGAAGGGCCGGGCGGCTCCTGAGCCCGCTTCGGTGCAGAGTTCTGAACGCGGGTATGGGGCGGGCTTGTCCCGCTCCATACCCACGTTGACCTGAAAGGACGCGATGTCCACTGAGCCACTGCTGGCCGTCGAGGGGCTGGCCAAGTCCTACGGCGCCGTCGTCGCCCTACGCTCTGCCAACCTGACCATGCAGTCCGGGCAGACCCACGCCCTGCTGGGCGCCAACGGCGCCGGCAAGTCCACGTTCGTCAAGGCCCTCACCGGCGTGATCACCAGGGACGCCGGGACGATCACGATGGATGGGCAGCCGGTGTCGCTGCGCTCACCAGCGGCTGGGTACCGGCGAGGTATCGCCTCGGTGTTCCAGGACCCGGCGATGGTTACCGACCTGACCGTGCGCCAGAACCTGAAGCTGACCGGAACCGACCCCCAGCTGGTCCGCGAGGAGTTGGCCCGACTAGAGATCGAGGGTCTGGACCTCGATGAGCGGGTCAGCGACGTACCCCTGCCGTTCCTGCGGATGCTGGATCTGGCCCGCGCCCTGGCGCACCGGCCCCGGTTGCTCATCCTCGATGAGATTACCGCTGCACTGCCCAGCGACCTCAGCGAACGAGTCTTCGCCGTGATGCAGCGCCAGCGGCAGGACAATAACTCGGTGCTGTTCATCTCCCACCGCCTAGAGGAGGTGATCGAGCACTGCGATATGTGCACGGTCTTCCGCGACGGTGGTGATGTGGCCAGTTTCGCCCCGAAGGAGGGTCGCGAACAGCGCATCGTGGCCTCGATGCTCGGGGAGAGCGCGTCTGGGCAGGAAGAACAGGGCCGGCACTCGCGGGTGGCCCGGGCGGAGGTGCAGGACCGCGCCCCGCGTCTGGAGGTCGATGCGATCAGCGCCGGGGATGTGCTCCATGAGGTGAGTTTCGCCGTCCGGCCGGGGGAGGTGTTGGGCATCTCCGCCCTCGAAGGGCAGGGTCAGGAAGCCCTGTTCGACGTGCTCGCCGGAGAGCAGCGCCCGCGCAGCGGTCAGATCCGGGTGGAGGGCAAACCGATCGTGGCCCACCACCCTGCCACTGCGATCAAGAACGGGATCGTGCTGGTGCCGGCAGATCGGACGATGGCGTTGCTTCCCAAACGCTCGATCCGGGAGAACATCACCGTCCCGGCCAGGGCCCGGATCACCCGGTGGGGCCCGATCGCCCGGCGCAAGGAGGCCCGGGCGGTGCAGGGGGCCGTGGATCGGTTGTCCATCGACACCCGGGCCGCCGCCCAAGCCCGGCGCCTGTCCGGGGGGAACCAGCAGAAGTTGACCATCGGCCGGTGGCTGGCCGAGGGGTTCACGACGCTGCTGCTTTTCGACCCGACCCGCGGAATCGATATCGGCACCAAACGTCAGATCTATGACCTGGTGCGGGAGCTGGCCGAAGGCGGCGCCGCGATCGTGATGTACACCAGCGAGCTGCGGGAGATCGAGTTGGTCTGTGACCGGGCCCTGGTGCTCTATCGCGGAAAGGTGGTCACCGAGGTGGATGCCGACGCCGGGGAGGAAGCCCTGCTCAATGCCGCCCACGGCTTCGTACCGGGAAAAGATGATCTGGTTCCGATTGGCCACGAGGCCGCGCCGGTTGGGGATAAGGCCGAGCCGGTTGGGGACGAGGCCGCGCCGGTTGGGGACGAGGCCGCGCCGACTCGCGAGGAGGCCCAGTGATGACCAGCACCGCGACCCGCACCACTGTGCCTACCCCCACCAGTCCCCTGGCCCGCCTGCAGCAGCGGCACGGTTGGGTGCTGGGGGTGGCGCTGCTACTGGTGGCCATGCTGGTGGTGCGCTACTTCCAAGTGGCCAACTTCGGTGGCTTCGAGCTTCGCGCCCTGACCGCCGGGACCCTGATGCTGGCGCTGCTGGCGATGGCCCAGGGCGTGGTCGTCCTCTCCGGAGGCATCAACCTGGCGGTCGGAGCCCTGATGGTGCTGGCGAACTGCTTCTCCGCGTGGCTGATGGCCGAGGCATCGGTGTCGATGAGCATCCTGATCGCTGTGCTGACAGTGGTCGGTACCGGTCTGGTCTCTGCGTTGATGGGCTGGTTGGTGACCGTCTCGGGGATGCCGGACATCGTGGTCACCCTGGCCTTGCACTTCGCGTTCGTCGGCCTGGCGCTGGTGATCCTGGGCGGGCCCGGGGGCGGGGTGAACCCCGACTTCGCCCAGATAATCGTCGGCGGCTACTCCAACCCCTGGCCGGCACTGCTGTGGTTGAGCGCCATCTTCTGCCTGATCTGGTTACCGTTCAAACGCAGCCGGGCCGGAATCGCCACCTACGCGATCGGCAGTGACCGGCAAGCGGCGTTCCTGACCGGCGTGGTGGTCAAACGCACCCGGGTCATGGCCTACCTCGTCTCCGGGGTGTTCGCCGGGTTCGCCGGCCTGGTGACCACTGCGCTGCTCGGTAGCGGCAGTCCGCAGGAATCGATCGCGTTGAACGCCCTCCTGGGGTCGGTGGCAGCCGTGGTGCTGGGCGGGGTGGCCCTCGCCGGGGGCCGCGGCCAGCTCCTCGGTCCGGTGCTGGCCGCGTTCGTGTTGACGCTGATCCCGGCGATTTTGCTCAGCATCGGAGTCAACCCGAACGTGGCCACTCTGCTGGAGGGGATGATCATCATCGGAGTGGTCATGCTCGGCGGGTTGCTGGAGATCCGGAGGAGAAGACTGTGAGCACTACTGCGGCCACCACCTCGGCGCCCACCCCCCGCACGAGCCCGGGGCGCAGCGGCCAGCTGCGCCAACTGCTCACCGACCGGCCGGTGATCGTGCTCAGCGTGGTCTTCGTGATCTTCTACGTGATCACCGGGCTGCTGGACCCGAGCCTGTTCTCGGTCGGCGGGCTGCGTTCGATCCTGCTGCTGGCCTGTCCCTTGGCGCTGTTCGCCGCCGGGCAGACCATCGCCTTCCTCACCGGTGGCATCGACCTCTCGGTGACGATGATCGCCAATTTCGCCGCCTATGTGGCCGCCACCCAGAGCGGTGCCGGGCCGGTGACCGCGCTGGGTCTGGCCCTGGCGGTCGGTGTGCTGGCCGGGCTGGTCAACGGGATCGGCGTCGGAGTGTTCCGGGTGCACCCCCTGATCATGACGATCGGGATGTCCAGCGTGCTGCTCGGGCTGATGTCGGTGGGTCTGGGCAGCGGCGGATTCCTGTCCGGGCGCACCGAAGTCCCCCAGGTGCTGAACACCCTGGGCAGCGGCACTCTGATCGGTCCGATCCCACTGAACGCAGTGCTGTGGGCGGTGGTAGCCGCTGTGGTGATCTTTGGGCTGTCCCGCTCCGGCTTGGGCCGCAACATCTACGCCGTGGGGGACAACCCCATCGCCTGCCGGCTGTCTGGGATCAAGGTGTGGCAGGTACTGATCGTCACTTACATCATCGTCGGTGTGCTGGCCACCCTGGCCGGCCTGGTGATTTCCGGTACCAGCGGGTCGGTGGGTCCCAGCCAGACGAACTCGCTGCTGCTGCCCAGCATCGCCGCAGCGGTGATCGGTGGCACCTCCATCCTGGGCGGGTCGGGTGGTTATGGTGGCACGATCGTCGGGGCGCTGGTGCTGACGGTACTGAACCGGCTGTTGCTGACCCTGAATGCCGGGCAGGCTATCCAGCAGATCGTTTACGGTCTCATTGTCCTCGCCCTGGCCTGGGCGTACGTGGCCGTATCCCGCCAGCGAGCGGATTGACCGCCGCTAGAAAGGAGCAGGAGGAATGACCGGCAAGCAGATTCGTGCCGCCGTCATCGGCACCGGGTTCATCGGTGGGGTACACGCCGAGGCGGTGCGCCGCGCCGGCGGGCATGTGGTCGGTGTGCTGGGCTCCTCACCGCAGCGGGCGGCGGAGCCGGCGGCCCGTTTGGGAGTGGCTGCTTACGGCAGCATGCGAGAACTACTCGAGGACGAGAGCGTCGACGTCGTACATATCGCTAGCCCGAACGCGCTGCATGCTCAGCAGGCGGCGGCGGTGCTGGACGCCGGTAAACACGTGATCTGTGAGAAGCCGCTGACCACCACCCTGGCCGAGGCCCGCGAGTTGCACGCATTGGCCGAGCGGCGCGGGCTGGTGAACGCGGTGTGCTACAACCTGCGCTTCTACCCCCTGGTGCACGAGGCGGCCAGCCGGGTCGCCTCCGGTGACCTGGGCACCCTTCGTCTGGTGACCGGCAGCTACCTGCAGGACTGGATGCTGTGGGAGACCGACTGGAACTGGCGCATCGACCCGGCCACCGCTGGCCCATTGCGGGCCGTCGCCGACATCGGTAGCCACTGGCTGGATGCCAGCAGCTTCGTGGTCGGGGCCCCGATCGAGTCCGTCTACGCCCAACTGCACACCTTCGTGCCGGTGCGGCAGCGGCCGACCGGGGAGCGGGAGAGCTTCGCCGAGGGCAGCGCCGATGAGGCCACCACCCCGGTGCAGGTCGGCACCGATGACGCCGCCCAGGTACTGCTGCGTTACGCCAACGGGGCCCGGGGTGCGCTGACGGTCTCGCAGGTCTCAGCAGGGCGGAAGAACACGATGTCCTTGCAGCTCGATGGCTCGGAATCAGCTCTGGCGTGGTCCTCCGAAAGCCCCGACGAACTGTGGCTGGGTCACCGGGGCCGCCCGAACGAGGTCCTGCACCGGGACCCGGGGGAGCTGGCCCCAGAAGCAGCAGCGATCACCTTCTATCCCGGCGGGCACGTCGAGGGGTTCGGCGAAACGTTCCGCGGCCTGTTCGAACGGGTGTATGCCGATATCGCCCGGGGCCGGCCCAGTAGCAGGCCGGCGTATCCCACCTTCGCCGACGGTCGTCATGGCCTCGCGGTGCTGGAGGCGATCCATGCCAGTGCGGCCCAGGAGGTCTGGGTCGATGTCGAGAGGATGAGCACATCATGAAGCTCGGATTGTTGACCGCCCCCTTCGAGGACGCATCGCTGCTGGAGGTGGCTCGGTGGGCCGCCTCGGTGGGATATGAGCAACTGGAGGTGGCCTCCTGGCCCGCGGCCGGGGCCGAAGCGCGGCGTTATGCCGGGACCGCGCACCTGCCGATCGAGGACATGACCGCCGACCGGGCCCAGCAGATCGTGGGGGAACTGGCCGAGGTGGGTATCAGCATCTCCGCGTTGGGGTACTACCCCAACAATCTGCATCCCCAGGCCCAGGACCGCCTGGCCGCCAATGAGCACACGAAGGCGGTAATCCGGGCGGCCAGTCTGATGGGGGTCTCGACGATCGGCACGTTCGTGGGTGCCGACCCCAGCCTGTCCCTGGAGGACAATTACGCTCGGGCCGGCCAGGTGCTGCCGGAGATGGTCTCCTTCGCAGCCGACCACGGCGTGCGGATCGCGATCGAGAACTGTCCGATGATCTTCAGTGCCGATGAATGGCCCTCGGGCAAGAACATCGCCTACAGTCCGGCGATCTGGCGGCGCATGTTCGCCGATTTCGACCCCGGCTGCCACACCCTCGGGTTGAACCTCGACCCCTCTCACTTGGTGTGGCTGATGATCGACATCGAGCGAGTGGTACGGGAGTTCGCCGAGCGGATTTTCCACGTGCACATCAAGGACCTGGAGATCGACCGGGAGGGTTTGTACGAGCACGGCAGCATGTCGGCCGGTATCGGCTGGCAGGTGCCGCGGCTACCCGGACTGGGTGAGGTGGACTGGAGGCGGTTCGTGGCCGCGTTGTACCGCGTGGGCTACAACGACGTGCTGTGTGTGGAGCACGAGGACCGTGATTTCGAGGGCACCGATGAGTTGCTGAAGAAGGGGTTCGTCCTGGCCCGCGATGTGATCCGGCCGCTCGTGCCGCAACTGGGTTAGGGGCGCAGTCTGGCTGGGGGAGCGGTCTGGCTGGGGGAGCGGCGGCGTTCGGCTCAGCCCAATGCGGCCCCCAGCTGTACTCAGGGCTGGCTGTCTTGACGAGTGCTGGCGGCGGTACTGGCGATCGCGGCCAGCCGTTGCGCCAGGTGGCCGGCGGCCTCCCGCAGCGCCGGGGGCTCCAGGACCTGCGCGTCGAAACCCAACCGCGCCACGTGCATCGCGATCCAGTACAGATCATCGGCACCGGCGATCAGCACGCACCACTCGTCGTCGTCCTCCTCCACCCGGCCTGCCTGGGCCGGGACGAGGGCTCGCACCTGCTCGGCCGGCGCCCGCAGCCGGACCCGGGCATGGTGCCGGTAGGGCGCGGCGGTCACGGCCTGGTGCACGAAGGTCACCGGATCGGGGTGATTGCGGGGCTGGAACCGCCACGTGGTGGCTGATACATCCCGGGTCCGGTCCAGGCGGAAGGTGCGCCAGTCCGCACGGTCGACGTCGTAAGCCATCAGGTACCAGCGGCGCCCGGTGGTGACCATCCGGACCGGCTCCACGGTGCGCTCGCCGTCGCGCCCGTCGCGGCCGGTGTAGCGGAAGTGGACCCGCACCATGTCCCGACATGCCCGGGCCAGTGCCACCAGTACCTCGGCGTCGATCTCGGTCCCGGGGCCGATCAGGGTCTCCGTGGCGTCGTCGACGGTCCGAACCTGGGCCCGCAGGCGTGGCGGCATCATCTGATCGAGCTTCGCCAGTGCTCGCAGGGCGGCCTCACCGGCACCGGCGACAGTCCCGCCGGCCGCCAGGCGCAGCGATACCGCCGTGGCCGTGGCCTCCTCATCGTCCAGGAGCAGTGGCGGCAGCCGGGTGCCCGCACCGAGCCGGTAGCCACCTCCCACCCCGGCCGCGGCCCGGACCGGGTAGCCGAGCGCGCGCAGGCGCTGCACATCGCGGCGTACCGACCGCTCGGTGACACTGAGCTCGACGGCGAGCTCCGTAGCCGTCCAGGACGGCCGGCGCTGTAGCAGTCCGAGCAGCCGCAGCACCCGCTCGGTGGTCCCTTCAGCATTCACTGGATAACACTCGCACAGATCACGGAACGAAACTGTCCGCTATCTAGACCATGCTGGTTTCATGAGCACACAGACGTGGAATGAAACGCTTCGCGACCAGATCCAGTGGCACTGGGACCACCAGTTGCGCGAGCGCCTCGATGGCCTCAGCGATGAGGAGTACTTCTGGGAGCCGGCCCCGGGCGCCTGGAATGTGCGCGTGCGCGGGACCGGAACTGCGCCGGTGCAGGCCGGTGCGGGGGAGATGACGATCGACTTCGCCATCCCCGAGCCCGATCCGCCGCCGCTGACCACCATCGCCTGGCGTCTGGGGCACGTGATCGTCGGGGTCCTAGCGATGCGCAATGCCGCTCACTTCGGGCGCGCGGCCACCGACTACCAGTCTTTTGCCTATGCACCCACGGCCACCGAGGCCCTGGCTCAGCTCGATGCCGAGTACGAGAGGTGGATGTCCGGCGTTGCCGCCCTCTCAGAGGAAGGACTCGCCCGCCCGTGTGGCCCGGCCGAGGGTCCCTTCGCCGAGGACTCGATGGCCCGGTTGGTGCTGCACATCAACCGTGAGGTCATTCATCACCTCGCTGAGGTGTGCCTGCTCCGCGATCTGTACCTGCACACCCACGACCGGCCCAACCAGGAGGCAATGCGCTGATGAGCAGCACGATTCAGGTGACCTTTGACGCCAACGATCCCCGCACGCTGTCGATCTTCTGGCGCGATGTCCTCGGCTATGTCCACCCCGCACCGCCCGGGGTGGAACTGGCGCCAGGTGAGGACCCGCTCGCGGCCTGGGATGACTTCCTGCGAACGTCCGGTGTCCCTGCCGATCAGCGCAACAGCGCCTCGGCCCTGGAGGACCCGGATCGAACCGGTCCGCGGATCTTCTTTCAACAGGTACCCGAGGGTAAGAGCGGCAAGAACCGGCTCCATCTCGATGTGCGGACCGCCTCCGACCTTCGCGGCGAAGAGCGGATGGCTGCTCTGGAGGTCGAGTGCGGGCGGCTTGTCGGACTTGGCGCCACCAGGCTTGCGCGGCATGAACCCAAGGCCCCGACCAGCATCGGCTTCATCGTGATGGCTGACCCTGAGGGCAATGAGTTCTGCCTGGACTGATGGCGATCATTCCTGCCGGGCGGCGCCGAGTCCTGACTCTGAATTGCTTCATCCGGTCCGCTAGAAGGGGGGTTTGTCGTCTTCGTCGGCGGTGTCGCTGGTGTGTTCGCTAGATCCAGTCTGTGGGGGTGGTGTGCGTCGCGGTGTGCGGCCGGGTGGCGGATGGCCCTGGGGCCGTGCGGTGGTCGCGGGTGGGGCGTTTTTGCCCTGCTGTGTGGTGTGTTCGGTGTTTGGGCCGGTGCCGGTGGTTTCGGTGAGGCGGCGGGTGATGGTCTCTAGGTCGTGTTCGTTGGCGAGGTTGCTGGGGTCTTCGTCGTCGGCGGTGCCGGGGGCGGTAGGGGCCTGGGTGGTGAGGTCGGCGATGGTTTCGCCGAGTTCTGCTTTGAGGCCGGCGAGGGCGATGTTCAGCAGGGTGGTCTCGTTGCGGGGACTGGCGGATTCTGGGGGGCGGGTTCGGTGGAATCCCCAGGGGCTGATCCAGTGGGTGGCACCGTGTTGGTCGCGCCAGACTTGCCAGGTTTTCGCGGTTTTGAGTTGGTGGTGGTGCCGGCACAGCAGGTGCAGGTTGGTCTCGATGGTCTGGGCCCAGGAGGGCAGGTCGGTGGTGAAGGGTTGGATGTGGTCGATCTGGCATGAGGTTCCGGGGATTTGACAGCCGGGGAACCGGCAGGTGCGGTCGCGGGCGATCAGGTGCCGGCGCAGCTGGGCGCTGGGGTGGTAGGAGTTAGCGGCGATTAACCCCAGGCGGTGTAGGTAGGCCACGGGGTCTTTCGCCCCGGATGTGTTGATGAGTTCGATCAGGTACCGGGCGTTATGGGCACTGAGCTGCACCCGCCCCCGGAGGTTGTCGCCGTGCGGGTTCGCCGGGCCCGGGCCGGGGCTTTGTGGTGCTGCGGGCCCGGAAGGCGTGGGGGAGGGGTTTGCCGGGTGGGGTGGTCCGGGGTGCTGGCCGGTGTAGGTGCCGTCGTCGTCGGTGATGATGGTGGTGAAATGGGCGTCTTGGTCGGCGATGTCGCGGGCCATGTCGGCGGTAATGGGGCCGTACCCAGCGAGGTCGGCTAGGGCGTTGTCTTTGCCGGCCAGGGTGGAGGCGGCCACGGTGACCATCAGGTGGGGGCGCGTGCCTTGTCGGGTGGGCAGGGTGCACCCGCTGGGGGTGGCTGCGGTGGTGAGGATGTCGGTGAAGACTTTGGTGAAGGCATCGGCTCGGCGGGCCCCGATGGTGCGGGGATCTTCGGGGGAGGAGTTCTCGGCGAGTTGGTCGATGGCGGTGAAGGCGGCCATCGCTTCGGGGGCGGGTAGGAAGATGCTCAGCCAGGCCATGCCATCACGGGCCGGGGTCAACGACACGGTGCGGGTGTCTTTGGCTTTCTTGTGCCGCTGGGCGGCTAGATCGGGGTCGATCGCCAACGCCGCGGCGGTGAGCTTCTTGCGTAACTGGGAGGTAGTCAGGTCTGCGGCCTGGGGCAGGAACATCCGGTGGATCGCCCGGGCTTGGGCTCCGGGCAGGGTGGTGGTGGCATCGGTGAATACCTGGGCTTTACCCACATCGATCCAGCCGGCCTGTAGGGCGGTGTGGACTTCGGGGTGATCGGCCAATTCCCGGGCCCGGGTCTCCATCACACCCGCGGCGGTGCCGGTGATCGCTAGGCGCATCCGGATCTGATCATCGATGAACACTGGCGCGGCCTGGGCGGCGGTGCGGGTATGCAGTTCGGAGATACACCGCGCCTGGGTAGCCGCCGCCCAAGACTTCAACCGCTCACACCCAGCGATCAACTCCATCACCACCGACTCATCCACCTCCGCGGGGCCGATCTGGCCCAGCACAGCGGCGAGGTCAATGCCTCCAGGCATCTGGGCGAGTTCCGCGGCTTGGACCCAGGCATCCGATCGAGGCGTGTCCCGGTGAGCATCAGCATCCGGCCCAGCCGCCGAGGCCAGCTGAGCCTGCACCGGACCCCGCTCCATCGCAGGCAACCGGCCCTCAGCTAGCGCACCGACCCACTCCCGATAGGCACGCTCCGGATCCGGCGACACTCCCCGCCGGGCCGAAAGAACTCTCCTCCTGGACATGAAACAAACGTACTACCCACCACCGACAACACCCCCGACACCGGCAGGAAAACGGCCCGAAACTGGTCGGGAAAGCGTCGAGACGGCCTTCGTGAGTTGGAGGTCGGGTTGACCATCAGGGCTCATCACTGACACATGGCACAGCGCACTGCACAGCGATACGCAGGGTAGGCCCCCCGGGGCTCGAACCCGGAACCCACGGATTAAAAGTCCGTTGCTCTACCGATTGAGCTAGAGGCCCGCACAGGTGATCTTCTCACCTTCGAACGACCCAGGATACGCCGTCGTCGGCCTGCTTATGACACCGGCAGTATGAGCGGTCCCGCCCACTCCGATCAGCGGAACGCCGCAGCGTTTTCCACCGCCCACTCCGCGAAGGTGCGTCCTGGGTGCCCGGTGACCTGGCGGACTGTGGGGACGGGGTCAGCGCCGACGGGGCTGGTCCAGGTCCATTTCATGAACTCGATGTCGTCATCGTCAAAGCCCCAAGACCGCCAGCGTGCCACCGCCTCGGCCTCGGTCAGTTCCCGGAATCCGATCTGCCGCCCGAGCGCACCGGCCAGGATCTGCACCTGCTCGGCGGCCGTGATCCCTTCGGGGCCGGTGATCAGGTACTGCTGGCCGGCGTGTCCGTCCTGGATAAGCGCCGCCACGGCGACGTCGGCGATATCCGCCTCGTGCACCACGGCACCTTTCTGGTGACCATGTGGCTCGGCCACCTCGCCGTCGGTGCGGATCGCCTCGGCCCAGGAGTGGGCGTTGGCCATGAATGCCACTGGCGCCAGCAGCGTCCAGTCCAGATCCGAGGCCTGCACCGCCTCCTCCATTGGGCCGATGTGACCGTTCTGCAGCACCGTCACCCGCTGCACTCCCGCCGCTTCCAGCCTCGCCACGATCTCGGGGGCCATCGTCAGCGGCTCACCACCGCCGGCACCGCGAGGACCGGTGAACCCGATCAGATGCGCCCGGTCCACTCCCTGAAGGGCCGGGGTGATGCTGGGCGGATCGGTGAGATCACCCGTGATCACCTCCACCCCCGCCGGCAATTCGGCGGTGCCCGGATCGCGGGTCAGCGCGCGGACCGGCGCACCCGCTCGCTGTAAGGCATCGATGAGCGCCCGGCCCACAGTGCCGGTCGCCCCGGTGACGAGAACTGTCATGGCAATACTCCTTGTTGTTTCGTGGGTTGCTGGCGAGTCGCATGATCACCGTAGGATCAGATGTGGAAGCTCAACTTCCGCATTCCCCCTCAGATCGGTGACGGCGGGATCTGGAAAGAAACGGCAGGGCGAACATGCCTTCGACGGCGGAACGAGCGCTGGACATCCTCGGGGTGTTGCAGACACCCGGCGGATCGACTGGAGCCGAGCTGGCCGACCGGCTTCAGGTCACCACGCGGACGATCCGCCAGGACATCGCGCGGCTCCGGGCTCTGGGCTATCGGATCGAGTCCGGGCCTGGCCCCGGGGGCGGCTACCGGCTCACCAGCGGCCCCCGGATGCCACCGCTGCTGCTCAGCGACGACGAGGTGGTGGCGCTGGTGCTGTCCCTGCGCGCCGGCGCCAGCAGCATCCCTGGAACGGCCACCGGGACGGTCCCTGGACCTACTGGAGACGCCGTCCAGCAGGTCCTCGCCAAACTGCACCAGGTGCTGCCGGCCAAGCTCGCGCCACAGGTTGACACCCTGCTGCAGTCGACCAAGGATGCCAGCCCATCGGCGTACGCGGTCGATCCAGCACGGCTCACCGCGATCGCCGTTGCCTGCCGCCGCCGCGAAGGTCTGCGATTCACCTACTGCAGCGCCGATGGCGCGATCACCCAGCGCCGGGCCGACCCCCAGCGGCTCGTATTCAACAACGGACGCTGGTACCTGATCGCCTTCGACACCGACCGCGGTGACTGGCGCACCTACCGCGTGGACCGGATGCAACTACAGACCCCCGGCGGGCCCCGGTTCGTGGCCCGCGCCGATCCAGATGGCGATGCCGCGCAGTACCTGACCGCACGTCTACACGCGCTCGGCCACCAATATCACGCCGTCGTGCGCATCGACGCCCCGGCCATCTCCGTGGCCAGCTGGATGCGACCCGAATGGGGGGAGGTGGAGGCGGTCGATGAACACAGTTGCCTGCTGCGCACCACAGGTGACTCCTACGAGATGCTCGCCGTCGGCCTGGCCCTGATCGGTGAACCCTTCGAAGTCCTCGAGCCCCCGGAACTCATCGGCTATCTTCAGGCAGCCGGTAGGCGCCTACTCGCTGCTGCGCGCGCATCGGATGCGGGATCGCCCGGCTCCCGGACGGAATAGTCTGCGCGATCCGGTTCGGCGACCGTGGGGTGTGGGGGCAGGTGGGCCTGAGGGCCAACGGAATGGGACCAGGGAGGTGAGAAGGCATGGCCGGGAAGGTTCACGGCAGGGCGACCGGCCCGGTGTGGTCGTCGACGGGCAGGTCACCGTCGATGGTCGCCTGCACCGACAGCGGTCCCAGGCGGGTGCCGGCGCCGTAGGTGGACATGAACGCGGTATCGGCGGTGTCCCGGCCGGTGGCGATCCGAAGCAGGGACTGCCGCGGAGCCAGCCGGGTGGCGTCGACCACGTGCCAGCGGCCCTCCACCCACGCCTCGGCGACCGCGTGAAAGTCCATCGGGTCCAGCCCGGGCGCATAGACCGCGGCGCACCGCGCTGGCACGTCCAGGCCGCGCAACAACGCCACCGCCAGGTGGGCGTAATCGCGGCACACCCCGCGACGCTGCAGCAGAGTTTCCACCGAGCCGTCGGTGAACCGGGAGGCACCGGGTACGTAGGAGAGCTGGTCATGGACGAAGGAGGCGACGGCGTTCAACTGCTCCAGCCCGTCCAGGCCGTTGAACTCCTTGCGCGCGGTGGGTAGCAACCGGTCGGATTCGGCGTACCGGCTCGGGCGCAGGTAGGTCAGCAACTCGGTGGTCGTAGGGATCTGATCGCTGGCGGGGTCGGTCTCGCGGTCGTCGGTGACCTCGGCGTGGTAGGCGACCTGCACCTGCCCCGGAGCGCCCTCGGATACATCGACCTCGAACAGGTGGATGCGGCCATCGTGGGGCGCGTCGGCCGGCAGCACCTCCTGGTCAACACCATCGAGTCGCACGCTGAACTCTTCCTCGACGCGCAGACCCGGTACCT
>Ga0079225_10001127_pt1 | contig 14890 bp, 18 predicted proteins | sample Poulit2012_FD_76344 | JGI IMG/M metagenome (GOLD analysis project Ga0079225, IMG submission 76344) | Agricultural soil microbial communities from Georgia to study Nitrogen management - Poultry litter 2012 | ecosystem: Environmental > Terrestrial > Soil > Agricultural land | place: USA: Georgia... | reverse complement strand
TATCGCTCCTTAAAGTCTATTACTGTCAGTATATAATAGAGATGGGTTAAACTCTAATAAAGGAGGACGATCTAACATGGAACATCTGTTTATAAAAAGCAGGAGTGGAAGCGATAGAACGCTGATCCTGTTCCACGGCACCGGCGGGAGGGAGACGGACCTGCTCGAAGTCGCAGCCATGGTGAACGGATCCGCCAATATACTGGCTTTGCGCGGTGCCGTGGAGGAGAATGGACAGGCGAGATATTTCAGACGGCTCTCTCCCCGTGAATTTGACCAGGAGAGTCTGCGCGGAGAGGGCATGAAGACCGCCTCTTTGATCAGGGAACTTTCTTCCCTATATGGACTGGACATGACGAAAGCGGTCTATATAGGCTACTCCAACGGCGCAAACATGGCAGCCCATCTTCTGCTCAATCATGATCTTCCTGTTGCCGGGGCAATGCTCATGCATCCTGCCTACAGGAGTGAGCTGATTGAGAGGGACATCCTGCTCCGCAGCAGTGTACTGCTCATTGCGGGTGCCCGGGACATGACAGCTACAGCGGGTGAAGCCTATGAACTGAAGCAGTCCCTTGAACTGAAAGGTGCATCCGTGGAAGTGAAGCTCACAGACGGTGGCCACGAAATCGTTTCCGAGGAGCTTATGGAAGGCCATATATGGTATTTGAAAGTGGATGGCATGATGGACGATCTATAGGTATGTTTTCCTTAGGTATTTTTCCAGTCCGTCTTCATCACACGTGCAGTCTGTAATATCATCGGCGGCGGATCTGATGTCATCATCCGCATTTTTCATCGCAGTTGCTTTGCCTGCCTTTTCAAACAGGGGAATGTCGTTCATTGAATCACCGATGGCATGCACATCTGCGAAACGGATATCGAAATGCTCGAGCAGTGTCTCTATGCCGGTCGACTTATCAATCCCTTTCTGCATCACTTCGGCATTATGGACACTGGTCGTATAGAGTGCATAATCCCCTGATTCCCGGTTCTGTTCCAGGAAATTGTACCAGTCGCCGATTTTCTTTTCATCTATGCTGAAGAAGAACAGTTTGACGACATCCTCATAGGGCAGGGCATCGACCCACTGTTCATCATTTTCAAGGCTGGTTTCAGTAAAGTCGATTTCAAAGGCTTTCAGTGAAGCCGGCCTTTCAAGCTGGAAATCCCTGATTATATAATCCCTGTCCTGCAGGCGGGTGCGTGAGGAGTTCTCCAGTGTGTGGACTTCATAATAAATTTCACGTTTCCTGGCTTCACCGATTATCTTTTCGACAGTGGCCGGGCTGAATGAAGTGGCTTCAATCTGTACACCGTCTACATATACACCCATGCCGCTTGCGGCGACATATCCATCAAGAGGACAGTTGTCCGGCGTGATGGATTGTATTTCATGGCTTGTCCTGCCGGTGGCGAAAAATATATACATCCCTTTTTCTTTCAGCTCTGCAAGAGTATCGGGCAGGGTAAGGGGGAATTCTGCTTTATGGTTGAGTATCGTACCATCCATATCCAGGGCGATTGCTTTCATTTCTGTTGTCTCCTCGTCAAAGTAATATATTAAGACCATTGTATTTCTGCCGTAAACCGGATTGTTGTGTTAAAATATTCAGTATTATTTATTATAGATGGGGGATATTATGACACAAGCAGGTCTGAAAAAGCCGTTCATGGACGGCCTGACCATCGGCATGGGCTATCTGCCGGTGGCAGTTGCGTTCGGCATCACCGCCAAACCGCTCATCTCCCTTTTTGACACGACTCTGATGAGCATCATGGTCTATGGGGGAGCAAGCCAGTTTCTAGTACTTCAGATGCTGAACACGAGCAGCGCCGCGGCGATCATCCTGGCAGTTTTCATACTTAATTCTAGACATTTTGTCATGGCTTTTAAAGTGAATTATGATCTGAGGCATGAATCTTTCCTGAAGCGGCTGATACTTTCTTCATATGTCACCGACGAATCGTTCGCAGTGACTGCGAATACCGGCGAAGATGAAAGGACATTCCCGAAGTACTTCGTCACTTTCATTACTGCATACATGTTCTGGGTGATTTTTTCCGCCCTCGGTTACATTGCCGGCGACTGGATGGGTGATGCATGGACAGTGGCAAGTGGAATTGCCCTTTATGCACTGTTCATAGCACTGCTGATACCGGCGGTCCGGGTGCATTATAAATATGGACTCGTAGCTGTCTCCGGAATGCTTTTCCACTGGATACTGGACGTGATACCGGCAGTACCTTCAGGATTTTCCATCGTCATTGCAATGCTGCTCGCTGCTTCTGCAGGAGTATTGATAGAGAGAATGGAGGCCGCCCGATGACAGTCCTGACCCTTTGTTTATTTTTGGCGACAATCATTACCAGGATCCTGCCCGCATTTTTTGTGACGAGGCTCACGTTGCCGGAATGGCTGGTTACATATTTGAATTATATACCGTATGCAGCACTCGGTGTCCTGATTTTCCCCGGCATCCTGAGTGCCGTAGAGCGGCCGGTATACGGATTACTCGGGGCAGTGTTTGCAACAGTGCTTGCATTGCTCAGGGTTCCTCTGTTTTTCATCGTCCTGGGTTCGATCGTATTCGTATATCTCATCACGCTGTAGGAGGGAAGTGAAATGGGCGGTTTCATTTTCATATTCATGAATGTCATATTACCGATCATCATCATAGTAACTACGGGATATGTCATCCAGCTCAAATTCAAGCTCGACCGCGGGACTTTGGCAAAGCTTGCGATCCATTATGTGATGCCGGCGTTCATATTCATGAGCCTGTATGAATCGGATATCGATTTTTCACTGTTCGTGAAAATCTTGTTGTTCCTCAGCCTGTATGCTTTCGTAACATTCCTGATTACCCGTTTCATCGCGCGGTTCCTCGGTCTCGACAGGGGACAGAGCATCCTTTTTACAAATTCCAACCTGTTCTATAATGCCGGGAACTATGGCGTGCCGGTTAATGATCTTGTATTCAGGAGTGACCCATACGCGATGAGCGTGCAGGTCATCATGGTCGTCTTTCAGAACATGTTCGCATATTCATACGGCATATTCTCGCTGAGTGCGGAAAATTCAGGGAAAGGGAGGGCACTTCTCGGCTATTTCAGAATGCCGATATTCTACGGACTTGCCCTCGGCCTCTTGTTCAATTATTTTGATATCGGCATGCCGGCACCGATCACATCCGCCCTCGATTACATGCGGAATGCGATGATCGGAATCGTGCTGTTCATACTCGGTGCGCAGATTGCCGGTATAAAATTCAGACGCCTCAGGTTCAGTACATTCGCCGCGAGTCTCTCAAGGCTTGTGGTCGGTCCTGCAGTGGCGCTTATGATGCTGTTTCTGTCTGGCATCGAGGGAACCACAGCCCAGGCAATCCTCATCACTTCTGCAATGCCGGCGGCTGTGAACAGTTCAATAATTGCCCAGCAGTACAGTGATGATCCGGAATATGCGGCTGAAATCGTCATGATGAGCACGCTCCTGAGTGCTGCAACAGTGTCCTTTGTCATATATGCCGCCATGAGCGTGTTCTGATGATTTATCAAAAGTGCCCCTGTTGTGGTAAAATGGAGGGAAGATAAACGGGACGAAGGAGATTTAGAGTATGGTCAGTATCAATGAGCATTTGAATGTGTATATCATGAGCGATCTGAAGCAGATGGCACGCACGATTTCAGTGAAAAATTTTTCCAAATTGAAAAAAGATGAACTGATTGATGCGATTGTCGAAAAACAGAAACAGCCTGAAACCGCAGTATATGCCTATCATTACATCGATGATGCATCTTTTGAAAGCTGGGAAAGTGCAGCGAGGGAAGGGAACGAAAATTTCTACAGCCTTGAGCAGGTTTTTGGCCTCTACATCATGGGATACGCAGTCGAGGACATGGAGCGGGAGGACCGCTATTTCATCACAGATACGGCAACAGGGCTGTTTGACGGTGCCGACACAGAGGAGAACCGGGAAGTGCGTATCAGCGTACAGAGGAAACTGAACCTGATCCGTGCCTCACTGCATCTGTATGGTATCGTGACTTTCAAACAGCTGATCCACCTGTTCAAAAAATATTATGACATGGACATTACGGCTGAGGAAATTACAGATTTCCTTGGCGGATCCCCCTACGATATCAATATCGATCGGGAGAATGGGGAAATTGTCATAGATGACATGAACGACGAGCAGTATCGGATGGTGCGTCGGCTGCAGGGCGACCGGCCTTACTATGAGCCTGAATTTGCGAAGTTCATCAAGTTCAGCGATCCGAACTTCATCGATGAATCCATCCATCACACAGAACTCAAGGACTGGATTGCAGAAAATGCGGATGTATCCAAAGATCAGCATCGCAGTGTCTATATCTCCCTGCTGCAGCTGATCATGAGAGGGGCGGATCAGGATGAAGTCATACAGTACCTGGCGTCGCTCGGTGTGGAATTCAAGGATGACGGGGAGCGGCGAAGTTTCTTCGATAACATAGCGGGCATCGTGAATAATACGAGGCATTTTAAATTTCGGGGACATAAGGAATCGGAATTGAAGACAAAAACGGTCGTCAGAGAAATCAAAGTGGGCAGAAATGATCCGTGCCCATGCGGCAGCGGTAAAAAATACAAAAAGTGCTGTGGCGCATAATTTTTTGAGTGAAGCCCTGCGGGGAATGCAGAGCTTCACTTATATTTCATGATTGAATTTTCAGGAAGGCAGGAGAAAGGATGGAACATTTTAAACATCCTTTCTCCTGAACAGACGTTTCAGTGTCCGTGCCGAAAATATAATGCTTGCCACAGCACATCCGGGTCAACGGAAGCGGTGATGGTTATGCTGGGGCAAACGGTTTACCTGGTGACCCTTTTCGGTATCGTGTACGGAACAATATTGCTGTAAAAAGATATACTGAATATTAAAGGAGAATGTATGTGCCCGAATTGAACAGACTATTGAAAAATGTGAGCGTGCCCGGCACCAGGCAGATGGCGAACCGGGTGGCCGGTAAACCGGAAAGTATCGATCTGACACTTGGCCAGCCTGACTTCCCTGTTCCGGGGGCAGTCAGAGACCGCGTGATGCAGGCCGTGGACAGTCAGCCCATGAGATACTCGCATAACCGCGGAACGATGGAACTGCGGAAAGCAATCACAGATTTCTACAAAGATAAATATAAGGCGGATTATGAGCCTTCAGATGAAGTCATTGTCACGAACGGCGGAAGCGAGGCGCTCGATACGATTTTCCGGACAATCATCAATCCCGGGGATGAAGTCATCATGCCGGCACCGGTCTATACAGGTTATGAACCCATCGTCACGATGCTCGGCGGCATTACGGTGCTGGTCGATACGACGGACACGGGTTTTATTCCCACTGCTCAAAAGATTGAAGCGGCAATGACAGAACGGACTAAGGCGGTGCTGCTGAACTATCCGAACAATCCTACAGGTGCAGTCTATCCGGAGGAAACGGTAGCTTCTCTTGTGGAGCTGTTCAAGAGACACGACATTTTCGTCGTTGTGGACGAAATGTATGCAGAAAATACTCTGGACGGGGAACACCATTCATTCACTTCCTACCCTGATATAAAGGACAGACTGCTCGCTGTGAACGGCCTGAGCAAGTCTCATGCGATGACGGGATGGCGGATCGGCTGGCTGATCGGCAATGCCGAAATGGTCGAGAAAATGACGCTGGTCCATCTGTATAATACGTTGTGTGCCAGCATGCCGAGCCAGATAGCGGCACTTGAAGCTTTGACGGGTGCTGCGGGTGCGCCGGCGGCGATGAATGCCGCGTACCAAGAGAGAAGGGACTATATTTACAGACGGCTTATCGATATGGGGCTTGACACCGTATTACCGGAAGGTGCTTTCTATATATTCCCTTCGATAAAAAAATACAATGAAAGTTCATTCGGTTTCGCGGTGGAGCTGCTGGAGGAAGCAGGTGTGGCTGTCGTGCCTGGTTCCGCATTTTCAGAATACGGTGAAGGGCATATAAGGATTTCATTTGCGACAAGCATGGAGAACCTTGAAGAAGCGGCTGACCGCATGGAACGTTTCCTGGAAGGGAAACGGGGTAAGCAAAGAAACATTCAACTGAGGAGGATTCCAAAATGACGATTTCACAGCAGGATACTTATGAATTGAATAACGGTGTAAAAATGCCGGTGATCGGATTCGGTGTATATAAAATTCCGGAAGAACAGATGGAGACAACAATCGGGACAGCGCTTGATGCAGGATACCGCCATTTCGACACCGCCGCTTTCTATGAAAATGAAAGGGCATTGGGCGATGTCCTGAAGAAATCGGGTGTTTCACGAGAAGAACTCTTCATCACGACAAAAGTATGGAACGATGACCTGGGGTATGAAGAGACATTGAAAGCCTTTGAAACAAGCCTTGAAAAACTGCAGATGGATTATCTCGACCTTTACCTCATCCACTGGCCGATTGAAGGGAAGTATACAGATGCCTGGAGAGCCCTGGAAAAACTGTATAAAGACGGCCGGGTGAGGGCGATTGGCGTAAGCAACTTCCACAGACAGCATCTTGAGGAAATATTCAGTGTTGCATCTGTAAGACCCATGGTCGACCAGCTGGAATATCACCCACAGCTCGCCCAAAAGGAAATGAGGGCCTTTTGTGATGAACACGATATACAGCTTGAAGCGTGGGCGCCTCTTAAACGCGGGGCGTTCTTCGATGATCCGGTCATCCGGGAACTCGCTGAAAAGTACGGCAAGACACCTGCACAGATTGTACTGAGATGGGACGTGCAGACAGACGTCTCCACCATACCGAAATCAGTTACGCCAGAGCGTATACAACAGAACATCTCTATTTTCGATTTCGAACTGACGGAAGATGACATGGATCAGCTGGACACGCTGGACACACATAAAAGACTGGGAAAAGATCCGGACAATTTCAGTTTTGATGAATAAGCTATGCAGCGGAACCTTTCAGGGTTCCGTTTTTCTTGTTGTTGGAATTCCATAAAAAAGTGGCCTGGACTTTCATCCCGGCCACGTCCTAAGATTTATTCAAATATTTTTCTGATCAGCTCTGCAAGGTGTTCTCCGGTATTCTCCATGACTTCATTTACATTTTTGCTGTCATCTGCAAGGGACCAGGTCTGCGTGAAATGACCGGACAGGTCTTCGGTGATCTGACCGGATATCAAGTAGACCGGCACGCCGTGTTTATCTGCAATTTCAGCCACGATCGAAGGAGCTTTGCCATCCATCGTCTGCATATCGCTCTTCCCTTCCCCTGTAATGACAAGATCAGCTTCTTTGACGGCATCTTCAAGACTGATCATTTCTGCAATCAGTGTGCCGCCTTTCTCCATGTTTGCGCCCATGTTCATCAGCATCCAGCCGAGTCCGCCGGCTGCACCGGCGCCCGGTCTACTGCTGTGGTCTTTCCTGAATATATCCATCGCTTTGCGATGCAGATGTGCAATCAGGCTTTCAAACTGTGCAATGTCTTCTGTTGCTATACCTTTTTGCGGCCCGAATATGGAAATTGCACCGTACTCACCGAACAATGGATTGGTGACGTCTGAAGCGATTGTCATTTGCACTCCATCCAGTACGCGAAGGCTGTCGGAGAGCAGTTCATCAATTTTTCCTATATCTTCATTCATCACAGATACAGGCTTTCCCGAGGCATCCTTTGCCATGCCGCCGAGTGCCATGAACATGCCGAAACCGCCGTCGTTGGTGGCAGAACCTCCCAGTCCGAGAATGATGCGGCGGGCGCCCCGGTCACGGGCATGGAGTATGAGTTCCCCTACACCGAACGAGGTACGGCGCCCGGGTGCAGAGCCTGCCAAGAGATGGAGGCCGCATGCCTCGGCGGTTTCAAGGATTGCTGTATCTTCCTTCATATAATAGACTGCCGGAACCGTACCGCCTTCAGGCCCGGTGACATTCAGGTCTATCTTTTCATATCCTTCATCCGCGAAACAATTCAGCAGGCCGTCTCCGCCATCACTCATCGGTTTGGTGACAGGGGCATGGCCAATCTCTTTGAGCGTCCGTGCCATAGTGTCTGCAGCATCTTTCTGGTTCAGTGTTCCTTTATAGGAATCAGGAGCGAGGACTATCTTCATAATTTCAACTCCATGCCAAAATCGATCGAGTAGTGCTCCAAAAGGTAATAGGGGACAAAAAAACGTGCGGTTTTCAACGGGTCGACGACCTGATTGATCTGTGTTTCACCAATCAGGCTCATCAGCATGGCGATCTCCGGCAGTGACAGAGTTGTTTGTGGCCTGAGCAGCTTGATCATCTGTCTGACTGATTCATCAACCGCTTCGTCCAGACTTTCACGTGAAACCATCATATTTATCCCTTCCTCATCAATCAGGACAGGATGGTTTGTACTGATTCCTGATGCTTTCTCCAGTCTGACTGTCACTCTGGCAGCCGTCTCCAGGCCGCTGATGCCGACTTCGCCGTCACCCATCTTTGCGTGAACATCACCGAGTCCGAACAGCGCACCATCATGGAAAACCGGGAGATAAAGTACAGCGCCCTCAGTCATTTTCCGGCAGTCCATATTGCCGCCGTGGGCTCCCGGCGTACTGTTTGGAACGGGGCCTGCCGCCGGGGCATTGCCGATGACACCGATCATGGGATTGAGAGGCACTGTCATGCCGTTGAATTCCGTCGTATTATTCTCTGTGTCGAGGTCGAAAAATTTAACATGGCGTTCCTCGATGTAATCCCTCATGACGCCGCCCTGTGGCCCGACGGTCACCAGACCTCTGCCATCCAGTTCGATTTTTTCGATGGTGGCCTTGAGGACATCACCGGCAGAGAGGCCCCTTACGAAAACAGGGCCTGTGGCCGGGTTCTGGCGGCTCCAGTCTACAGTGTCAAAATCCATATCCTGCGCGGTGATCTGATTTTCAAAACAGTCGACTGTACGGATCTGGACAGTGTCGCCGGCATCAATTTCGAGCGCCGGTGCAATAGTTGAGGACATTTCATAGCAGAGATGGGAACTGTTCAATTTATGATGCATATAACCACCCCTTTAAATCTTTCTGAAACCTCTGTCATACTGCTCGGGAATGAATGATCTGTCTGCCGGGTTCTGTTTGCGGTTTGCATTCATCACCCAGTAGGGATCGCGGAGCAGTCCGCGGCCGATTGCCGTAAGGTCAGCATCTCCGGAAGCAATGACGTGTTCGGCGACATTGACGTCTTCAAGCAGCCCGACGGCAATGACAGGAATGCCGGTTTCTTCTTTTATCCTGCTTGCATAAGGCACCATATAGCCGGGATACGGCCTCTGGAAACGCTCTTTGGACGGTGCACCTTCCCCGCCTGCTGAAACATCGATCATATCCACGCCCGCTTCCTTATAGCGTTTGGCAAGTTCAATTCCATGCCCGAGGCCGTATCCCCCTTCAGAATATTCCACAGCGGAAATCCTGATGACAAGAGGCATGTCCTCCGGCATGACCGACTTGACTGCTCCGATTACCCTGCTGCCGAACAGAGCGTAGTCCTGTCCGTATTCATCGTCTCTTTTATTGGTGAGTGGGGACTGGAACTGATGGATCAGATAGCCGTGGGCCCCGTGTATCTCAATCATGTCAAACCCTGCCTCGACTGCACGCACCGCACCCCATTTATACGCATCGATCATTTCATCGACTTCATCGGTGGCAAGCGCATGGGGTGTTTTGAATTTATCACTGAATGCAATAGACGAACTTGAGACCGGCTCATCTGTGTCCCGGGCTTTCCTGCCCGCGTGCCCGATCTGTATCCCGATTTTCGCACCCTGCCTGTGGCAGGCATCGACCAACCGTTTGTAGTGGGGAACATGGCCGTCCGACCATATGCCGAGGCAGTGATCGGTTATCCTTCCGCGCTCTTCGACATTAGTCATCTCCACCATGATCAGACCGGTGCCGCCGACGGCGCGGGAGGTGTAGTGGGTGAAGTGCCATTCATTCGGTATGCCGTCCTCCGCACTGTATTGGCACATCGGCGCCATGACCACCCGGTTGCGGAGCTCCAGATTCTTGATTTTGAAGGGTTCAAATAATGTTGACATCATGTGTTCCTCCTTTAATGTTAATTTTATTGTTACGGAAACCGGGCCAAACATCAAAGATAAAGGCTCGGTCAGGAACAAAAAACCCCTCCGATATGGAGGGAGGGGAAAATCATCTTCCATTTTCTTTGAACGAGATGACCCGTTCTTCAATTGCATCTCTGACGTGCCGGAACACCTCATGCACTTCCTGGTCCGGCCCGGTCGCTTTTGCCGGGTCTTCAAATCCCCAGTGCATGCGCTTAACATGCGGTGGTGTCATCGGACAATTATCATCTGCATCTCCGCAGAGCGTGATGACGTAATCCGATCTGTCAAGCAGTTCTTTATCAATGATGCCCGATTCCTGATCGGTGATATCCACCCCGGCTTCTTCCATGATGGATACTGCTTTCGGGTTCATGCCGTGGGCTTCAATCCCCGCTGAATGAACCTCATATTCACCGTCGAGATATTTGTGACCGAAGCCTTCGGCAATCTGGCTTCTGCAGGAGTTTCCAGTACATAGGAAATAGACGATTGGTTTTGACATATTCAGTCTCCTTTAATTAAGAAATGATCAGCAGCCATGCGAATAGTCCGAATAGCGTAATGAAAAGAACAGGGATGGTAAGCAGGATACCCATTTTGAAATAATAGCCCCATGAAATATGGACACCTTTTTTCTTAAGGACATGCAGCCACAGCAGTGTGGCTAGTGAGCCGATAGGCGTAATTTTAGGCCCCAGGTCAGAACCGATTACGTTGGCATAGATGAGCCCCTCCTTGACGAGTCCTGATGCCCCAGATTCTGCAATCGCCAGGGCATCGATCATGACAGTCGGCATGTTATTCATTACCGAGGACAGTATTGCGGCGGTAAAGCCCATTACCATTGTACCGATGAATAGCCCATGGTCGGCTGCGAGTCCAATGAATTTTCCGAGGATATCCGTCAGTCCCGCATTCTGCAGACCATATACGACTACATACATACCGAGTGAGAAGAATACAATATCCCACGGTGCGCCTTTTATCACCTGACGTATGGGGACAGTATAGCTGTTTCTGGCCATGACGATAAAGAAGAAAGCGATGATTCCCGCGATGAACGACACAGGAATCTCAAGCGGTTCACTCATAAAATAACCGGTGAGCAAAAGCGCAAGGACCAGCCAGGACCAGTTGAAGAGCCTGCGGTCGCGTATCGCCTCGCCGGGTTGTTTAAGTTCACTGACATCAAAGTCGGCAGGCAGATCTTTTCTGAAAAAGACGTAGAGTACGATGATACTTGCAATAATGGAAAACAGATTCGGGACGAGCATCCTTGACACATACTCCATGAACCCGATTCCGAAGAAATCCGCAGATACGATATTGACAAGATTGCTGACCACAAAAGGCAGTGAGGCGGTGTCCGCGATGAATCCGCTGGCCATGATGAACGGCATGACCATTTTTTCCGTAAAATTGAGGTTCCGTACCATTGCAAGTACGATTGGTGTCAGTATCAGAGCAGCCCCGTCGTTAGCAAACAGTGAGGCAACCACTGCTCCGAGGATGATGATATAGACAAACATCCTGAGGCCGTTGCCATTGGCGATGCGCGCCATATGAAGAGCGGACCATTCGAAAAATCCGATTTCATCCAAGATAAGTGAAATCATTATGACCGCAACGAAGGTAAGCGTCGCGTTCCATACGATTCCCCACACGGTGCCGATATCACCCAAACTGACGACCCCGAAAATCAGGGCGAGGACAGCGCCTGCACAGGCCGACCATCCGATGCCAAGCCCCTTGGGCTGTCTGATGACGAAAAACAAAGTGACAAGAAATATGATTACGGCAATAGCGGCAGCGAAATTATCCATCAGCAGCACGAAGCCCCTTCACATTTTGAAAACAGCCGGTCGATCTGTGTATCCATTTCCGGTATGGAGGAAATGAGGGAGGGAAGCATATCATAATACACGCTTTTTTCATCGAGTGACAGATAAGTCCAATATCCGTCCCTTCTGGCTTTGATCAGCCCGAGGCTGCGCAGTTTCTTCAAATGCTGGCTCACTGCTGGCTGACTCATCCCGAAGCACTCGGTAAAATCACAGACGCAGCATTCCTTTTTATTCATCATGGCAACCATCGACAGCCTGGATGTGTCCCCGAGGATTTTAAAAAGCTCAGCAGCATCAGAAATCTTCATTTCAACCTTTTCCATTTTCATCCTCCATTCTATATAAGAAAACATTTATGCAGATGTGATTATTATATAAGTGTTTGGTTATATAGTCAATACTGGTTTAGGTCCTGCTTTTTGAGGTTATATTAATATCATATTGTGTGTATATTAACTAAATGGAGGAATCATCAATGAGTTCGAATATTTATGGTAATACTCCCCCGATGCTCGGTGGAAAAAATCTGACAGGTGCCGAAGTATATGATACGGATGTACTGGTCTACGGGGTACCGTGGGAAGGTGCATGTACATGGGGGGATTACACGGGCAGTGAGCTGGGACCGAAGCAGATCAGGCTCTCATCTGCAAGATACAGTACATATCTGCCGGAGCTGGACCACATCAATGTGGAGGATCATATGTCCTTCGGTGATGTGGGGGATGTAAGTGTCATCTCTCATGATGTACCGGGAACCATGGGGCGCATTGAAGAATTTGCGGAGGAGTTATGGAAGTCGGGAAAGTTCCTTGTCGGACTGGGCGGAGACCATGGCATCACCTATCCTGTCGTCAAAGCATTGACGAATACAGGCAAAAAGGTGGGTATCATACACCTGGATTCCCATTATGACAATATGCCGCACCATGACGGCGATAAATTTGCACGCAGTACGCCGTTCATGCGTCTCTATGAAACTGAAGGTGTGAGGAACGAGAGCCTCATCCATACAGGGATCAAAGGGCCTCGGAACAAACCGGAAACAGGAAAGTACGCCGAGGAGAATGGGGCCGTTACACTGACGATCAATGATATCAAGGAAGCGAAAGACCTGAAAGCGTATGCGAATGAGATATATGATATGGCTGCAAAAGACGTGGACGTGGTCTACCTCACCATCTGCAGTGACGTCCTTGATTTTGCGTTCAATCCGGGCGGACCGGTGGACGGCAACGGCCTTACTTCATATGAGCTTCTGACGATGATCTATGAGTTTGCCAAAAGAGGGCTCTGCGGCATGGACTTTGTTGAAGTATATCCGCAGCAGGATACGAACCAGAACTCGGCACACTTCGTATCTACTGTTGTGCTGTATGTACTTGCGGGGCACGTTCACGGCGGCCATCATAAATAAGTGCGGGAAGGGGAGGCCCTTCCTTTTTTAAAACTAGGGGTGAGGAAGATATGCTTGCACAGATCAAAGAGAAATTGAAGATATTCGGCCCCGGAGCCATCATTACAGCATCATTCATCGGCCCGGGAACAGTGACGACAGCGACCCGCGCAGGAGCGGGATTCGGCTTTGCGCTGCTCTGGGCGGTGATTTTTTCAATAGTGGCAACGATTGTACTGCAGGAGATGGTCGCCAGGATTGGAATAATAACGAAACAGGGGCTGGGTGAGAACATCCGTGACCTTTTCGATAATGTCATTTTAAGGTTTGCAGCAGTCTGGATCGTGATGATTGCAGTGTGTGTAGGCTGTGCAGCTTACATCAGCGGGGATCTGCTCGGGACATCACTCGGTGTTTCATACTTATTCGGCATACCGGAAAACTATGTGGCACCGGTAATCGGTGTCATCATCCTGCTGCTCGGCATCAGCGGCAGTTATAAGATCATAGAGAAGCTCATGCTTTTCCTCATAGCGGTGATGTGTGTCACTTTCATCACAACAATGATCGTATCCGGACCTGAAATCGCGGAAGTGCTGAAGGGGGCGTTCATCCCGGGCATCCCGAACGGTTCCATATTGATGATCATTGCTCTGATCGGCACTACTGTAGTACCGTATAACTTCTTCATACATGCAACCACTGTGAGTGAGAAGTGGGGCAGCGCCGAAGGATTGAAGGAATCCCGCTGGGACACGATCATAACCATTACTGTCGGAGGCATCATTACCGCTGCGATCCTCATCACTGCCGGTGCCCTCATTCATGGCCGTGAAGTGACCAGCGTCGTCGAACTGGCAGCTCCGCTCGAGCCGCTGATGGGAGAGTTTGCCCCACTGTTCATCAGCATCGGCCTTTTCGCCGCGGGTTTTTCCTCCGCTACGGCTTCCCCCATGGGTGCAGCTGTCACTGTGAGCAGTTTCATGAGATGGAAGGGAGGCTTTGACAATACGAAGTATAAAATCGTATTTTCGCTGGTTATCGGTCTCGGTATCGTTACATCCGCGCTTGGTCTGGAGCCGCTCGAGGTACTTTTATTTGCACAGGCTTTGAACGGGCTGATACTGCCGATCATCGCAATCCTCATCATGATTGTGATCAACAAAAAGGACTTTATGCGCGAGCATGTCAATCCGCTGTGGTTGAACGTAATCGGCTGGGTGGTTGCAGCTGTTGTTTCATTCCTCGGAATCTACAGCCTGGCGGATGCCGTGACTGCCTTCCTGTAGGCTGAAACGATTCAAACCCGGATCGTTTTGATTTATAATTCAAGTAAGAACTTTTAGAAAGGGTGTCAGCAGTTATGAAAGTACAAGCAAAATGGCAGGGCGGCATGGCGTTCAATTCGACAGGCGACAGTTCCGGCTATGATGTGACGATGGATGCTTCCGGAGAAGTGGGCGGCAATGACAGCGGTCCCCGTCCGATGGAAATGGTCCTTCACGGTGTGGCGGGGTGCATGGGCAT
>Ga0079225_10001126_pt1 | contig 14891 bp, 14 predicted proteins | sample Poulit2012_FD_76344 | JGI IMG/M metagenome (GOLD analysis project Ga0079225, IMG submission 76344) | Agricultural soil microbial communities from Georgia to study Nitrogen management - Poultry litter 2012 | ecosystem: Environmental > Terrestrial > Soil > Agricultural land | place: USA: Georgia... | reverse complement strand
GGGCAGCCCGTACTCCTCGGCGAAGCGCTTCACTTCTGCGACGTCCTCGACAGGCTGTTCAGTGCCCGGGACCAGGGGCGCACCGACCTTCTGCGCGACCTGGCGCGCCGAGACCTTGTCGCCCAGAGTCCTGATCACTGACGGCGGGGGCCCGATCCACACCAGATCGGCATCGAGCACCTGCTGTGCGAATTCCTCGCTCTCCGAGAGGAAGCCATAGCCCGGGTGGATCGCGTCCGCGCCGAGGGCGCGCGCGCCCTCGAGGATCTTCTCAGAGGCGAGATAGCTCTCAGCGGCGGAGGAGCCGCCGAGCGCATAGGACTCGTCGGCCTCCCGCACATGCTCGGCGTCGCGATCGGGTTCGGCGTATACCGCGACCGTCGCCAGTCCTTCGTCGCGCGCCGCACGGATCACACGCACAGCGATCTCGCCACGGTTGGCGATCAGGATCTTCGAGAAGTCAGCCATCGCTCCATCCCTGCACTGCCCGGCCCCGACCGTCCAGCGGATGCTCAGTAGAAATCATGTGTATCCACAACGTTCTTCGGAACGAATCCGTCGAGGATCGCCGTCGCATTGCGGGCGAAAAGTTCCGCGATCCGCTGTTCCTCCGTGAAAGTCAGCGCCGCCGTGTGCGGGCTGACGAGGACGCGCGGGTGGTCCCAGAGCGGGCTCGTGGAAGGCAACGGCTCCGCCGCGAAGACGTCCAGCGCGGCGAACCCGACCTTGCCCGATTCGAGCGCATCCAGCAGCGCCGTCTCGTCGATGACCGTCCCCCGGCCCACGTTGACAACGGTCGCCCCGTCGGGAAGCGCCGAGAGGACCTGTGCGTCGAGCAGGCCCTCGGTGGCGTGGGTGCCCGGAAGCGTGCTGACGACCGCGTCGACCCGGGGCAACACGGAGGTCAGCTCGTGGATCGGAACCAGTTCGTCGATACCGGCGACGGGGCGGCCGCTGCGATTGCTCCCGATGACGTGCACACCGAGAGCGCGGAGAGAGTCAGCGAGCACGGCCCCGATGCCTCCGAGCCCCAGGATCGCGACCGTGGAGCCGGCCAGCTGACCCATCGGCCACCGGTCCGGCCACTCGTGGCGGTCCTGCAGCTCCCGCAGTCTCGGAAGTTGCTTGGCGCCGGCGAGCAGTCCGAACAGTGCGAACTCCGCGAGCGGTGCGCCATGCACGCCGGCAGAGGTTGTGAAAGTGACGCGTGAGAGCTCCTCCGGGGTCAGCTCGGCGGCCTTGACCAGCCCACCCCCACCGGCGGCCATGGTGTGCACCCAGCGGAGTCGTGGGTTGGACCGCACAACCCTTTGCAGCGCCTGCGGATCCACGTCCGGCGCACCGTACAGGGCGTCAGCCATGCCCAGGAGGGTCTCGTACCGTTCCTGATCCTCCGGGCTACGGCGGAACCCGGCGTCTCCGGAGAAATCCGCCGGGAACCTCATCGGCGGGAGCAGCTCGGGTTCGTACAGCACGCGAAGGCGGGGCTCTGATTGTTCGAGCAGGCGGACGTGTTCGGGGGCGACGGGGGCAGCGATAGCGACTGTCAGCTCGGCCTCGTCGGTCATAGACGCCATCATCACACCAGCTCCTCGACAGCCTCGTGGACGGAGCCGAGAGCTGCCTCGATTGTGCCGAGGTCCGTCGCGAACGACATGCGGAAGAAGGGAGACGTCCCATAGGCGGACCCCTGGATGACGGCGACATTGGCAGTTTCCAGAAAGAACAGCGTGACGTCCTGATCAGTCTCCAGGACCTTTCCTGCTCGCGTGCGCTTCCCGATCAACCCCTGGCAGTCGACATAGATGTAGAACGCCCCGTCGGGGACGATCGGGTCGAGACCGGGAATCTTCCCGAGCATGTCAAGGGCACGGTCGCGGCGAGCGCGATAGATTTCGACTCGCTCCCACACCGAGTCCTGCTCGCCGACGAGCGCCTCCGCGGCAGCGGCCTGGCTGATCGAGGACGGGCACGAGGAGGTTTGGGACTGAAGCAAGTTGATCGTGGAGACGATCCCAGCCTCCCCCGCTGCGTAGCCGAGGCGCCAGCCGGTCATCGCGTAGCTCTTGGAGACGCCGTTGACCAGAAGGTGCCGATCCTGCAGCTGTGGCAGGACGCGTGTGAAGCTCGCCGGTGGGCTCGCGGTGTAGTGGATCTCGTCGTAGATCTCGTCAGTCAGCACCCAGACGCGGGGATACCGCGCAAGGACCTCGCCCAGTGCCTCGAGTTCCTTTGAGCTGTACACGAGCCCGCTCGGGTTGCTGGGAGTGTTCAGCACCAGCCAGCGGGTCCGCTCCGTGATCGCGGCCTCGAGCTGCTTCGCGGTCAGCTTGTGGCCATCGGCGCGAGAGGTCTCGACGATCACCGGTTCGCCGTCGTTGGCACGGACCATGTCGGGATAGGAGACCCAGTAGGGCGCGGGGATGATGACCTCATCACCCGGGTCCAAAGAGGCCATGAATGCGAGGAAGATGACCTGCTTCCCGCCTCCTCCAACGGTGATCTCGGCATCGGAGAAGGTACGGCCGGTGGTGCGTCCGAGGCGACGTCGGATTGCTTCGCGGAGTTGCGGAGTGCCGTTGACAGCGGTGTACTTCGTCTCGCCTGCCTCGATCGCACGGAAGGCAGCAGCCTTGATGTGATCGGGGGTGTCGAAATCCGGTTCGCCGACGGTGAGGTCGTGGATGCAACGCCCCTCGGCCTTCAGTTCGCGCACGCGCGCTGCCGCCGCGGTGCTCGGGGACTGACGGATCCGCTGCACCCGGGCGGAGGGAGTGAACGTCGAGGCGGTCATCGTGCCCCCAGTTCCTGGCCGGCATCCGCGGCGTCGAGGTCCGTGGTGAGCCCCTTGGCAGGCAGGACATCGGTCAGGCCGCACAGCTCGATGGTGGTGGCCCCGGCCTTGTAGCGCTCGATGAGCTCGGCCTCGTGCTCCTCGCGGCGGCGTGACAGATCGATCACGCGCTCTACGTCCTGCTGCGGGACCACGACCACTCCGTCCGCGTCTCCGACGACGGCGTCGCCCGGGTGGACGAGCTGGCCTCCGATGATCATCGGCTGATTGATCGGGCCGAGCGTCTCCTTCACGGTCCCGGTGATGCTGACGCTGCCGGAGGACACCGGCAGGCCCAGGGCGCGCAACTGCTCGGTGTCGCGGACACCGCTGTCGGTGACCACGGCAGCGACGCCCTTGGCCTTCGCGGCATTGCCCAGGACGTCTCCGAAAGTGCCTGCCTGACCCATCTCTCCCGCCGAGACGAGCAGCACGTCCCCCGGGCGTGCATAGTGGATGGCGACCTGGAGCATGAGGTTGTCTCGCGGGGCGCAGACGACCGTGAACGCGGAGCCTGCGAAGCGCATTGTGTGATCGACCGGCTTGATGCGCGAGTCCAGCGCTCCGAGCCGTCCCTGCGCCTCATGGATGGTGGCCGAACCGTGCTCGCCCAGGCGATACAGCGCCTCGGGGGAGGGTCGGGTGATCTTGGTGGTGACGTGCGGCGGCGTGGTGGCCACAGGTGCTTTGGTATCGGTACTCATGCTTCTCTCCTGTCGAAGGTCAGGCCGCCGGGGACCTGGAAGGTGGGCATGATCTCGATCAGGCCCAGGTTCGCGTGGCGCGGTGCAGCGATGGCGAAGTCGATGGCGGCGATGATGTCGTCCGTGGTGAGGGACTCGTATCCCTCGTAGAAGGTCTGCCACGCCTCTTCCATGGCTTCGGGCGTCCCCCCGAGGTTGCGTCCGAAGATCTCGGTCTCGACCCGGCCGGGGGCGATCTCGGTGACGCGTATCCGCTTGCCGACCGTGTCGTTGCGGATCTGGCGGGAGATCTGGTGCACCGCGGCCTTTGTCGCGTGGTAGGCCGTATGGCCGTAGAAGTTGTAGAGGCCGGCGATGCTGGGGACGTTCACGATGTGTCCTCGGTCCCGTTCGACCATGCGAGGCAGGAACATCCGGATCAGCTGGAGCACGGCGCGGACGTTGACATCGACCATGTCGTCGAGGTCCTCGCGGGTCGAGCTCAGCACGTTCCCCTGGCGGCTGACGCCGGCGTTGTTGACGAGTATGTCGATGTCGAGCTCACCGATCTCAGCCTCCACGGCGGCCGTATCCGTGAGGTCGACGGCGTGCGGGATCGCGCCGGTCTCTTCTGCCAGGGCGGCCAGCCGCTCCTGGTCGCGAGCGACCGCGTGGACTGTGAGTCCGCGCTCGACGAACTTGTGGACCGCGGCTCGGCCCATCCCGGTCGACGCGCCGGTGACCAGGGCTGTCGAATAATCTTCATAAGCCATTGCGTGTGTTCCTCCTTGGGGGTGGTCGTCAGGGGGCGGGGGTGAGAGAGGCGTCCGGCTGCCGGCAGCGCTCGGCCAGACCCAGGCTCGAGAAGGCCATTTCGACCCGGCCGCGCAATGCGGTGAGTTCGTCACGCCAGGCGCGGGTGTCGCGGATGGCCTGGGAGAGGTCGAGGGAGCGAAGGGTGACCTGCTGGCCCGGTCGAACCTGTCCGAGCGTGTCGAGCGAGGTGGATGTGACCACTCCCAGCACGGGGTAGCCTGCGGTGACCCCGCGGCCTCTGTGCAGCACCAGCAGTTCATCGCCCGGTGGCACTTCGAGGGCACCGATGGGGACGCCGCGGGAGATCTTCTCGTCGGCGGAGGTGCGTACCGGCACTTCGCCTCCCGAGAGTCTGAGGCCGACGTGGTTGCTCTGCGCGGTCACCGAGTACGGGGCGGCGAACAGGCGGTCTGCAGTCCCGCTGAACTCCTCGATGTCTGGCCCGTCGATCACGTCGATGACGACGTTATCGCCGAAGTGCGGCCGCAGCACCTGCAGGTTGAACAGGGAGTGGCCCCAGTACTCGCTGATGGGCGCTTGGTGTGGCCGTCGCAGCGGAATGCTCGCGGATTCGGTCAGCGACGTGCCGAATCCGATCCCTGCATCCGGTGCGCAGCTGCCCAGCAGGTAAGGGACGTCGAAGGAACCGTGCAGCGCGAGATAGCAGCGCAGACCCCCCGTGATCTTCTGGATCGATACAGTCTGCCCGGCACGCACCGTGACCGGCTCCCAGCGCGGCTGCACGGCGTCGTCGACCCGGAGCTCAGCCTCAGCGCCGGTCATACTGATCAGGGCGTCTGCAGTGAGCGTGAAGCGTGCGTCGAAGGCCGTCACCTCGAGGATCGGATCGCCCTCATCGTTGCCGACGAGGATGTTCGCGACCCGGGCGGCGTATTGGTCCAGTGCACCGTTGGTCGGCAGACCGTAGCGGGGACCCCGAGGACGACCGAGGTCGGTGATCGCGGCCATCGGGGCGAGCTGGACGTCGAGGAAGCCGGTCATGACGTCACCTCCGCCGTCATCAGGCTTCCAGCGCGGGCGCGGAACTCGTCCTCGCCGATCGCGTAGAAGCCGAGAGTGTCGCCGGGACGGTACGGCACCAGCGTTGTGCTGCTGAGTTCGAGTTGGCGGAGCGGGGTCCTGCCGATCACGCACCATCCGCCGGGGGCCGAGGTCGGGGCGATGGTGGCCTGCAGGCCGGCGAGCGAGACCGCACCCTGCGGAACGCTGGCGCGGGGACTGCTCAGGCGCGGCACCGGCGAACCGAGATCGGGGCCGTACACCATCGGCGACCCGCCAGGCGCACCGAGGCAGCGGATGACGTAAGTCGGCGCGCTGTGCCTCGCGATGATCTCCGAGGCACTGAGCCCGGTGACCTCACAGACACGCGCCATGTCGGGGCCGTGGGGGTCCTGCCCGTCGGGGCTGCCGTAGCGGACGGGGACTCGGAAGTGACGTGAGTGCGCGTGGAGGGGACTGTCGAGGTCGAGGTCGTCGAGCACCGACTTGAGATCCTCAACCGTCTCCTCCAGGTCGGTACGGACGGCGTCGAATTCGACGAGCACGGACTCGTAGGTCGGCAGAGCCCCCGTGTACGTGCCGTCGGCTCGCGCGTGGAGACGATCGGCCAGCTTGTGGGCGAGCGTCCAGTCCCGCTCGGCGTCGCCGGTGCGGCCGGTGACCCTCACGGCGCTCTCCCCCACTGCGATCAGCTCGGCCAGCGGGTGGGTACGCGTGATTCCCGTCGCAGTCATGAGCGGAGCCGAGAAGCGTCGAGCGGGAGGATGGCGATCCCGGCTGCGACCAGCTGCTCGCGTACGAGTGCCGAGGTCATGACGGCTTCGGATGAATCGCCATGCAGCAGGATCGTGTCGGCTCGGATCGTGAGGTCTGCCCCATCAACCGTCTCGATGAGCCCATCCCGGACGATGCGCACTGCGCGCCGAGCGATTTCCTCGCCGTCGCTGATGACGGCGCCGGGCTCGGATCGAGGAACGAGGGTGCCGTCGCTTAGGTAGGCGCGGTCGGCGATGCCGACGACTGCGACGGGCACTCCTGCTGCCGCGGCTTGCTCGGCGAGCGCACCGTCCTGGGCCAGCACGATGAGGTCGGGGTCGACGCTCGTCACGGCGTCGACGACCGCTTTCGCATAGTCCTCGCGAACGGCGACCAGATTGCCCAGCCGACCGTGAGGTGCCAGGTGGGCGACCTGTCCGCCATGGGCTCGCGCGAACGCCTGGAGCGCGCCGAGCTGGTAGAGGATGTCGGTTCGCACCTCTTCGGGCGTGGCGTCGACGGTGCGCCGCCCGAAGCCGACGAGGTCCGGGAAGCTCGGATGCGCGCCGACGCTCACGCCGCGGGCTACGCAGCTCGCAGTGATGCGGTCCATGATGCGGGGGTCCCCGGCGTGGAAGCCGCAGGCGATGTTGGCAGAACTCACGATGTCCAGGAGGGCGGCGTCGTCCCCCATTTGCCAGCTGCCGAAGCCCTCTCCGAGGTCGGCGACGAGGTCTACGTGTCGGCTCATACGAACTTGGCTCCTTTGCTCAAGCGATGTCGTGTGATCGTGGGCTTAAGCCTTCCATCGATGCACGCCCTCAGCAACAGATGTGCCAAACGATTGCCAAAATACCGAGTGAAAGGCGCTAGCGAGACGGCTTAGCGGCAATTTTCTTGCCAAGGGTGTGCGGAGCGCGTTGCGCGGATAGTGCCGGCGAAGCGGAAGGCTTGCTCGATCGGCCCTCAGGCGCCGTTGCCGGCGGCAACCGCAGCCCGGTCTTTTCCGGCGGACTCCCGCACCGTGAGATGGGTGGCGATGCGGTCTACTCGCGGACTTTTATCGCGTTGTGCAAAGCGACTGATCAGTAGATCGGTTGCCGCACGGCCGGCTTCCTCCCCGAAGGCGGTGACCGTCGTGAGCGGCGGCTCGGAGAACGAGGCGCCGAATATGTCGTCGCAGCCGATGACGCTCATGTCTCCCGGCACGGAGACCCCTCGGCTCTTGAAGCGGGTCAGGGCACCGATGGCCAAGGTGTCGTTGAAGAAGATCGCGGCAGTGGCGCCACTGAGCTCGACGACGTCGGCAGCGGCCGCCCCCGAGGACATCGTCGGTAGGAACTGTCCAACGATGTGCAGCGAGACGCCGTGCTGCTCGGCCGCGGCGGTGAGCGCCCGCAGTCGTTCCTGATCCGTCCAGGAGCCCTCCGGGCCGCGAACGTAGGCGATGCTGGTGTGCCCGAGGGAAACCAGGTAGTCGAGCCCCTGGGCACACCCCGCCGGAGTGTCGATGACGACTCCAGAGACCGAGGGGACTGCACGGTTCACCGTGACGATCGGGACGTTGTCCGCGATCTCCTGCACGTCCTCGTCGTCTCCTCGAGCCGAGGCCAGCACGATCCCGTCGACGGTCTGCGACAACTCCATCAGCCAAGTGGATTCAACATGCACTGATTCATCGGTGCTCAGCAGCAGGAACAGGAACCCGGCGGCCTGCGCCTGCGCCTGGCACCCGCGGATCAGCTCGAGGTTGAATGGGTTCGACAGGTTGGGCAGCACAAGCGCGATCGATCCCGCCGAGAGCCTGTCCGCGGTCTCGGGCAGGATCGCGGATTCATATCCCATCTCTCGAGCCTTCCGTGCGATGCGCTCGTACATCGTCGAGCTGACACGGTTGGGGTTGGAGAGAGCGCGGGACACGGTCGACGGTGCCACACCGCACGCGTGGGCGATCTCCGTCAGTGTGACGCGCCGATGAACGCGTCGAACTGGAATGGCCACAGCACTTCCTCTTCGAATCGAACGGACCGGCTTGCTCCCGGATCAGGTGTGATGGATCACACTATCGCGCTATATCGCGCTGCCCCACGACGACGTGATCACTTTTCCGGCGCGCTCGGCATCTCGTGCGACGCCGAAGAGAGCCGTCGGATCGTCAGGAGGGAGCTCGTGGGTGATCACGGCTTCGATCCCGGGGCGGCGTGCCAGCAGTTCCACAGCAGTGTCGATCTCCCCGAAGAACCTGAAGGTGCCCGCATAGCGCACTTCCTTTGCGATGAGCGGGGTGAAATCCACGGGTTGCGGTCCCTGGGGGATCATGCCGACCTGCGTGACGACCCCAGCAGGGCGGGCCGCGGCGAAGGCCGAACTGATCGCTGCGCTCGCTCCCGAGCATTCCATGACCACGTCGAATGCCGAGGCCGGAAGCTCCTTCCGGCTGACGTCGACCGTCTGAGTCGCCCCTTGCACCCGAGCGCGGGCGAGCGGGCCCGGAAGCACATCGGTTGCGACGATCTCGTTCGCACCGGCATCAGCGAGCGCCGCGATGGTGAGCAGCCCCACGGGCCCTGCACCGCACACCAGTGCTCGCGCTCCCTCGATCTCGGCACCGACGCGACGAGCCTGCTCCAGGGCGTGGAGCGCAACGGCCAGCGGTTCGGCGAGAACGGCGCGTCGGAGCGGCAGGCCCGGCGGCAGGCGGCGCACCATCGTGCGATCCACGAGCAGCAGCTCGCTGAGGGCTCCCTGGGTGTGGGGCCAGGTCGAAGCGCTGCCGAGATAGCTGCCGCCGGGCCAGAGCTGAGGCGACTCGGGGAAACGATCGTCCTTGGTTCCGAAACTTGCCGGGTGAACGGTCACCGGGGTCCCTGCTGCCAACGCCCCGGTCGGGTCGTGGTCGATCGTGCCGGACATCTCATGGCCGGGTATCAGAGGTTCACGGACCACGAACTCGCCGTTCGCGCCTTCGTCGTAATAGTGGAGATCCGATCCGCAGATGCCCACGTGGTGCACTCGCAGTCTGACCTGGTCGGTCCTGGGCTCTGGCACCGCCACGGCACGGACAGCTGCTTTCCGCGCACCGTCGATGTAGAGCGCTCTGGTCAGCATCGAGGCCATCTCACACCACCGCCGTCATCCCGCCATCGACGAAGAGGTTCTGACCCGAGATGAAACTCGAGGCCTCGGAGCAGAGGAACAGTAGTGCTCCCGAGAGTTCCTCCGGAGCACCCCATCGTCGCGCCGGGGTGCGCTGCGCCAGCCAGTTGCTGAAGTCCGGGTCATCGACCAGAGCGCGGTTCATATCGGTCGCGAAGTATCCGGGGGAGATCGTGTTCACCTGGACGTTATGGCGGGCCAGGTCCGCAGCCATGCCCTTCGTCAGCTGTGCCACGGCTCCCTTGGTGGCGGAGTACGGCGCGATGGTCTCCCGTGCGAGCAAGGACTGCACGGAGCCGATGTTGACGATCTTGCCTGCGCCCCGTTCCACCATTCCGGGGATTATCCAGCGAGAGACGTAGAAGACACTGCTCAGGTTCACATCCACTATCTCGTCCCAATCCGCTGGCGCGAACTCGTACAGCGGAGCGCGCCGCTGCAGACCAGCGTTGTTCACGAGGATGTCCGGTGTCCCGTGCTCGGAGACGAGTCTTTCGAGCGTGTCGCGGACCGCGTCGATGTCTGTCACATCGACAGCGATCCCGAGGGCGGCTCTGCCTGTCTCTTCCTCCACCTCGGATCGGGCCTGTTCGACGGCGTACGCGTCCCGGCCATGTATCACCACCTTCGCGCCGGCGCGGGCGAGTACTCGCGCGAAGTGGCGCCCGAGGCCGCGCGTCGAGCCCGTGATCAGCGCGAGTCGGCCGGAGACGTCGAACAGTTCTTCTCCACGCGGTGTCGTCGCTGCAGGTCGCGATGACGCTGAGGGGTCATTGATTCCCATCGGGGGCTCCCTTCACTGTGGAGACGTACCGGGGCGCGATGACCTCAGCGCAGCGCATTGCGCAGCCCCATGAGGCGCTCGACGATGACGACGATCACCAGCGAGAACAGGATCAGGATGACGGAAAGCGCTGCGACGGCGGCATCGGCTGATTGTTCGACATAGCGCAGGACGTGGACGGGCAGGGTCGGTCGTCCGGATTCCGCGACGAACAGGGAGATGACAGCCTCATCGAACGACACGATGAAGGCGATCACTCCCCCGGCGATCACTCCTGGGGCGATGATCGGCAGCGTGACCCGCTGGAATACGGTCCACCGCCCTGCACCGAGCACTCGGGCCGCCTCTTCACAGGAGGTGTCCGAGGTGACCAGTGACATCAGCGTGGTGCGGATGACGTAGGGGAACGTGATCGCGAAGTGCCCGATGACGATGCTCGCGTAGGTATTGGTAAGTCCGAGCGGTCCCAGGACCAGGACCAGCCCGACCGCGAGCACGATGGTGGGCACCAGCAGGGGGGAGAGGAAGAAGGTCGACAGGGTCTCTTTCCCGCGGAACTCGAACCGGTTCAGGGCGAGAGCCGCAGGAACTCCGCACAGCAGCACCAGGAAGGTCGAGCTGCTCGCCGTGATGAGCGTGGTCTTGAGGCCATCGATGAACTGGGTCTGTTCAGGCAATGCCCGGTACCACTCGAGCGTGAAGTTGTCTGGCGGCCAGGAGAGGTACTGGTTCGCGTTGAAGGACATCACGAAGATGATGATCAGCGGGGCAGCCAGAAAGAGGTAGGCGGCCAGGACGATGAGCAGGAACATCACTCTGCTCGGGTTCATTCTTGGCTTGAACGGCATCGTTGTTGACTGTTGCATCGTCACTCTCCCTCGAGTTTCTTCGTGAGCGCCTGATAGAGACCCACCACCGTGCCGAACAGCAGGAGCAGGATCACGGCCAGGGCAGCGGCGAAGGGCCAGTTCAGCAGTTCGGTGGTCTGGTCGTAGATCGCTGTGGCCAGTACCTGGACCCTGCCGCCCCCGAGGAGCCGCGGGGTGACGAACGTACTGATCGACAGCACGAAGATCAGCAGGAACGCGGTCAGGATCCCGGGCAGGCTCAGCGGGAACGTGATCCGCAGGAATGTGGTCAAGCGATTCGCGCCCAGCGAGGAGGCGGCTTCCTCCAGTTGGGTATTCAGGCGTCCGAACCCGGAGATCATCGCGAGGATCGCGTAGGGCATGAAGATCTGGACGAGCCCGATGATCACCCCGGGCATGCTGTTCGCCAGCTGCAGCGGCTCGGAGATGATCCCCAGACTCAGCAGAGCGGAGTTCAGGATCCCGTCCGGAGCGAGGATCACCATCCACCCGTATGTGCGCACGACGTCACTGGACAGCAGGGGCGCCAGAGCGATGGCGATCAGGATGCCCTTCCATCTGCTCAGGGTCCTCGCGAGGAACAGAGCGAGAGGGTACGAGACGATGACGCAGAGCAGGGCGCTGACGAATCCCATCGAGAAGGTGTTCCAGATGACGCCCCAGTAGTAGGAGTCGGTCAATGGGTCGAGGATGGTCGTCAGCGTGAAGGTCTCGATGACGACCCCGCTGCCCGCGCCCTCGTTGAACGCCATTCGGATCATCCAGAGGACCGGGAGCACGAAACTGATCGAGAGTCCCAGCAGGGCCGGAGCCAGCAAACCACCGGCGGCGAGTTTGCCCCTGCGGGGGCGGCGTGTGACCACGGTCCTGCTGTCGTCCTGCTCGTGTTTGTTCCGTGGTGCGACTGTGTCCCCCTCAGCGGTCGTGGTGCTCTCGGGCGCGGCCGATGTGCTCTCCGGCGCGGTCACTGGACGTCCTCCGCCAGGACGAGCGCGTCCTCCGCTCGCCAGGACACGGTGGCCTCGTCCCCGACGCTCAGCAGTGACTGGCCGGAGGTGAGCATCTCGGCAGTGAAGAGCTCCGTGCCGACCCGGACGTGATAGCTGATCGAGTCGCCCGTGTAGCTGTGTGATTCGACCGTCCCTTTGAGCCCCTGTACGTCGGGCCCGCTGAGCTCCACCTTCAGCCGGTGGGGCCGCACCAGCACGCTCCGGGTCACTCCGTGGAGACCAGGCTCGCCGATCGCAGCGAAGCGGCCCTGGTCGGGAACGTTGATGGCGTACCGGACCATCCCGTTCTCTTCCTGGCCGGCCGCGGATTCGATGCGCGCGTCGAACAGATTTGCGCGCCCGATGAAGTTCGCGACGAAACGAGTGCGGGGCCGTTCATAGATTTCCCTGGGGGACCCGAACTGCTCGATGAGCCCCCCATTCATCAATGCAATACGGTCGGCCATGTCCAGAGCTTCGTCCTGGTCGTGAGTCACGAACAGTGTGGTGGCTCTCGTCCGCTGTTGGATCTGCCGGATCTCCGCCCTCATCGTCTCGCGCAGCTTCGCGTCGAGGTTGGACAGCGGCTCGTCCAGAAGCAGGACGGTCGGTTCCACGACGAGTGCGCGAGCCAGGGCGATGCGCTGCTGCTGTCCGCCGGAGAGGGCCTTGGTCGCCCGCTTGGACAGGTGGTCGAGCTGCACCATCTCCAGTGCCTTCCGTACCCGCTCCTGCTGCTCGTGCTTAGGGCGTTTGCGCATCTGGAGTCCGAAGGCGACGTTCTCCTGAACATTCATGTGCGGGAAGAGGGCATAGGACTGGAACACCATCCCCATCCCACGTTTGTGGACGGGAGTGTTCGTTATGTTCTTCCCTTCCACACTGATGTGGCCCGCACTGGGATCGAGCAGTCCTGCCACCATGCGCAGAGTGGTGGTCTTGCCACAGCCTGATGGGCCGAGAAGTGCCACCAGATGGCCATCGTCCACCTCCATGTCAAGGTTGTCGACCGCGGGCGGAAGATGGCTGCCGTAGCTCTTCGTGAGTCCAGCGAGGGACAGCTTGGTCTGTGAGTTATTCACGGATCTCTCCAGGGATTCAGATAGGAGGTCAGTTGTTCACAATCTCTCGGTTCCATCGCTCGGTCCATTCATCGCGGTTCTCGGCGAGCCACTGCTGATCCAGCGGGATGACGCCGCTGTCACCGAACTCGACAAGTCGCTCGGCGACCTCGTCGGGCAGTTCGGCGTTCGTGATGCTCGGGGCGTAGAACATCGCCTCGGCGAACGCCTCCTGCGCCTCGGGCGAGAGGGCGTAGTCGATGAAGGTCTTCGCGGCTTCCGGGTTCGGAGCGTCCTCGGTCAGGTTGATCGTGTTGATCTGGTAGACAGTGCCTTCTTCCGGGACCGTCGCACCGAGAGCGCCACTGGAGTCGTCCACGTAGTACTGCGCACGGGCATTCTGCCCGACTCCGAGGACCGTCTGGCCAGTCATCACGCTCTGGTATTCATCAGGATTCGGGGCCCAGGACTGCACGTTCGGTGCGAGCTCCTGCAGCTTGGAGACGGTCTGATCGATGGACTGCGTGAAGTCCTCTCCGATCATGTCCGCGGTGATCGCAGTCAGGTTGATCCCGATGCCCGACGGTGGCGCGACGACGTTGACTCGCCCTTCGTAGGTTTCGTCCCACAGCACCTCCCAGCTCTCCGGAGCGTCAGGGAACTCGTCGGAGGCGTAAAGGAGCGACACCGCGTCAAGCATGACGACCGGGCCGTAGCCCTCCCCGTCGAGCAGTTCGGGGTTCACATTTGCCAAGTTCAGGATGTCCTCTTCGCTGAGAGTTGCGAAGATCCCCTGGGAATTCCCGCCGTTCGATACGGCGATGTCCATGATCGTGACGTCTGTTGTGCGCTTACCCCCCTCCGACTGGATAGCGCTCAGCATCTCAGCTGACGAACGCTTCGATGCATAATCGATGGTGATGTCGGGGTACTCCTCAAGGAAGGGCTCGATGACAGCCTTGCGGTACTGCTCCTCCCAGATTCCTGCATAACCGATGATGCTGATCGGACCTGACGTCGCTGACCCTTCGACCTCTGCGGAACCGGATGAACAAGAAGCCAGCCCGATGCCAGCTGCGGCGGCGGTGGCTGTTGTGATGAATGCGCGTCGACCAATACCGGTTTTCATGGTGCTCCCTTGCATGACAATGAGAATGAGGCGTCTTCTAGGCGTCTGACTGCTGGCGCCTCGGCGCGCCCTCGCCTCGACGCTTCGGGGTGACCAGTGTTACGCGATCCTGCAATCGCGAGCAACAATGTTGCCAGAACGTTGCCAATCGAGACCGCCTCCCTGCAGGCCAGTCGGCATAAACGGCGACATTTGGCACTTTTTGTGCCATAAGCCTGCCAGTGGGACGCCGTGCCGCTGCCCCGCACGCACGAAGTCGCCAGCGCGCGCAGCAATGGCGGACACGATCCGCACCGGTGGTGTTGACTGAGGCCCGGCCCCAATCGCGGCCAATCTCAGGCGGACGCCTGATCAGGCACTGGCGCAGGGATCTGAGGACCTGTGAGGCGCGCGAGGCCTCCCCACTTACCGGCTGCCCACTGCCCGGGGCCGGTGATGACCCAACGACGGCTTCCCCGGATCTGATGGCGGCGCAGCCGGAGACTATGTGAAGGCACGTTGCTCCCCGAGGGAATCGCCGAGGCCGTCACCGACGAACGCGCGTTCCGCAATGCCAGCGAAGACTGCGATCAGTCACAAGTCACGCTCGACACCTCTGCGATGCGGGTGGGGTGAGGCGGGACGACCCGGAAGCGCCGCGAGATCGTCGTCCGAGAGCTCAGAGGCCTCCGGCGGCTCGTCCACCTCGAGGGAGTCCTCCGGCACTCCGAGCATCCACGCGAGCGTGCCCTTTCCGACAGTCCCTTCGGCGATCCGCTCGAGATGTGCCTCCTGGAGCCAGGACGGGAAATGTCG
>Ga0079225_10001124_pt1 | contig 14907 bp, 14 predicted proteins | sample Poulit2012_FD_76344 | JGI IMG/M metagenome (GOLD analysis project Ga0079225, IMG submission 76344) | Agricultural soil microbial communities from Georgia to study Nitrogen management - Poultry litter 2012 | ecosystem: Environmental > Terrestrial > Soil > Agricultural land | place: USA: Georgia... | reverse complement strand
CGGGAAGATTGTCATCGGATCTTCGAATTTGATGTTTTCGTGCGTTTCATCGAGCTTCATGATTTTGCTTACATACTCGTCAGGGAATCTGCGGTTTTCGAGCATTTCCCGGATTCTCGGGTTCTTGATTTCGGAGTTTACGCCGAATCCGAGAACCTTCCCTTTGCGGGATACGATGAATGCGTTACATACGAGTACGCTGCTTACGATTTCGGATACTTCCTTGAAGTCGACCTTGATCCCCTTGTTCCCCTGTATCAGTTTGTTGATTTCCCTTGTTTTCTGTAATAGACTGCTCATTCTTTTTCTCCTTTATAATTATAAGATAAATGCGCTCAGGTTCTTGTCTGATTTTATTTTGTCCAGCCGTGCTGTTACGTACTGCCTTGTAATTTCAACGTGGGCGCCCTGCATTCCGCTCGCTTCAAAAAGCAGCTCTTCAAGCAGTGTCTCGAGTATCGTATGCAGGCGCCGTGCGCCGATATCGTCCGTATCCGAATTCACTTCGAATGCGATTTCCGCAAGTTCGCTGACTGCTTCATCGGTGAAAGATATTGTTACGCCTTCTGTCGACAGCAGTGCTTCATACTGTTTCAGCAGGGAACTCCTCGGTTCTCTCAAAATATTTTCGAAATCCTCCGCTTTCAGTTTGTCCAGTTCGACACGGATCGGGAAGCGTCCCTGGAGCTCCGGTATCAGATCGCTCGGTTTGGCGACATGGAACGCCCCGGCACCGATGAACAGGATATGATCGGTGTCCACCGGTCCATATTTGGTCTGGATGGTACTGCCTTCAACAATCGGAAGGATATCCCGCTGGACCCCTTCACGCGAAACATCACCTGAGTTCTGCCCGCCTTTGGCGATCTTGTCCATCTCATCGATGAAAATGATCCCCATCGTTTCTGCAAGTTCTATCGCTTCGGAATTCACCGTGTCGGTATCAATGATCTTTTCCGCTTCTTCGCGCTGCAGGTATTCACGGGCCTTTTTAACAGGCATCGTGCGCTTGTGCTTTTTCTTCGGCATGAACTGCTTCAGCATATCCTGCATGCCGCCTTCATCCATGCCGGGCATCATCATGCCCATCGGATTCTGACTCTGTTCGACTTCCACCGTCACTTTTTCATCTTCCAGGAGCCCGGCCTTCAGTTTCTCACGGATTGACATGCGCTTTTGGCGCACTTCATCCGTCACCTCTTCATATTCTTCACCGCCCTGCTGGTTCATGAGCATCTCAAAAGGGTTGTTCGACTGCTTCGTGCGCTTCACCCCCGGCGCAAGCAGGCCGGCCAGCCGTTCTTCGGCCAGGTTAGCCGCATCTTCGCCGACGAGCTCCATCTGCCTTTCCTTGACAATCCGGACGCCCGCTTCAACGAGATCCCTTACCATACTTTCAACATCGCGGCCGACGTAGCCCACTTCTGTGAACTTCGTCGCTTCCACTTTTGTGAACGGCGCTCCTGTAAGCTTTGCCATCCGTCTCGCTATTTCTGTTTTCCCTACTCCTGTCGGTCCAATCATAAGAATGTTTTTGGGAATCACTTCGTCTTTCAGCTCATCATCCAGCTGCATCCTCCTGAATCTGTTCCGCATTGCTATCGCAACTTTGCGCTTCGCACCGTCCTGACCGATGATATCCTCATCAAGACGCGCTGTTATCTCACGTGGAGAAAGATTCTGTTTCACTTGTAGACGCTCCTTTAATCTATCGTTTCCACAATGATATTATCATTGGTGAATACACATATTTCACTGGCAACCTGAAGGCTGTCCCTTGCGATCGTCTCTGCATCAAGACCTTCCCCGTGACGTTTCATCGCCCGTCCGGCAGCCAGCGCATAGTTGCCTCCGCTGCCGATGGCGAGTATCCCGTCATCCGGCTCGATGACCTCACCCGTGCCGCTCACCAGCAGCATGGACTCCTTATCCATGACAATCAGCATCGCCTCGAGCTGCCGGAGGATCTTATCACCTCTCCACTCTTTGGCGAGTTCAACAGCAGCACGCGCCAGATTTCCGTTATATGCGTGAAGGTTGCCCTCGAATTTTTCAAACAGTGTAAATGCATCCGCTACACTGCCCGCAAAGCCCGCTACGACTTTATCGTCGAACAGGCGTCTGACCTTCCGTGCAGTATGCTTCATCACTACCTGATTGCCGAGCGTAACCTGACCGTCTCCGGCCATTGCCATCCTTTCCTGATGACGGATGGCAAATATCGTCGTTCCTTTAATAGCCATGTTTCCACCTCTTACTTATTTGCTGGATGATGTTCCAAATACGTCTTCCTCAGCTGTTCCCTGGAGACGTGGGTATACCTCTGGGTTGCAGAAAGAGATTCATGTCCGAGCAGATCCTGCACCGCCCTGAGATCCGCCCCGTTATTAAGCAGATGTGTCGCAAAACTGTGTCTGATCTTATGAGGGTGTATATGAAAATCACTCGCACTCTTTTTGACCATCATATCAAGGACGTATCTCAGTCCGCGGGAAGTCAGCGGGCCGCCCCGGTGGTTGATCCAGAATGCTCCGCCGTCCCTGATCGCCCCCCGGTGTGCCTCAATGTAGTCACCAAGGGCACGCGATGCCTTGCTGCCGAAAGGGACAACTCTTTCTTTGCCCCCCTTGCCATGGACTTTGATGAATGAATGGCTGAAGTCGATGTCCGAAATGTTCAAACCCAGAAGCTCCGAGGCGCGGATGCCGGTTGCATAGAGCAGTTCCAGAAGGGCGAGATCTCTAATATACATGCTTGAAGTCCGGTCCAGACCCTCGAACAGCGCATTGATTTCATTCTCGTAAAGAAAACCCGGCAATGGCTTTTCCTGCTTCGGGTTGGGCAGGCTGCTGAATGGATTGACAGCCACAATATTACGGTCCAGCAGATAATTATAAAAGCTCCTCAATGAAGATATCTTCCTGGACACCGTAGTTTTCTTCAATTTTTTTTCATACAGCCCGTTGAGATAGTTTCTGGCATCCATATATTTGAACTGCTCCACGACAAGCGATTCTGCTTTCAGGAATTTTTCAAATTCAAGGATGTCCCTTTTATAATTCATAACAGTATGTTCCGACAGGTTCCGCTGGAATGTCAGCTGATCCAGAAACTGGTCAAGGTAGCGGATACGCCCACCCCCTTTATCTGAATCTTATCACAATTACAAAAAATCATACAAATGATACGGGGTCCGCTTTAAAATTTGCGCTTTTGGCGCCGTCCTCCAGTTCCCAATCATATATTGTAAACTATTCAAACCAAAAATGCACAAAATTTAATGAATATTATTAAAACATTTTTACACAAGTAAAAAATACCCATATGTGCATATGGGTATTTCAACTCATTCAGCCTTTTCTTCGTAATCACAGTTTGTACATTTGACTTTTGCCTTTTTACCTTTTTTCGTCTCCACCAGATAATGGTCGCATTTCGGGCAGTTCCTGCCGATCGGACGGTCCCACGAAATGAAGTCGCACTCAGGGTACTGGTCGCATCCGTAGAAAATACGATTCTTTTTGGATTTTCTCTCGACCACTTCACCGTCTTTGCATTTCGGGCATTTGACCCCGATCGTCTTGACGATGGCTTTTGTGTTCCTGCAGTCGGGGAAGTTGGAGCAGGCCATGAACTTGCCGTAACGGCCCATCTTATAGACCATCGGTGAACCACATTTCTCACAGTCCTCGCCTGCCGGCTCATCTTTGATTTCGATTTTTTCCATCTCTTCATCCGCCCGTTCCACCTGCGGACTGAAATCTTTGTAGAAATCATCTATGACCTTGACCCATGATGCGCCGCCTTCTGCAATATCATCCAGACTTTTTTCCATTGTCCGGGTGAAGTCGACATCGATGATGTCCGGAAAGTACTCGTTCATGGACTGATTGACGATTTCACCGATCTCAGTCGGCATGAAACGCTTCTGGTCCATCTTCACATAATTGCGTTTTTGTATCGTATCGATGGTCGGTGCATAGGTTGACGGCCTGCCGATGCCCAGCTCTTCGAGTGTTTTTACCAGTCTCGCCTCAGTAAATCTCGGCGGCGGCTGCGTGAAATGCTGCTTCGGTTCGACTTTTTCACTTTTGACAGTTTCATTTTCTGCAATTTCCGGAAGACGGCTGTTCATGTCTTCGTCACCATCGTCATTTCCTTCAATATAAATCTGCATGAATCCTTTGAACTTGATCGTCTGTCCATTGCTTCTGAAGATGACGCCGTTGTTGGAAAGGTCCATCTTGACGGTGTCGAGTATGGCCGGAGCCATGCTGCTCGCAATGAAACGGTCCCATATCAGTTTGTAGAGCCTGTACTGATCACGGGAAAGGTACTGTTTCATATTCGCCGGCGTACGGTTGGCGGAAGTCGGCCGGACAGCTTCGTGTGCGTCCTGGCTTGATTCGGACTGTTTGGTTGATTTTTTACGGCCGACATATTCATCGCCGTATTCCTTCTGTATGAAATCCGTCGCCTCTTTTTGGGCGACCGGCGAAATCCTCGTGGAGTCTGTTCTCATATAGGTGATAAGACCCACTGTGCCTTCACGCTTGATGTCGATCCCCTCATACAGCTGCTGGGCGATCATCATCGTCTTCCGTGCCTTGAAGTTCAATTTGCGTGCCGCTTCCTGCTGGAGGGATGATGTCGTGAACGGCTGTGCCGGGAACCTCTTCTTCTCTTTCTTCTCGACAGAATCTACATTAAACTCATCACCATCAAGCTGTGCGAGCACTTCGTCCACATCATCTTTCGTTTTGAGCTTGATCTTTTCGTCTTTAAGACGGTTGAATTTACCCTCGAAAGAACTGCGTCCATGTTTGAACTGTCCTGTGATCGTCCAGTATTCTTCGGGCTTGAAGTTGCGTATTTCATTTTCACGGTCAATCACAAGCCTCAATGCAACGGACTGCACACGTCCTGCCGACAGACCTTTTTTCACTTTCTTCCATAATACAGGTGAAATATTGTAGCCTACCAGACGGTCCAGTATGCGTCTTGCCTGCTGGGCGTCCACCAGCTGCTGGTTGATTTCCCCGGGATGTTTGAAACTCTCTTTGACTGCATCTTTCGTTATTTCGTTGAAAACAACTCTGTAATAATCTTTATCGTCACCAAGCGCATGGCTCAAATGCCAGGCAATGGCTTCACCTTCGCGGTCCGGGTCACTTGCCAGGTATATTTTCTTCGCTTTTTTGGCTTCCTTCTTCAAATCTTTGAGAAGTGGACCCTTGCCGCGAATGGTAATGTATTTAGGCTCGTAATTGTTTTCCGTATCTATCCCCGTTTGACTGCGAGGCAAATCTCGAACATGCCCCATCGAAGCTACGACTTTGTATCGTTTACCAAGGTACTTTTCGATGGTTTTGGCTTTGGCCGGCGATTCGACAATAACCAAATTATCCGCCATTTTCGACTGCCTCCTTTTTCTTGTCTTTTCAAATCCAAATAATACAGTGAACCAAAATTGTTTGTCAACTATAAAAGTTTTAATTTTTCCGATGCAGATGAAATTCCAAAGGAAAAATCTTCTAAAATGTCCTCCGCACACATGACCGGTTTTGCCCCTTCACGCACCCTTGAATTTGTTCCGGCCGATAATTTCGAAGTGATGTTGCCCGGGACGCAATAGGCATGACGATTTTCATTCAGGGCCATGTCCAATGTAATAAGGCTCCCGCTCTTCTCCTCAGCCTCCGTAACAAGTACGCCTTCTGAAAGTCCTGCTATGATGCGGTTCCTTGCAATGAACTTCCATTTGTCGATCCCTGCAGAAGGAGGATATTCACTGATGACCAGGTGGTCTTTCTCCATTATCCCCCTGACGCTTTTTGTCGTCGCCGGGTAATGGAAATCGAATCCGAAAGCCAGTACACCGATTGTTTTCAATCCTGCATTAATGGAAATTTCATGCGCCATCTCATCGGCTCCGTAGGCAAGTCCTGAAACTATTGAAATTTTATTTTTAAAATGGGGTAAAATATCAGATAATACCATCCTGGAGTAGCTGGTCGCCTTCCTGCTTCCGACCACACCGAGCAGCGGATCATTCAATAATCCAATATCCCCCCTGCAGTAGATAATATAGGGAGGATCATAGATTTCCCTGAGCTTCGCAGGATAGGATCCGTCTTCGATGGTGATCACTGAAATGTTGTTCTCCCTCATGTTCCTCTTTAGGTATTCCTCATCGAGATGCCCGGAAAATCTCATTTTTTCAGCAAGTTTCTTTCTGTCAATCCTTCTCTCCTTTCCCAAAAGCACCGCATATTCATGTGGGGTGACGCCGGCAAGGCTCATCGATAGCATCTTCATCATCTTCCTCCTGTTTTATGTTTATATATATTATAGAAGAAAAATGGCAGCATCTCCGTTACCATTCCGGTACATTCACTGTCAATAAAAGTAAAAAAAGAGGAGAAATCCATCGGGATCCTCCTCTTTCATCACTACATCGGTGATTTATATTTCATTTACTTTACAGTCAGACATTTTTCATAAAGTCCGTCTTCTTTTTTGATCCGCCCAATCAGCGTTTCACCTATTTCAGACGGGGTATCCGCTGTTTCAATCCCGCATGAATTCATAGTCTTGATCTTCTCATCAGCAGTACCTTTGCCGCCTGAGATGATCGCACCGGCATGCCCCATGCGTTTGCCGGGAGGTGCTGTCACACCGCCGATGAAGCCGACTACAGGCTTGGTCATGTTTTCCTTGACCCACTCCGCAGCTTCCTCTTCGGCAGTACCACCGATTTCGCCGATCATGACGACCGCATAAGTTTCGGGGTCTTCATTGAAAGCTTTGAGTGAATCGATGAAGTCTGTACCATTGACAGGGTCACCGCCAATACCTACAGCAGTCGTCTGGCCGATTCCCGCTTCTGTCAGCTGGTGAACGGCTTCATATGTCAGTGTGCCTGAACGGCTGACTACGCCAACGTGCCCTTTTTTGTGGATATAGCCAGGCATGATGCCAATCTTGCACTCATCGGCTGTAATGACACCCGGACAGTTCGGTCCTACAAGACGTGTCTTCTTGTCTTCGAGATAGCGTTTCACTTTGACCATGTCGAGCACAGGGATATGCTCTGTAATGCAGATTGCCATATCAAGTTCTGCATCTGCCGCCTCGACGATCGCATCAGCTGCAAATGGTGCAGGAACATAGATTACAGAGACGTTTGCACCCGTTGCTTCTTTAGCTTCTTCAACAGTATTGTATACAGGAACACCTTCCACTTCCTGGCCGCCTTTGCCTGGAGTGACGCCGGCGACGATCTTCGTGCCGTATTCTATCATCTGTTTTGTATGGAACAGCGCTGTTGAACCTGTTATACCTTGTACCAGTACTTTCGTATCTTTATCGATAAATACACCCACAGTAGATTCCTCCGTTATTATTTATTTTGGTTGACCGCTTCAATGATTTTTTGAGCGCCTTCCGCCATAGTGCTTGCAGGGATGATGTCGAAATCTGAAGCATCAAGGATTTCCTTACCTCTCTCGACGTTCGTACCTTCAAGACGTACTACAAGCGGAATATCGAGACCGACATTCTTGACTGCCTCCACAACACCTTCAGCAATGACGTCACATTTCATGATGCCGCCGAAAATATTGACAAAGATACCTCTGACACCTTCATCGCCGAGGATGATCTTGAATGCTTCGGTAACTTTCTCGGTTGTTGCGCCGCCCCCCACATCGAGGAAGTTGGCAGGTTTTCCGCCGAAATGATTGATCGTATCCATAGTTGCCATCGCAAGACCTGCACCGTTCACCATGCAGCCGATGTTTCCATCGAGGGCAACGTATGAAAGGTCATATTTTGAAGCTTCGATCTCTTTCGGGTCCTCCTCATCGAGGTCGCGGAGTTCTACAATATCCTTGTTGCGGAACAGTGCGTTTTCATCAAAGTTGATCTTCGCATCCAGTGCAAGAACGTCTCCGGAACCGGTGGATACAAGCGGGTTGATTTCCACGATTGCACAATCTTTCTCTGTAAATACATTGTACAGTGAAAGCATGAGTTTAGCCGCTTTATTAACGGACTCTTTAGGGATGTTTATGTTGAACGCAAGGCGTTTCGCCTGGTACGGCATCAGGCCGATGACAGGGTCGATAACTTCCTTGAAGATCTTTTCAGGTGTTTTTTCAGCTACTTCCTCGATTTCCGTACCGCCCTCTTCGGACCCCATCAGAACGACGCGGTCAGTTGCGCGGTCGATGACGAAACCGATGTAGAATTCATTCTGGATATCGCAGCCTTCTTCGATCAGAAGCCTTTTGACTTCTTTGCCTTCGGGCCCTGTCTGATGTGTAACGAGAACTTTGCCGAGCAGTTCCTTGGCATATTCCCTCACCTCATCGATGGACTTGGCAATTTTGACACCGCCGGCTTTCCCGCGGCCGCCTGCGTGGATCTGAGCTTTTACAACATACACATCGGAATCGAGTGTTTTTGCAACGTCCACTGCTTCCTCAGGTGTATATGCCACGCTGCCTTCAGGTACAGCTACGCCCATGGAGCGAAAAATTTCTTTCCCTTGATACTCATGGATATTCATGTTCATCCTCCTAAGACTTTTTTAAACCTTACCATTCAATTATAGAAAAGGATTTCATCAAAGTAAACTGAAGAAATTAAATTAATGCTTTAGAATCAAACTTTTGACCGGTTCAAAGGTTTTCCGGTGTATTGGCGTGGCGCCGAGATCCTCAAGTCCGGCCAGATGGTCCTTTGTACCATACCCTTTATTACTTGAGAAATGGTAACCGGGATACAGCATATCATATTCCGCCATCATCCTGTCGCGTGTCGTTTTGGCAATTACACTCGCTGCGGCGATGGACACTGAGTTCGCATCCCCCTTTATGATGGATGTCTCTTCCACTCCCGCATCAACCGTCATCGCATCCACGAGAAGATGATCCGGCCTGACGGCGAGGCTTTCAACAGCCCTCTGCATCGCAACCCTTGCCGCCTCGTAGATGTTCATGGCGTCTATTTCGCCGGCATCGGCGATGCCGACGCCGACATGTGCTTCGCGCATGATGATTTCACGGAATACTTCGCGCTTTTTGGCTGACAGCTTTTTTGAATCGTCCAGACCGGGCAATAAAAATCCGTCGGGCAGTATTACAGCAGCTGCCACGACTTCTCCGGCGATCGGACCGCGCCCGGCTTCATCCACACCTGCAATGAATCTGCAGCCCGGCTCAAGTTCACGCTCATACCGGCGCATCCCTTCATATTTGTCCAGCAGCGCCAGCTCTTTTTCAATTCGCCTCTTCTGCCTGCCGAGGGCGTCCATTACGCCTTTACGGCCGTCTCTCTGGTATATACAGTTTTCAATCTCTGCAAGTGTTGAGAAACCGGCGATCTCTGCAGTGATTTCATATACGGACTTCAATCAATCCACCGCCCGGTCGAATGTATATCTTCCGATTTTGGCATTCCTGATGTCGTATATGATCCTGTTCGTGACCGCTTCATAGTTGATTTCGTCTCCCCCTGCTTTAAGGCCCCGTGATCTGCCGATTGCTTCATATGTCTCCACAATGTCCGAATCCACATCTGCATCGATATTGTAGAACCTGTTGAATGTCTCCCTGTCATGCCCAAGCAGGAATTTCAAGCCGTATATCGCCACTTCATCAAGCGGTACGACTGTATCTTTGATGGCACCGGTAAGGGAGAGCTTTTTACCTGTCTCCTCGCCTTCGAACTTCGGCCACAGTATGCCCGGTGTATCCAGAAGCTCCATGCGTGTGCCCGCCTTGATCCACTGCTGGCGTTTTGTCACTCCCGGTGTATTGCCGGTCTGTGCGATCTTCTTTTTTGCAATATTATTGATGATCGTGGATTTTCCGACATTCGGAATACCGATGATCATCGCCCGGATAGCCCTTCTGTTGATGCCTTTTGCAGCCATTTTCTCGAACATTTCATTTGTCGCTTCGATTGCGAGCGGCTCGATCTTGCGGATGATCTGATTATCCCTGCCGCTGATGGCAACCGGATGCTTTCCTTCCTTCTCAAGTTTTGAAATCCATGATTTCGTCGCAGCTTCATCCGCCATGTCCTTTTTATTGAGAATGACCACGCGGGGCTTGTGCCGGGTCACTTCATCGAGCATCGGATTGTGGCTTGAAGACGGAATCCTTGCATCCAGTATTTCTATGACAACATCAATTTTCTTCAGGTTCTCTTCGATTTCCCTGCGCGCCTTTGCCATGTGGCCCGGGAACCAGTTTATACTCATTGGCCTCACCTTCGTTCCTTATATTTCATTAATTCATCTCCATATTATATAATACAATCATCATTTAATAAATCCTGAGGAGGTGGGGAAATGCTGTCAATCATAGTTCCTGTTCTAAATGAAGCGCGGAACGTCCTTGTGCTGCATGATGAAATCCTTGAAGTGATGCAGGTGATCGGAAAAGAACATGAGATCATCTTCATCGATGATGGCTCGACGGATGATACATTGGAGACGATAAAAAGTCTCGGCGGCCGGCACGTCAGATACATTTCCTTCTCCCGCAATTTCGGCAAGGAATCGGCCATCATCGCAGGGCTCGGTAAGGCGCGCGGAGAAGCTGCTGTCATCATGGACGGCGACCTCCAGCATCCCCCCCGCATGATTGCAGAGATGAACGCGTATTTCGAAGCGGGATATGACCAGGTGATCGCCAAACGGAACAGGAGCGGAGAGCCCCTTATAAAACGCATACCGGCGAACCTGTTCTACAGGGTGATGAACAGCACGAGCACCGTCCGGCTTGTCGACGGGGAAGGCGACTTCCGGCTCATTTCACGCAAAGTGATCGATGCCATCCTGCTGCTCAGTGAAAATAACCGCTTTTCGAAAGGCATTTTCGAATGGGTCGGATTCGGCAAGAAAGTGGTTGAATTCAACCACGTAGGACGTACGAATGGGAAATCGAGGTTCCACGCTTTCAAGCTTTTCGATTACGCGGTGGATGGCATCAGCGCCTACAATCACCGGCCGCTCCGCATCTGTTTCCATCTCGGCCTAGTGGTCCTTCTCATATCACTGGCCTATATCCTCTATATCTTCGTCAATATACTGATATACGGTGTGGATGAGCCCGGCTACTTCACCATCATCGCCAGTCTGCTCCTGCTTGGCAGCGTGCAGCTTTTCTCACTCGGCATCATCGGTGAATATATCGGCAGGATATATATAGAAACCAAGAACAGGCCGAATTTCATCATCCGGGAGGAGTCGGACTCGGGATTCCGGGAAAAGGATGATTTGCATGAGACGAAATGACATCAGCAGTGAATTCACACGGTTCATCCTGACCGGACTGCTGAACACTCTCAATTATTATGTAATCTATATGCTGCTGCTCCGGGCCGGACTTTCCTATCTTTTATCCCATGTTACCGGCTTTTTGGCGGCATTTGTCATTTCATACTTTCTGAACTGCCTTTTTGTCTACCGGGTGCGGCCGACCTGGTCACGATTTTTGAAATTTCCGCTCACCCAGATGGTCAACATGGCCATGCAGACCCTGCTGCTGTATATATTCGTCGACACGTTCCGCTGGAATGAAATCATTGCGCCCCTGCCTGTTCTGATTGTCACTGTGCCTGTTACATATACAATTACGCGGTGGGTGCTCAAGGATAAAGAGGTTTGAAAATGGAGAAGATGATCCTGCTCACAAAACGTTTCCGGTATTTGATGCTCATCGCCTTTCTGGCAGTGCTGTCACATGCCTATGTGCTCTGGCGTCTGATCGGCCCGGATGATGAAAAGCAGAAGATATTCATGACGGGCGCCAATGACGGACTGGAGCAGATGCTGCCGATGCAGCTCTACCTCTATGAAAAGTTCACGGATGGCACACTGTTCTTTGATATGGATTTCGGGCTCGGCGGGGATTTCTATACTGATCTCGCCTATTACTATTCGACGAATGTCGTCTATCACATCAACATCATCTTTGTCCGGATTGGTGAATTTTTATTCGGCTATGATACCGGAACCATCGAATTCTGGGCATTCAACGCATTTTTCATATCCATCCTGAAGACATTCGCCATCATATTCTTCACATATAAATTCCTGAAGGCGACAGGTGTCAGAGCGGTATACTCAGTGATCGGCGGGTTCATATTCGCAGCATCACCGACTTATTTCAGGTTTACCATCTTCTGGTCGTTCTTCAGTGATGTCTTCATCTGGCTGCCGCTGACATTTCTGGCACTCGAGATACTCATCAGAAAAGGCCGGCCGGGACTGTTCGTATTTGCCGTCGCGCTTACGCTCATCAACAATTTCTACTTCGCATACTTCCAGCTGATTATTTCGGCCGTCTATCTGGTAATCAGGCTGTGGGCAAGGCGTGAGGGGGATCTTGCAGCGGGACGCGTGCTGAAATTGTCCATTCCTTCGGCAGTCATCGGCTTCGGCATATCCACTGTGGCATTCTTCCATGCTGTCCGTGGTTTCCTGGACAACGACTCCCGTGAATACATGGTGGAAGTGCCGTTCATCGCCGATCTTGGCCCGCAGGATAACATATTCTATGAGAACTACCTGGTCGTCATTCTGTTTTTGGCCGTGCAGGCACTGTTCACACCGGTACTCTACAGGAATTACTATTACAAGCTGTTCGCTGTGCTGACCATCGTATTCATGATATTTACACTGTCTCCCTATGTGGACACATTCTTCAACGGCTTCCAGCAGCCGCAGAAGCGCTGGCACTACATGCTCGTGTTCTTCCATGCAGTGCTGATCGCCCAGTATCTTTCCAATCTGCGGCGTGTTCCTTTGAAGACGTATGTACTGAGCATGGTGCCGGTATATATCCTGCTCGGGCTGTCCGTCTGGATTGCAGATGAAATGGCTGTCTGGCTGTGGCTGGTGCCGCCCATCCAGTTTGCGGGCCTCGTAATCGTGGCGGCGAACAAAGAGCGCAGAACTTGGGCCATGGCACTTGCTGCATTGACCGTCATTTTCACAGGAACAGTCAGTGCATCCCACACAAATGAGGAAATCTATCATCCCGGCATTACCGACAGGAACCACCTTTTCTACATCAACAGCAACCATTACAGAAGTGAGCTGCAGCAGTATAATATAGACCATATCAAGGAAATGAAGGAGCCGGGGCAGAAAATAGACTACAGGGTGAGAGAGCAGGACAATACACCGATGTACATGGGATTCAGCGGCACCAGCATGTACTCAAGCATCATCAACGGAGAAATCATCGACTTCTATTACAACGACCTTAAAGTGAATTTCCCGCATGAATCCATCAGCCGCTATGCTTCATTCCAGTCGAGGAGCAATCTTTATTCCCTGTTCAGTGCGGATTACATGCTGCGGGAGGAAGATGCGGATCAGATTCCTGCCGGATTCCGTCCGGTTCTGACAGACGGTACGTATACCATTCATGAAAACACGCTGCCGCTTGACTTCATCCGGTTCAGTGACAGGATCTACAATCCGGAAGACCTCAAAACGCCGCTGCAGCGCGAGCATGCGATGCTTGACGGCATCGTCACGGACACCCGTCAAGCAAACAGCATGATGGAGACGCCTGAAAATGTACTGGACGAAGTCCGTATAGAAACATCCAATGCCGACTATGACGGTCAAACACTTGAAGTCCATGATGACGGCGGCGGACTGCGCCTCGATTTCAGTGAAGTGACCGGCGCTCCGGCAGACGATGCGGATGTGTATATCGAGCTGCATCTTGAGCTCATCGATCCGGTGAAGAGATTCACCGTCGATGTCGATGGCTATCATAACGATCGCCTGTTCGCCACCAGCAAGTACAGGACGTATGCAGACGATCTGCTCTACCGTGCAGAACTCGATGAGACCATACCGATCCAGCTGTCGTCAGGAAAGTATAAAGCCGATCTTGAGGGTATCTATATAGAAGACTACAGCACGCTGGAAAAAGCCAGCCGCGAAAGTGACGCAGCTTATGAAGTCATCGAACACCCGAATTCATACGAAATCGCGCTCGATGAAGAGCACCCGGGCATTGCGGCCGTCCCCATCATGTACAGGGACGGCATGACAGTCACCGGCAACAGCAGCGGCGACCTCGGTGCATTCCGGGCCAACTACCTCATGACAGGCTTTGAGGCCGGACCGGGCGACACATCCATCAGAATAAGCTATATCCCGCCATATTACTCAGCCACCCTGATCATTTCAGCAGTATCACTCCTCGGTGCATTCATCTATGTGGACCTGTTTGGAGTGCGGAAAATCATCCGCAGATTTATCAAAAGGAGAAAATAAGACTCTATAACAAATACGGTTGATGACGCATGCGTCATCAACCGTATTTGACGTAGAGCCGAATATAAAAAAGCCCCGCGTCCCGGGATGGGATGCAGGGGCTGTGCTCCTCCGAACTATTAGCGGAGTTCTCTGATACGTGCAGCTTTACCACGCAGGCTGCGCAGGTAGTAAAGTTTCGCACGGCGTACGCGGCCACGGCGAGTAACTTCGAGTTTCTCGATTTTCGGCGTGTGTACAGGGAATGTACGCTCGACTCCCACACCGTAGGAAATTTTACGCACTGTGAATGTTTCGGAAATGCCTCCGCCACGGCGTTTGATCACAACACCTTCGAAGACCTGGATACGCTCACGGCTTCCCTCGACGATACGTACGTGTACACGTACTGTGTCGCCGGCTTTGAATTGCGGCAGATCTGTTTTCAGCTGATCTTTTGTCAGCTCATTGATTAATTCCTGTGACATGATTATCTTCTCCTTCTTCCAACCATCTTGCCCGTCATAGCAGCGGATTGTTGTGTATGTGTGTACTCAGACACTCGTATAATATTACCATAATTATTTCATGCTTTCAACGGCTTTCACATAAAT
>Ga0079225_10001123_pt1 | contig 14917 bp, 11 predicted proteins | sample Poulit2012_FD_76344 | JGI IMG/M metagenome (GOLD analysis project Ga0079225, IMG submission 76344) | Agricultural soil microbial communities from Georgia to study Nitrogen management - Poultry litter 2012 | ecosystem: Environmental > Terrestrial > Soil > Agricultural land | place: USA: Georgia... | reverse complement strand
CTTTGAATCTAAAATTAACATCATTAGGTATTCTCATAACCTTATTATATAATAAAATATGAGTAAATAAAAGAGGCGATTATAAATCGCCCCGAGCGAAATCTATTTCGCTTTTAGTTCTTTAATAAGTAATTCTTTGTTAAATATGACCATTATTTTCTTTCTGAAGTTATCAAAGTTTCTAAATTCAAATGCCAATCTTAGCACCAATTAAAAGCATAATAAAAACTGATAAAGTAATAACACTTAATCCACCTATTTTAATAAGAATAGTTAAAACTACTTTTCCAAAAGGAGTTAATACAATAGCTAGATTATCAATAGTAGATATTCCAGTAATCGTAACTGATGGTGCAGATATAAATAAAGCATCATCAAAACCTAGGTTGTAGCCACTATTTACTGAAAAAGGTAATAGTAGTAATAAGCTTCCTATTAGTATTAATAATATAAATGATAAAATTATTATTAAATATGGTGATAGTTTCTTTTTCATAATAAACTAACCTCGGTAATATAATATGTAATTATACCACAAGAAATAAAAAAATAGCGATAAGCATTCTTTAAGCTAATCGCTATTTAAATTTATTTAGTCTCAATTTTCTTATCTGAGTTTGATACATAATGCATTTTTATTTCGATACCACTGTTATAATCTCCAAAGCCTTTACCGAAAAGCATTAGCCCACCTGCGTTTGCAGCATCTTTAGGTGCTGCTATTTTAAATGAAATATCAGAATCAAAAGCAATTTTTAGTTCATCAATAGTTTTATTGGAAATAGTAATACCATCAATGTAAGTACCATTTTCATTAATAATTAACATTTTCTTTTTCCCATATTGCCCTAAATTTGGAAACCACCAAGTTGGAGTAAAATTTCCTGGCTTATCGTTATATTCACCAGGAGTGGTCCAGTACCCTAAGTTTACATCATTAATATTAAAGTGAATATCAGAAGGATAGTGGGATGAAAACCCTGGTGCTTCAGAAGATATTTCAAGTGAGATTTGTAACTCTCTAATACTTTCATCAGGTTTTAAAGGATTTGGTATTTTATATTCTAAATAGCCACTTGTAAACCATAATAAAGCTGCATTATAACGATCTGTAAAAGAGAAGTATCTTGGTTCATCAAATTCTCCAATAATTTTTTCGTTTGTAACAATACCACATGTAGGTTCTACACTGTAGTTTGTAAAGTGGCCAATACCAAGTTCAAAAGACCTAACATTAACTGGTAATGTTTCTTGTTCAAAGTCAATTAATATTCTATCTACTTTCAAAGTACAAATTTTCATACTTCCTCTAATGCCAGAAGCAGTAGTAATATCTATTAAGTTTGCTGCACTCAATTTTTTTATGTGCATTGTAATGGCGCTGTTACTAATGTTTAAAGCTTTAGCAAAATAATCTAAATTTAGTTCTTTGTGTTCCATTAACATTTCTAGTATTCGGACTCTAACTTTAGAATTTAATGCTTCAAATATTAATTCACCATCTCTTAAATTTCTTAAATGTCTCATGTGATTATTTTATATTAAAGTTAAACAAAAGTCAATTGTTTTTAATGAATAAACTTAAAAATCCATTAATAAGTTGATAAAAACAAAAAAACTCCTATAAAATTATTAAAAATCATTGACAAATGAAAAAATTTTGATATAATTAAAGTGTGTTTAGTTAAGATAAAAGTTAATTAGTTAACTTATAAGTTAAATGATTGAGAAAGCATCAATAATATTTTTTCTATGTAAGCGCTTACTGAGGAGGACGATGTGAAAAGACTATTAAGTGTATTAATGTTGTTGTTTTTAAGTTTTATATTAATTGGATGTGGAGGGAAGTTAATGACTAGTGAACTAATTTATCCAAACAAACCTAATTACGGTAATGCTGTTTCGGTTCATGATCCATCAATAATTTATGCAGATGATACTTATTATGCATTTGGATCACATTTTGCGGTTGCATCATCAAAGGATTTAATTACCTGGCATCAAGTCACAGGTGATGGGGGAAGTAATAGATTATATGAAGGGGATTGGCGCGGAGTTTTAAGTGATGCTGTTGATCATGTTGGTAGTGAGTCTTCTAGCACATGGGCACCGGGTATGATAAAAATAGATGATACCTATTATATGTATTATTCTTTATCAACGTTTGGAAGTCAAACTTCTTATATAGGAAGGGTTGAATCTAAAAATATATTAGGTCCTTATACAAATAATAAAAAAATTGTAAAATCAGTACCAAGTAATGGACCAAACGCAATTGATGCGGAAGTGTTTTTTGATAATGATGGTAAGTTATGGATGGTATATGGCTCATTTTTTGGAGGTATATATATTAAAGAGTTATATGCAAGTGGAGAAAAAGTTGGTTTACCAATCGAAGAGGGATTTGGTAAAAAAATATGGAATGGATCAAACAATGGTCCAGAAGGACCATACATTTTTTATAATGAAGAAACTGAGTATTATTATTTAATGGTATCTCATGGTTCACTTTCAACAAATTATAACATGCGAATTGCAAGAAGTAAAAATCCAGATGGTCCGTATTTAGATACAAGAAATAGAGATGTATCTGAATTTTCTAGTGGTGGGATAAAACTTGCTGGTAATTATCAGTTTACAAACACACAAGGATATGCTGCACAAGGACATAATTCAGTAATTAAAGTAGAAGATAAATATTTAGCGGTTTATCACACAAGATTTAGACGGGGAGCGGATACAGTTTCCGGACACCATAATGTTTTTGTTAGTCAAATATTATTTGATAAAGAAGGATGGCCAGTCTTATCGCCTTCTAGATATGCTGGTGAAAGCCTCCAAGAATTACAGAAAGGAGATTTAGTAGGTAGTTATGATCTAGTGTTACATACAGGTGGAAATAATGAAGGTTTTGCTTCTTCAAATATTTATACATTTAATAGTGATGGAACAATTGAAGAAGGTGGAACATGGGAGTTTATTGGACCGCATTATATAGAGTTTACTTTAGGAATTAAAAGTTACAGTGGTGTAGTTATCCCAACATGGGATCATCACAATGATAGAGCGACTCTATCAATTAGTGCAGTTAGTTATCGTGATGGAATGACTTTGTGGGCAAATAAAATAATATAAAAAAAGGAGAAATTAGAATGAAGAAGAAATTAAGTTTTGTTTTAGTTTTATTATTAGGTTTAATCTTAGTTGCTTGTAATGGCACAGTTGAAGATACAGAAAAACCAGTAATAAGCGGTGTTGGGAATATTACATATGAAATTGGTGACCCAGCGCCAAACTGGTTAGAAGGTGTTACTGCAACAGATAATGTTGATGAAAATGTTATAGTGACAGTAGATGATTCTGCAGTTAAATTAGATGAGGCGGGTACATACGATTTAATTTATAAAGCCACTGATAGTGCGGGAAATGAAGCAACAAGAACTGTTCGTGTTACTGTTGTTGCAAAAGACACTGAGGCTCCGGTAATAACTGGTGCTAAAGATATTACACTTGATAAAGGTTCTACAAAACCAAATTGGTTAGAAGGGGTTAACGTTACTGATAATATAGATAATAACCCTACTTTAACAGTAGATGATTCAGCAGTTAAATTAGATGAATTAGGAACATATGATTTAGTGTATAAAGCAGAAGATTCATCAGGCAATAAATCAGAAGTTACAGTAAAGGTAACCGTTATTGAGCCTGTATTAGAAGAAACTGTTATCTTTGCATCTGATCCATATAATAAAACTGCAACTACATCAGTTAGTGGTGTTGGTGTAGCGCTATATTTTGATGCGACAGAATCAGGTGAAGAAGTCTTATTACAAAATGTTTCATTTGTAGTTGAAAGTGCACCAGAGGGTGCGACTGGAAATAATGCTGCAGTAATCGCATTAGAAGAGGATATGAGTATTTATTACTTAAGAGCTTTTGTAGCTGGAGAGTATGAAATTAAATTAACAGTTAAAGATGCATTTGATAGAAATGTTTCTGCGCCAACAACTCATAAGATAACAGTTTCACAAGTATCAACTAATCAAGCTGAAGATAAAGTGAAAATTAGAAACATCTACCCTACAAATATTTCAGCAAACCCTGACTATAGAGATAATGAAGGAACTAATAATGAATTTTTAATTGTGGGTAAAGACTTTACATTATTTAGAAGACATGAACCTTATTATGGAACTAATTATGCAGCAGCATTTATTGGTTTTGCCGATTTTGATGGTGGAGAACCACTGGATGACTTTACAATTAGTTTTTCATATAAAGCATTAACAAAAAACTGGAAAACACTGTTCTCAATGTTTTCAGGAAACATTGATGAAAATGATAATCTTGTAGATGGGTTTTCAGGAGACTGGATAAGAATATTACCAAATCGTGATCAAATTGGCATTATTAATGATGCAGATCAAGGAAGTGAACATGGTGATGATGGAGAAGCCAAAAATATCGTCTTAGATGAAAATTTCGTTCATATAAAAGTAACTAGACAAATCGAAGGAACAACTGCAACGTTTAAATTATATACAAGTACTGATGGTATAGACTATACGTTAGAAATTACTACTGTTAATGAAAATGCAAGTAAAGAAAGTGCAGGTATAGCAGCTAAATTAACAGGCATGGCAATATTTTCAATTGATCAAGATTTTGTAATTAAAGATTTAAATGTAACAGGAACTGTTTTTAGTTTAGAAGATTAATAAAATAAAAGATAAGACTTCTTCTTTTAAACGGAGAAGTCTTATCAATAAAGGAGATAATAAATTATGAAAAAAACTATAATTTATATATTTGTAATAATTACATCACTAATTTTAATTGCTTGTGGTGATAAAAATGGTGAAGAAAAACTAACATTTGATGAATCAGCAAATATTTTAATAGACGGATTTATTGATGAACAAGCATATAGTAAAATACCACATCGATATACTGGTGTTAAAGGGGCGGTTAAAGTTGAATATGCTGCCGATAAAGAAGGACTATATTTTGGTCTTACAGTGACAGATAATAAACATGAAGTAGCAAGAACTGGTTTAGTAAATAGCGATTATGTAGGAATTGCTATTGATACAAAAGCAGAAAGAGGAGCTAATAACTTAATTGATGAAACAACACATCTATTAAGGGTTGATGTTGAAAAAAATTATGTATACAGTGTTGGTGATGGATATGGTGGTTGGGTTGATTTAGCTACTGGAACAGGAACAAATATTGAAGGTGACGATACTCCAGAGGTTCACATCGAAGTCATTAAGGATCATTCATATATTGTAGAAATTTTCTTTACATGGGAAATGCTAGGAACTACAGTAGATGAAATGGAACAAAGTAATAATCTTATGTACTACATTGAACATAGAGATTTAGGAGTAGATGTTAAAGCAGATGCTAATATAGCATCTCCTTCAAATTATAATAGTCTTCGTTTATTAGGAGAGCGTGCAGGATCTAATATGCCTTTAGAAGCACCAGAGATTACGGTTGATGGCAAGATGGATGAAGATGTATGGGATACTGCTACAATTACTAATCAAGGAAATTTTAAAGATATTTTTGGTGAAGATGTTGAAGGTGGCGATTTTATAGCTAAAGCATTTATGGGTGAAAAAGGATTATATATCGGTGTTTTTGTAGAAGATTATGACCTATATGCACCTTTTGGACCTGGAGAAGCTTATAAAAATGATGGGGTTGAACTTAGAATTCATGTTTTCAACAATGAAGATTTACCGCTACTTTCATACAAATGGCTAATTGACTTACATGGTTTCCAATGGCATGAAACTGGAGCAGGCGGAATTAATTCATCATTTGCACCGTATGTAGAATTCGCATATAACATTAATGGAACAATAAATAATCAAGAAGATGTTGACACTAGTTGGGGAATTGAAATTTATATTCCTTATGAACATTTAAGTATTGAAAGCGATACAGATTATATTAAATTATTAAATGCAGTTGGAACATATGAACAAAATAATGCTCTTCCAGCAGAATATGCAACGTTAAATCCAGATAGCTGGGATGTTGTAGAAGATTATCCAGAAATTAGGAGATGAATATGAAAAAATTATTTACAACAATATTTACACTCTTTTTAGGAATTGCACTTGTTGCTTGTGCTAAACCTAGAGAGGGAGTTACAATTTTTGTTTACGGACAAACACATGAAAGAGGAATTTATCAAAGAATTATCGATTCATTTGTTGAAGAGACAGGAATTAAAGTAAATGCAGAATTAGTTAACGCAGATGGTTATCAAAGCACTTTATCTGCATCACTTGGAACAAAAAATACGCCAGATGTATTTTATGTTAACCCTGCAGATATTGGATCTTTTGCAAATAATGGTGTTATTTTAGATTTAATTCCATATTTAGAAGCAGAAAAAAATAATGAAGGTTTTGATTATAATCAATTTATGGAAGAAACATTAAAATATTATAAATATGACACTGAAACAAAAAAACGTGGTGAAGGTGATGCATTATGGGCAATTCCTAAAGATACGTCTTCATATCCTATGGCATATAACCGTTTAATAGTTAATCGTGCAGTAGAAAATGGTAGATGGGAACAAGAAACTAAAAAAGGTATTTGGGCTAATCGTGAAGGTGGAATGCCACTTCCATGGGAAGCGGATCCAACTGAAGAAGGAAATAGACAAATTGTTTATACTTGGGAAGAATTTACTAATGCTTCAAAAGCGATGTCATTTGAAGAAGATAATACAACATATTTTGGAACAGCATTACTAGATACATGGGCAATGCATTCATGGATTTGGGCAGCAGGCGGTGATTGGTTAAGTGCAGACGGTAAGAAAGTTACAGTTGACACACCTGAATTTATTAAAGGTTTTAATGAGTTTATTGAGCTAATGGATTATCGTGGAGTATCACAAACACGTGAACAAATGGGAATTAAGCCACATTATGATCGTTGGATGAGTGGTGAAGTTGGATTCTTTAATGTTGGTGTATGGGATGTTGCAGCATTTGAAGGTGTTAGTAAAGAGATTTTAGATTATGGGTTAATGCCAACACCAAGAATGGATAGAGAAGAAGGAAATACTTGGTATACATATGTAGGAACTTTAGGATATGCGGTTTCTTCAAAAAGTGAAGTTCCAGAAGATGCGGTTAAACTTGCACTATACATGAGTTTAAGCGAAGAATCATATGTAAGAATGACAGAAAGACAAACAATTCAATTACCTAATTCAAAAGATAAAATGCAAGAATATATTGATAATGAATCAATTAAGCCGGAAAATAAACAAATTTTCTTAGAAGCAATCGAAGGCGGGCATGGAAGATTACATCCAACAGCAGTTGCATATAACTCCTTATGGTATGACGCTTTTATAGATGAGTTATCTCGTGTTTGGAAAGTTACAGATAGTGACGATCAAGGTGAAATGACACCCGCAGAATACGTTAAATATATACAACCAAAAATGCAAGAACTTCTAGATTATGCGCTAGAAGATGAAGCGGATGGATTATAAAGTAAGCAGTAAAGGGGTTTATACCCCTTTACATGCTAGAATTGAGGGCGAAAATGCAAAATACAATTAATCAAGAGATAATTAATAAACCTAAAAAAAGAAAACCAAAAAATAAAGAAAATTTAATAGGGTATTTATTTATTCTACCAGTATTTCTAGGGATATTATTTTTTATTGCATATCCATTAGTCTATTCACTACTTTCAACTTTTAGAAATTGGAACGGCTTAATTGATTTAATGGATGCACCTTTTGTAAAGTTTGAAATGTATCGTAGAGTTTTAACAGATCGTGCATTTTGGGATTCGCTAGTTACAACTCTTATAACATTAATAGGGATTCCAATTGGAATGTTTTTATCAATGGGATTAGCTTTATTATTAAATAGAGGATTAAAAGGGACTCATTTATTTAGAGTTATCTTTTATATTCCAGCAATTGTTGCAATTACAGCAATTGTTATATTGTGGCGTGGAATGTTAACAGTCGATGGTCCAATCAATGCTATTTTAAATTTATTTGGTATTAAATCAAGAAACTGGTTAGGTGAACCAACGTATGCAAGAATTGCATTAATTGGGATGTTAGTCTGGAAAGGACTAGGAGTTTCTACACTACTTTATATTGCGGGACTTCAAGGCGTTTCTGATACTTATACCGAAGCAGCAAAATTAGATGGAGCTAATAGCTGGCAAATTTTTTGGCGAATAACATTTCCTTTATTAAAACCAACACACTTTTATATGGTGGTAACTGGAGTAATTAATGGAATGCAATTATATATTGAACCTGACTTATTGTTAGATGGAGGTCCAGCTAATTCAACAAGAACAGTTTTAATATATTTATTTGATCGATTTGATCAAAGATTAATATCACAAGCATCAGTAGTAGCTTGGATATTAGCTTTAATTGTCTTTGTTGCAACTGCGCTCCAATTTTATTTCAATAGTAGGAGTGAAAAAGCATGAGTACAAGAACGATGAAAAACAAGTCTGAAAAATGGACTACAATGAAAAGAAGTACACAGATAATTAATATTGCTTCATATGTAATATTAATTGTTGGTTCGTTTGCGATGATTGCTCCACTAGTGTGGATGCTATCTACCGCATTAAAGAAAGACCAATTTTCAATTTATAATACAGCACTATTTAGCGAATTATATTTCAGTAACTTTGTAACTGTCTTTAAAACTATTCCGCTAACAGAGGGCTTTAAAAACAGTTTGATTGTAGCTGTTCCTTCAATTGTAGTTGGAAGTTTAGTCTCAGCATTTGCAGCATATGCATTTGCTAAAATTGACTTTAAGTTTAAAGAGATATTATTTGTATTATTACTTGGAGTTATAATGGTACCTTTTCCAGTAATTATGATTCCACAATATTATATATTTACAGATTTAAATTGGATTGGAACGTTATTACCATTAATTATCCCTAAAATGCTAGGAAATATTATGATGATATTTTTCTTAAGACAGTTTATGAAAGGAATACCAGATAACTTAATTGAGAGTGCGAAAATAGATGGTGCAAGTCACTTTAGAATATTCTTTTCAATTATTTTGCCATTAGTTAAACCAGCGCTTGCAGCACAAATGATACTTTGGTTTATGGGAGTTTGGAATGATTACTTAGCACCAAACTTATTCTCAGCTGCAACGCCAACATTACCTGTTGTTATTGCAAGTTTAGTAAGTTTTACAGACACAAGAACAGAAACACATTTAAATATGGCGGCATCAATTATCTCTACATTACCAGTAGTAGTAGTCTTTGCAATATTCCAAAGACAAATTATTGATTCAGTAATGTTATATGGATCAAAAGATAAAAAATATTTATGAAACGAGGCGAAAATTATGAAATACATCTACAATAATCCAATCGTTACCGAGAGAGCTGATCCTTGGGTTTATAAACACACGGATGGTTATTATTATTTTACAGGTTCAGTACCAGGTTACCAATCAATAGAATTAAGAAGAGCAAAAAGCTTGAATGAGTTACAAAATGGTGAAATTAAAACTGTGTGGAAAGCACACGAAAAAGGTTTACAAAGTGAATTGATCTGGGCACCTGAAATTCATTATATAAATAATAAGTGGTATATATATTATGCAGCAAGTGATTCATTAAACATTAGAAATGATGTACATCATCATAGAATGTTTGTAATTGAATGTAGCGACTCTGATCCTATTAATGGAACTTGGATTGAAAAAGGACAAATTAAAACGCATATTGAAAGCTTTAGTTTAGACGGAACAGTTTTCAAACATAAAGGTGAACTTTATTATGTATGGGCTCAAAAGGACCCTAAAATTTTAGGAAATTCTAATCTATATATTTCTAAAATGGAAAACCCTTGGACATTAAAAGGCGAAGTGTTATTATTATCAATTCCAGAATTTGATTGGGAAAAAAAGGGCTTCTTAGTTAATGAAGGTGCAGCGGTAATAATTAGAAATGGAAAAGTCTTTATCACATATTCTGGTAGTGCTACAGATCATAACTATGCAATGGGCCTTTTATATGCAGATGAAAACAGTGATTTATTGAGTATAGAATCTTGGACAAAAGTAAAAGAACCAATATTTAAAAGTTCCGAACAAAATAGTCAATTTGGTCCAGGTCATAATTCATTTACTAGAACCGAAGATGATAAATATGATGTGTTAATTTATCATGCAAGACCAACGAAAACTAATGAAGGTGATCCTCTACACAATCCAAACAGGCATGCTAGAGCACAAGTTTTTAGTTGGGATGAAGATGGTTTTCCTTATTTAGGCGAACCAATTAAATAGGTGCTAGAATGAAAACAAAAATATTTGTCGATAAAAACTTAAAAATTGGAACAATAAAACATGAATTATACGGAAGTTTTATTGAACATTTAGGAAGAGCAGTATATGAAGGTATTTATGAGCCAAATCATCCCAAAGCCGATAGTAGTGGTTTTAGAAAAGACGTAATAGAATTAATAAAAGAACTAAATGTTTCAACAGTTAGATATCCTGGTGGTAATTTTTTATCAGGATATCACTACATAGATGGCTTAGGTCCTAAAAACTTAAGACCTACACGGCTAGATTTAGCATGGCAAACCATTGAAGATAATAGTTTTGGAACTGATGAGTTTATGAAGTGGGCAAAAAAAGCTAAAGTAGAGCCTATGATGGCTGTTAATATGGGAACGGGATCACCATTAGAGGCAGCAAGGTTAGTTGAATATTGTAACTTTCCAAGCGGCACAAAGATGAGTGATTATCGAATAAAAAATGGTAGTAAAGATCCTTATAATATTAAGTATTGGTGTTTAGGTAATGAAATGGATGGACCATGGCAAATTTCTGGACTATCGGCTCAAGCATACGCTACTAAGGCACTTCAAACGGCAAAAATGATGAAAATGGTAGATGAAAATCTTAGTTTGATTGCTTGTGGTAGTTCAAGCCCTGAAATGGATACCTATCCAGAGTGGGACAGAATAGTTTTAGAAACATTGTATGATGAAGTTGATTATATTTCAATGCATCGATACTATGCACATGACAGTACATTAGAAGATTTTTATGCATCATATAAAGATATGGATGATTTTATTCAAACAATTAAATCAACAATTAATTATGTTAAAGCTTTAAAGAGAAGTGATAAAGAGGTAAAAATATCTTTTGATGAATGGAATATTTGGTACATTAAAGAATCAAAACTTGGCAAATGGACTAAAGCGCCACACCTAATTGAAGATAATTATAGTATGAAAGATGCTTTAGTTTTTTCAGGATTAATAAATACATTAATTAATAATGTAGATGTTGTAGAAATGGCTTCTCTAGCGCAATTAGTAAATGTTATAGCGCCTATATTAACGATGAAAAATGGCGAAGCAATAAAACAAACAACTTTTTATCCGTTTAAAAATGCTTCAAATAACACAGTTAACGGAACTGCTTTAAAAACTATTGTAACAGGTCCAACCTTTGAATCTAAGTATGGGAAAGCAAATTATGTTTCTACATCTATTATTGACAATAAAGAAAAGCAAGAAATAACAATATTTCTAACAAATTATAAAAAAGAGAAAATGGATACAGAAATCGAAATTAGATCATTTGATAAGATAAATCCAATATATTATGAAGTTTTAAGCAGCAATAATCGTGAGAATAAAAATAATTTCCAAAATCCAGAATTAGTTAAACCAATTAAAAAAGAATTACCAAAAATTAGTAATAATATATTAAAAATCGAATTAGAACCAGAATCTTATCATATGATTATATGTAAGTATGATGGTGATTTAAATGAGTAAAAAAATATATGTTGCTTTCTTAAGTATGTTAGTTCTAATACTTGTTTCTTGTACCCATAATATTGATTATCACGAAAATATTAAATATCCTAAAGAACCATATTCATTAGATGATCACCCTTTAGTTAACGATGAATATGCATTTTATGATATATCAGGATCACAAGTTAAATACTGGGGAGCTGCTAACGTTCATGACCCAGTTATGATTAAAGAAGATGATACTTTTTATATTTTTTCAACGGATGCTCAGTTTGGAGTTACTAGTCAAAAAGGTATTCATATTAGAAAAACTAAAGATTTTATAAAATATGACTACGTAGGAACAGCGTTAGACTTAACTAGTGTAAATGATGCGATAAATTATGTTGAATACAACCGTGATGGAGAGAGGGTTGATTTCTTTTGGGCACCAGAAATAGTTAAAAGACCAAAAGAAGATGGTTCTTATGAGTATTGGTTGTTTTATTCAAATAGTTCTTTTGGACAAAGGACTTCATATATGGGACTTGCAAAATCAGATTCAATTGAAGGTCCATATATTCATGATCGTGAAATATTAAGAACTCACCAATCAGTAGGATCACCTAATGCAATTGACCCAGCGGTATTTGTTGAAGAAGTAGATGGTGTTGAAAAAATGTGGTTATCTTATGGTTCATGGAGTGCCGGAATTTATGTTATTGAACTAAACCCAGAAACTGGTGAACCACTTATAAAACAAACATTAGTAGAAGAAGAGGTAGCTGTAAATACAGAAATTGCAGGCCAAACCATAATAAAAACAAAAACAATACCAGTTGCAAATGATCCTGCCTTTGGAACAAGGATATTAAATATCCATACTGCAGAGGCTCCATATATTATTAAAGAAAATGACTATTACTATTTATTTGTAACAACAGGCACAGATTTAACATATGATTATGATGCAAGAGTTTTTAGATCTAAGAGTATTTTAGGACCCTACATTGACGCACAAGGTAACGGGGCAATATCATCTTCTAATCGTGATAATTTCAGAAATTATGGTAATAAGATTACTGATGCTCATCAATTTATAACAGAAGAAAAAGTTAGAGGGTGGGCAGGAATTGGGCACAGTGCTGCATACAAAGATGGAGATCAGTGGCTGTTTCTATCGCATTATAGAGGTACCTACATTGATAAAGATAGGTTTTTCTTTGGTGTGCGAGCCATGCATTTTGTTAATGACTGGCCAGTTTTAGAAGCAAATAGATTTATATATGGGGGTAGTAAAGATTTAAGCAAAGCAAATATTTCTGGAAATTATCAAATACATTTGCTTGAAAAGAACCGATTAAATTCTTCTTTAAACAATAATATAATTTCAATAATAAAAAAAGCTGAAAATATAGTTTTAACTGAAGAAAAAGTAGATAATGAATGGAATTTAATTGAAGGTGATTATGAAGGTAAATGGCGTTTTGATAATAAGAATCTAGAAATTATAATAGATAATATAAGCTATATTGGAGTAATAACCCCACAATGGAATTTTGAAAGTCATCAAGGTGTTTTAAGCTTTTCGTTAATTGATGAGTCAGGAACTACTATTTGGGGAAATAGAATTATAGAAGAGAAGGGATAAAATGAATAAATATAGTATTGGAGTAGACTTTGGAAGTCTATCCGCAAGAGCGTTAGTTATAAATATTAATACTGGTGAAGAAATAGCAGTAGCGGTTAGAGAATATAAACACAAAGTAATGGAGGAAGAATTACCAAGTGGTATAAAACTACCACTTGATTATGCATTACAACACCCCCAAGACTATTTAGACTCGCTTTATGAAACAATTAGGGAAGTAATAGAAAAAGCTAAAGTTGATCCAAAAGATATTATAGGTATAGGAATTGATTTTACAGCTTCTACAGTTATGCCTATTAAAAGAGATGGAACACCCTTATGTTTTATAGATGAGTATAAAGATGAACCACATGCGTATGTCAAACTATGGAAACATCATTCAGCACAAAAATATGCAGATGAACTTAATGAATTAGCTTTAAAAATGGAAGAACCATTTTTAAAGCGTTATGGTGGAAAAATTTCTTCTGAATGGATGATTCCTAAAATAATGGAAATAGTAAATGATAAGCCTGATGTTTATGATGAAATGGATCGCTTTATTGAAGCAGCAGATTGGATAGTAATGATGTTAACAGGTGTTGAAACACGAAATAATACAACTGCTGGATATAAAGCTATATGGCATAAAAGAGATGGTTTTCCATCTAATAAATTTTTCAAAGCATTGCATCCTAAACTTGAAAACTTTATAGATGATAAAGTTGGAAGAAAAATTCACAGTATTGGAACAAAAGCAGGAGGGATAACTAAAGAAGTAGCTGAAATAACAGGGTTAATTGAAGGAACTGCTGTTGCGGTTGCAAATGTTGATGCACATGTTACAGTGCCTGCTGTTGGAATTAATGATGAAGGTAAAATGCTAATGATAATTGGCACTTCAACTTGTGATATTTTACTAGGACATGAAGAATTACCTGTAGAGGGTATTTGTGGAGTAGTTGAAGATGGAGTGATACCGGGTTTTTACGGATATGAAGCTGGTCAGTCTTGTGTTGGCGATCATTTTGATTGGGCTGTAAAAAATATTGTTCCAAAAGAGTATTATGATGAAGCAAAAGCAAGAAATCTAAATATTCATACATTGTTAACAGAAAAAGCGGAAAAATTAAAAGTTGGCGAAAGCGGATTAGTTGCACTTGATTGGTGGAATGGTAATCGCTCAGTTTTAGTTGATGTTGATTTAACTGGACTTATTGTTGGTCAAACTTTACAAACTAATGCAGTTGATATTTATCGTGCTTTAATTGAAGCCACTGCTTATGGTAAAAGAATGATTGTTGATACATTTAATGAAAGTGGTGTAGAAATTAAAGAACTTTATGCTGCTGGTGGAATTGCTCATAAAAATGAAATGATGATGCAAATATATGCAGATGTTACAAATATGTCAATTAGAATTGCAAAAAGCAGTCAAGCTCCTGCTCTAGGTTCAGCAATGTTTGGTG
>Ga0079225_10001122_pt1 | contig 14919 bp, 7 predicted proteins | sample Poulit2012_FD_76344 | JGI IMG/M metagenome (GOLD analysis project Ga0079225, IMG submission 76344) | Agricultural soil microbial communities from Georgia to study Nitrogen management - Poultry litter 2012 | ecosystem: Environmental > Terrestrial > Soil > Agricultural land | place: USA: Georgia... | reverse complement strand
TCATCGCCCCATGGTGAGTCATGGTTTAACAAATAGTTCCAAACATCATCAACACTAAACTTTTTAATGGGTGCATAAACATAAGCATTTGTTAGGGTTGAATGTCTCATTAAAAGTTTTCCATCTGTGGAATGAGATTTAATCACATTTGCCCTTGTAGTGCTCTCCTGTTCTCTAACCCCCAGAAGCATTATTACTTCTCCAAAGGCATCAACCTTCTCCATTATAAATTGATTTGCTGGATCAATCTTCATGCGATCTGTACACCACCTAAACTGCTGGTTAGGAGAAGGATATCCCTTTCCTATAATATTTGTCCAAAAAGACTGCTCAATTATTGGCTTAACTTTATGGGTTTCAATTGGAAGGTTATCTTCAATAGCTTTTTCTTCTATCCTACGTAATGTTGTATTAATGGATTGAATAATCAAGGGTGTTTCTACGAGTGTATCAGATGATATAACATAAACTTTTTTAGTCAATTTATCTGATGGAAGATCTTTAAGTGCTTCATAAACAAGTTGTATGACGACAGTAGAATCTTTTCCACCACTATAACCTACAACCCAAGGTCGATCATCATTTAAATATGTTTTTCTAATTTCCTTTTTTGCATCTTCAATTAAAGCTTCCTGATTATTAAATAAATCGGATATGATATTCATTTTGAAGCTCCTTTTATAAAGTCGTATTCTAACTTTTCTTCTTGCTTTGTAAGGGGTAAATTTAAAGTCTTTTTTATTTGAATGGCAGTTAATTTTGTTGTACGTGCATTCTTTTGAACTCGACCATTTTTTACTGCTCTATCTTCCCAGTCGTCATTTTGCCTAGACCAATCAGCGTGCTTTAATTGTTCAATATATTTCCTCCAATTATCGGAATAAAATTTTTTCAAATGATTTCCTACTATCCCAATAGCTTCAAAAAAGACGCCATGTCCTACTACAAAATTCATTCTTATATCCTTAGGGGTCAGTTCCTTGTTCATAACTTGTTGCCATTCTACAATAGAATTGATTAATTCTTCCCAAAAATCGTGTAGAAATACTTTATCATCGTTTGTGAGTTCCTCACCTTTAGATATACCTAGAAGTTTTAAATTAGTGTTATAAACATGATTCAGTGCTACGATCTTCGGTGAGTTTTTGGATAATGAAACTTTTTCTCTATCCGTAAATCTTTTAAGAAAAGGTATATGACTAACTAGCTCCTTTGTAGCAATCGCCAGGCTGTCTCGGTGATCATAAAGAATCCCGATAGATGATGTAGTATTAACAGCATGTCTATTTAAATCTGAGAACATCTGTTGAGCATTTTTTAAGCCATCATCCATGAAAAAAACAACAGATATTGTTTCAGAACCTAACTCAGGATTAACTTTTAATGCCTCCTCTATTGCTGCTCTGCGATGCTGCCCGTCATTTATTAAAAATTTTGCATCTAAAGCGATCGATAACATACCAATGTTGGTTAAAGAAGGCCCTTCAGATACCGGTGTAAATTCTACTTTTCCATCTATAGAAGCAGTTAAGGATGAAAACACATAGTCATGTGAATTTTCAATAATATAGTTTGTTATTTCTGGTATTCTATTTTTATTTATAATTCTTTGCGAGCGATATTCTGGAGGTACTTCATCCTCGTCAAACAAGAAAATTTTAGGGATAATTCGCAAAGGACACATCGCTATATAATATTCTTTTCCCGCTTGTACACCCCGAATACCGGGAAAGTTATAACTAAATCCAAATTCCATAAACTTCTCCTTTTACGTACGTAATTTTAAGAAATACATATATATCATTTAAGTTATTTTAACATTAAAGCATATATTATGGTAATTAAAAGCATTGGTTTTATTATCTAAAATAATAAGCTAAAGTATGATAAAATGTAAATAACTTTAAAAAAATGGGGTTGATAATCGTGAGTGAGTTTGTAGATTTTTTGAATACAATGAACACCACTGCTGCTCAATATGTGCACGAAATGGAAGAAATCATTTTTAAAGACCCTAGTAGTGCAATTGTAAAAGGAAGGAAGTTCTTGGAGGTTATTTTAAATGATATAACAAAATATGAAGAACTAGATGAAGCCTATCATACTTTTACTTTGTATGAAAAAATATCCTATTTGATAAAGGATCATATAATTGATGGTAGAAAAATTCAGCAATCATTCGAGACCGTACGTATTGTTGGAAATAAAGCAGCACACCATAGCGAAACGAATGAATATGCTGATGCATTTAAAGTACATAGGGAATTATATAATATTACGACTTGGTATCACGATCTATACTTTTATTCTAATAATAGCACAATCCCTTTATACCAATCGCCCAAACCAGAAAGTAATTACAGGGAAATCGAACAATTAATGAATAAATTTAAGAAGCTAGTAGGGAATAAAGCAAACATACATGAATTAGAAAATATAAGTGTAGAGTCGCAAGAAACTTCTAGTAAAAGAGAGGGAAATTTTTCTACAAATAAAATTGAAGTTGAGAGTAACAAAAAAGATGAAGACAAGAATATTGAAAAGAAAATCATATTTAAAAAAAATCTACCTAAAGATGAAAGCTATTTAATACGGGAACTAAATAGGTTAAGAACTTCTTCGAAAGAAGCGGTCGAAAATGCCAATCAATTTAGCTTTTTTAAAGATTATCTCCATGTAGGACGGCCTATTATATCAGATCTAGAAAAAATATTAATAGAAAATAAAAATAAAGAACAGGGAAATCTTATTTTATTATGCGGTAGTGTAGGGGATGGAAAATCTCATATACTTGCTTATTTAAATAAAAAAAGCCCAGAACTTTTAAGGGATTATGAAATATACAATGATGCTACGGAGAGCTTTTCTCCAAATAAGGATGCTTTAGCAACTTTGGAGGAATCTTTAAGTGGCTTTTCCGATCAAAAAATAGATTCTCATAAAGGTAACTTTATACTTGCCATAAATATGGGGGTTTTGCATAACTTCATAACTAGGAAACATGAAAAGTATTCTTATAACCGTTTAGTCAACTTTATTAATGAAAGTCAATTATTCACACCAAAGATTAGCCCGTTTTTCAAAAAAGATCATTTTAACTTATTGAGTTTTGGTGATTATAATTCTTATGAAATAACGGAAAGAGGTACTACATCCTCCTTTTATAGTGCTTTGTTGAAGAAGATTGTTAATCCATCTAAGGAGAATCCTTTTTATTTGGCTTTAATAGAAGATGAAAAAAATAACTTACATACTATTGTCCATGAAAACTATAAGTTATTACAAAATAATATTGTACAAGAAAATATCATTCAAATAGTGATTCAAAGTGTTGTCACAGATAAACTAGTAATTTCTGCTAGAGGATTTTTGAATCTTATAGCAGACATATTAATTCCGAATAACTATCAGGCACAGGACAATCTATCAGATATTGAGAATCTAGAATACACTTTACCAAATTTATTATTCAGTCAAAATGAGCGTTCAGATATATTAGGATCTATTTCCAAATTAGATCCTCTACACAGTCGATCAGAAAAAACAGATCAATTAGTAATTGAATTAAACACACTTACAGAGTGGGAAGTTGTGGTTAAAGACAATATAAAAGACAAAGTAGCCATTTATTGGTTGAGTCCCTTTTTAAACCAAGAAGTATTAACAGGATATTCTTTTGATTTGTTTTTTGAAACCTTAGTTAGAATTATATACTTGCTTAATAAAGAGTATGCTGAAAGTTTAAAAAATGAAAGCTATAAAAAATATATAGAATATCTATATTATTTTAACAAAGGTAACAAGGCTAACATTAAACTTTTTTATGAAGAGTTTAAAAAAGTAATATTAGCTTGGAAAGGCTCTCCTAAAAGAGGATATATTTATATAAATAAACCTGTAGAAAGTTACAGAATAGCACAAAAGTTGAGCTTTAGACCTTCAATAGATCACTTAGACCCTGATCCAAATGAAGTCCTACAAAATTTTCATACCACAATTTCAGTTGCTTATGCAAATCCAAATAATAATGATAAAGCTATATTAGACCTGGATTATCCTTTGTTTAGACTTTTATATAATGTCAAAAATGGTTATCGGCCTAATAAAAGGGATGATGAAAATGCAATACAGTTTACAGAATTTATTGATAAAGTATTAGAGTTCGGAGATGAAAGAGAAGAATTATTAGTTTACTTTAAGTCTGATCATCGCCTTTATTCAATTAGAAAAGGTGATTTTGGTTCTTATGTATTTGAAAGGGAGAGTAGTTAAAGTGGCTGCACTGCATATAGATTATCTCAGCGAAATATTAGGTAAGCATGCCAAACATGATGTAGGAAAAGCTTTAGATTTAGTACCTTTTTTATCTAAAAGGACGAGAAAAATCAGAGGTAATTTTAATAACGTTCTTGGAGAATTCGTAAGGGGAATATGTAATTTACAATTAGATTTATCCGCTTTAAATGAGCCTGAATTCACCTTTACCCCCGATGAAAATGCGGAGGAAGATCAATTTATCTGGTATATAGTAGAACAAGTCGAGTTTAACAATGAGGATGAACAATATGATTTTGTTCGCTTTTTAAAAGAGTATCTCTTTAGAAAGGACGCTATTAAAGTTATTCATCCATTCATTTATAATTATATAAAAGTAGCACAAAAGGACAAGAACGAGTTTAGTAAATATGGTGAATTTATGAATAACGTGCTCATTAAAGATAAAGTGAAATTTCAAGCTATCTTTAATAATAGTGATGTGGATGATATTTTAACAGAGTTAATTATAAACCAAAGAGATATATTAAAAGAGACAAGTACTAGGGGAGTTAAATATGATTCTTTATTACCGCCTATTACTAATTTATACGAGGAAGATATAACTTTTTTAAGCAATTATAAAGATTACTTCCTTAAATCATTCCCACTATTAACTCATTACTATGTGTTTATGTATATATGTCAGTTAGTAATTAAGTTTGAAAGTTTTTCAAATGTTACCTTTGATACATTAGAAACATTATACTTTACACTTGAATGGGAACGCTTAAGTAGGAGAAGAAAAGCAGTGGATGACTTAAGTAGTTTTAAGTTTGTTAAAAACAAGCAAAGAAATCTGTTCCCGCACATACACACACTATCTCAACTGAGCCACAATGCAGCTAATATCAATGACAGTGAGCTTAATTTTAATAAGAAAATTAAAATTCTAACATATCCTCAAATTAAACGATTATTAAGTGAAGGAACCCTAAATCAAGAAACATTTTTGTCAGATTTAAGCGATTGGATGATAAAATACAGTAAGATTTTTTATAAAGAATTTGAAGTAGAACATTCACCTACCTTTCAAAATATAGATGAAGGCATGCAAGAGTTGTTCAATTTAGTTAATAAAGGCACAAGTGATGCCGTTAGTAAGAAATATGGTGGTAATCTCGAAGATTTAGGTGCTAATCAATTTATTAAAAGTAGGGGGAGTATTGGGCAAGTATTGAATATTACTCACGAATTTTTAATATTACTAACTGCGGTCTCTGTAAAAAAATCTAGAATTCCCCTAAACCAATTGTTTCATGAGTATGAAAAAAGGGGTGTCCTTTTAGATCGTTATAGTAAAAATGAAGTTGTTTATGCATTAGAAAAGTTAAATCTTATCGACAAAAAAAGTGATAGTGGTGATGCTCAATATGTCAAACCAGTTTTATGATTATATTGCTAATTTAATAATAGATTACACAAAGAACGAAGGCTTATCCGGTAATCGATTCTATCTTCAACTGGATAGTCAAGAAGAAATAGACCATCTTGTTAAGTCATTAAACAAGAATTCACAAGCTGAATATTTTTTATACCAGCACGAACAAGGTGAACCATATGAAACATTTGCTATATGTTTTGATAATCATAAGCTAATTGTTGCAAATACGTCTCAATCAGTTAAGGCAGACTTCTTAGTTACACTACGAAATTTGGTTGGTGAGCAATATGGAAAATTTAATAATACATCATTAATAAGTATTGTCTCAGAACAACTCGATTCTATTGAAGGCGGCAGTAGTAATCTACAGAAGGAAGGTATGCCTTTACATCCAGATTCAATCTTTAATAAATTAGAAAAAGATATTGAAATGAGTAATTTAGGTTCTGTCGATAAAGTTATACTTAAGAACAATTTAGATTACTTATTAAGTGGAGAACCATTTCAACAGGTAACATTCTTTGATTTTAAGAGTATCTTCAAAACGTTACAAAAGGGCTATATCGAAGAAGATGAGTTTTATGAGTTCGGATTATTTAAAGATAATGATATAGTAAGTTTTCCAAAAAGTGAACAACAGAAAAGGCTACAGAAAAATAGAGAGTTTTTTGATCATGTAAAAAGAGTTCACGATTATGGTTTAGGTAAGGACCAACTAGTAGACAAGTTTTCTGAAGCTGGTGCTAATACTCTTATAAAAGAAGATTGGCACAACGCTTCCTATTCGTTAGTAGATAAATATCACCAAGATTATATTAAAGAAAACAAAGACATTAAAGTAATTTTAGATAAAATAAATATAGAACAAAATTTAACGTTTTGGGATAAACCCCTTAATGAAAGAGCAGCGGGTGAAAGGAAAAGACAGATTGTTATCTTTAACCCAACAAACATGAAAGAAATTGACTTGACAGTCTCATTTGATTTTACTGGAAATGTTAATAGTTTACAGAATAAATATTTAACTAAAGAAAACCAGTCGATCAAGCATTTGGAAACAAATGCAAAAAGAAAAAATATAAAAGTGAAAATTAGTATGCTAGATAAAGAGAGTATTTTTGTTAGATTTAATTATAAACATAACAAAAAAGCAACACTAGGAGCAGAGTTTTTTATAGCTGTATTACCTGTAGAACCTATCTTTATAGAAAATTATAAAACTAGATATGTTGTTAATACGAAGCAATCTGCTCTTGAATTAAAATACGAAGATGAAAATATCTATTTTGGGTCAGGTTTGAGTGAAAAGAAGATTGGGTTAAGTGAATATCACCAAGAAGTTGAAATGCCGGAGATCGATACATTAATATTAATACCAGAACCAGAAGCGTTTAATGATGATGATGAGCTGCTCTTTCAATTAAATATTCAAAATCATAAAATACCTTTTTTATTAACCAATGAATCACCCGAACCAACACCTATTCCAGGTCAAAGAATTAAAAAGTTAATCAGAGAGAACAACACAAATATGGAATACTTAAGGGAGAACAACCGTCTAATAATGGGGAATCAAGATTTTTACTTCTATTCTGATTATGCCACATTTTTAGAGTGGGAGGATTTTTTTGTAGAAGAAGCAGTGAAATTTGCAACATTCGAGGCTGGTCAATTAAGTGCCGATGATATTGAACTTGATGATAATTTAAGTGAAGCTTATAGTCGTTTCATTACCTATTTTCAGATTGATAAATCTATCCCAAGCCTATGTACGATAACTGAAGAATTAAAAACGAGAGCAATTGAATATATAGAACAATATATAAGACAAATTAAATCTTTTGAGAATGGATTACCAGCAGGTAAGAGAGGAATTGATTTATTTAAATTAGGTACAATTATGGCAAGAGAGAAAATATATCTTACTCCATTTCACCCATTAATGTTAGCTTATAAAATTAAGTATTTTGAAGAACTGGGAACAGAAAAATTGGGTAATAATATTTTAAATAGATTAACTCCAGAAGCATTGTTACCATTTATTTATGATGAGAACAGAACTCTTTACAAACCTGAATACCAAAACTCTGTTCCGGAATGGTTAATCTTTAAACCTGTAAATCAGGTATCAATTACTGATTCAAGTCAATATTTGGCAAAAATAGTAAGGGATAAAATTATACAATTTCAGACTCACTTTTCATATCTATTTATGAAAAATTCCCAAGCACCGTTCAAAATTACTATCATAAATATCTCAAATGATTTTGAAGTTATTAGGGGAGTTTTAAACTGGATGAGGGATTCATTTGAGAAGTATAGAAAAATAAAGCCAGTAGAAATTACCCTTTATAAAACTAAAAATCAAGAGAGTTCCCTTGATAAATTTGCAAGTATAGAGACAGTTGCTGATTTCAAATCCTACTTTAATCTTAATTTAAAAGTTAAAAATTTAGATGAGGAAGATGTGTTGCGAATTATCCGGGAAAATATATCGTTTTACAAAAGTGAAGTAGAAGAGCAATATCGCTACGCACACATAACATTCTACAAAATGGAAGAACAAGAACAAATTGCAATACAACCAATGAAAAATATGATTTCAGGAATCGCAATTGATGGACTTTATTCAAGTGTTCCATCAATGAAAGATAAAGAAAATTATCGTAGCGGTTTTGGAATAAAGTCTTACGAAAGTACGTCTGATAATATATTAACTGAGATTGCTTATTATATTAACGAGCTAGCTGCCAATTTACGAAATAGCGGAAATGATGGTTATAGAAAGGGAGAGGCAATTTTCTCTAGAACGACAAATACAGATGAAGAAATTCTTCAAAAGGTATTTGATGCTTCTCATTGGGTGACATTCCTTGACCCAACCATTGACTTAGAGTTTTTTAATAAGTTTGACGATGATCTTGTGGTTATACATTATAGTGATCAATACTCTTCATCAAGTAGTTATGACGCTATTACAGTTACTAATAAATCTAGTCAGTATTTTGCAGTTATTTAGGAGTTTTTAAAGCAAAAGAATATTGATGGGGAAAGTAAGAACGTACGTAATGCAGTAAAAGCATTTAACGTGTTTAATGGAGAATGGCTACTAAGAATCATTGGTAGTAAAGGTCATACTGCGAAAGAGAAATTAAGTATTATATCAGCAATTAAGTATGCAGTTTCTTATTTTGATCATCCTAATATTTTATGGGTTCCTATATCAATGGAAGAGGTACTACGTGTTGCCGGTGCTGTGAGCTTAAATAAGTCAGATGGTGTATTTACTGCTAAAAACCTAGGAGTAAAGGGTGTTCATAGTGATGACCTACTCTTAATCGGTCTCGAAAAAACTAAAGAGGAAATTTCACTTCACTTTTATCCTATAGAAGTGAAGATTGGAATAAATGCAAATACTGTGTTGAATAAGGCAAGAATTCAAGTAACAAAGACTAAAAACTTATTGTTAGATTCTCTCACAGGAGAAATGGCAACTACATTTGAAGGTAAATTTTATCGAAATTTTTTTGTGCAATTATTTATTGCTAATGCTCGCAAGTTGGATCGCAATGATTTTTGGAAGGAAAAGAATTATCGTTTGGAAGATGCGGTAATCGAGAAATTATTAAGAGATGATTACACAATTACAAATAAACTTGCCCCACTAATCGGAGAAGGGGCTATCTTATCTTTCCAAAAAAATGCGTACCATCGAAGTGCAATGGTAGAAGATAATGTTTTAGTCTTAAATTTAATTGAATACGATGGTTTCAATAATTTAATACAATCTGTAGAAGATATGAAGAATTGGGTACAAGAAGAAACACATGATTTAATTAAAGAAGATATGCTCTCTAATAGTTATGTTCCGAACTATTATTCCTATCATAACAGTAATGATAAGAATCAAAAAATAAACATACCTGTAGACAATATAGACGAAGAATTTAAGATGGAACGAAATCGAAATAACTCCCTTATAACAAAAGATAAAGAAAAAGCTTTACCAGAACTAATGGAAGTAAAAAAAACTTCAGCTAACGATATGAGCATTCAAGAAATTGCGGCAACGGATATGTCTAACGAAAGCTTAGATAGGGACACAACAAAGGTTCTAAAAGACACAAGGCTACTGTTGGGAACAGCGATAAATTCAAAGCATAAAATATATTGGGAGTACGGGCATAAAGGGCTCGCAAATAGACATCTTTTAATATCAGGTAAATCTGGTCAAGGTAAGACATATTTTATGCAATGCGTACTATTGGAGGCTTCAAAGCATGGTATTCCAAATATAATTATAGATTATACGGAAGGTTTTTTACCAACTCAATTAGAACCAGAGTTTGTTAACTACCTAGGTGATAAAATAACGCAAAGAGTAGTCTATAACGATGATTTTCCAATCAATCCATTTTCGAAGAATACACGTGATATTGGTGGAATCAAGTTATTGGAGACAGAGACTGATGTTGCCGAACGGATCAAAAGTGTTTTTGCAGCAGTGTATGATCGATTAGGAATTCAACAGTTGAATGCCATCTATGATGCAACAATTAAAGGCTTAAAACACTTTGAAGAACAAATGGATTTAAAAAGATTAAAGGAAATGCTTGAAGAGGATGGTTCTTCTTATGCGAAGACAGCGTTATCACAGATTAGACCCTTGGTTGATAGAAATCCTTTCGATATTCAGAATACAATTGATTGGAGAAATATTATTGAAAGTGATGGAGAGATATTTATCATTCAGCTAGCAGGATTTAATAGAGATATTCAGTTAATCATCACTGAATTTATTCTATGGGATTTGTGGAATTACTCCATACGTAATGGGAATAAAAACATACCAATTCCTGTCATCATGGATGAGGCACAGAATTTAGACCATAGAGAAAATTCCCCATCCGCAAGAATACTGACTGAGGGTAGAAAATTTGGCTGGTCAGCGTGGTATGCTACACAATTTTTAAAAGCCCAATTAGGATCTGATGAACTGGCTAGATTACAGAATTCCTCACAGAAGATTTACTTTGCTCCTCCTGAAGAGGAAATTAGCAATATAGCTTCTAGTCTTTCCAAAGATATACAAGAAAGAAAAGAATGGGAGAGAAAATTAGCTAACTTGAAGAAAGGGCAATGTATTGCACATGGACCGGTCCTGCAACCAAATGGTGAGCTATCAACTCAAATTGTAAACATCTTAAATATTACCTCTTTACAAGAAAGAATTGATTAACTAATAATTACGCCGCTTGATATAGGCACCTTCAAAGGTTCTAACCTTTGAAGGTGCCTAATGTCATACGGTTTTTGTAATATATTTATAAAATTGATATTTTCAAATCTTCCATAGACGTCTTTTCTAAATTAATTTTTGTTAATTCTCGAAGGCCCGATTCGATAAAGAAGATCATGTATCGATGTATTTGATCATTATTAATAGATTGCTGTGCTTCATTCTGTATTAGATGTTTAAAAAGTATAAAGTTTTCTTCTTTAATAATATTATCAGGGATCGTCCATTTATTAGGTCCCTTATCATAAGTGAAATTAGGGATTCTTTTTGAGATTTGAATTCCCTTAGCCAAAGCAAGCTGGACTACAAAGGGTCGTTCTAAATCCAATTGTTCTGTTAACTTATCTAAAATTGACTTACCATCTGTTGAAATAACCATCTTTTTATTAGACATAAGACCCCCCCTTTACAAAGTCAAAATACCATTTGCGTATAATCGTATATTTTTTCTTTTCGTCGTAATCTAACAAAAATTGTTTATATGAGTTCTCATTCATTAAATTAATATATTCATCCGTAATTTCTGTATCAGTAGATAAAATTATAACCTGTTCAGATATTTCTTTATAGTAGTGCCTAATCAGATGATTCCTATGATGACTATCCAGTCGTCCTAATGGAGTATCAACAACTATGGGTAGTGACAGATCAGATACTTTGGTTAATGCCCAAATTAAGGATGAAGAAATCATTTGCATTTCTCCAGCCGATCTATCCTGGATACTTATTTCTTGGAGCTTATCATTGTATAATTTTATAGTATATGAATTAATGTCAAATTCTATTTTACCAAACTCATCTTGTTTTCTAAATAGTTTATTTAGTATATTAGAAAATTCATCTTGTATAAATTTCGCCTTCATTTTTGTTGTTTCCTCAATATATTGTTCCATTGCTAAGATAGTTTGTTGTGTAAGTTGATGCTCACTTTTTAAACCATAAATATTTGTTTCCTTATTAGCTAGCCGTGATAACTGGTTTTGAAAATCTGTTCTTTGATTTTTAAGTCTATTGAGCTTTTTGTTTACTGATTTGATTCTTAGAGATTCAGCACCAATTCTCTTTGTAATCGAATCAATTTTATTATTTTCATCTTCTATGTCCACTGTATTGGGAGCATTACGGATTTCATTTTCAGTTGTAACTATTTCATTTTCTAGTTTTTCAATCCTGTTTAACACAAGTATAATTGTGCTTTTATCACTGGTCTTGTAATTTAAGAGAAAATTTTGGTCTCTAGTGGATAAATCATGAATTTCAGTTACTTTATCTAAGGAAGGGAGGTTAAGGTTGTTTTGTTTCCTCCAAATTTCTTTTCCGAATTCATTAATTTGATTTAATTGTTCTATTGTAAGCGGTGGATTAAATTCTTTATTTAGTAACTGATTTATAAATTCTTGATACGGTTTTAAAGCAGTTTGTTCAATAAGTCGATGCTTCCTAATTTCTCTTTCAGCATGTAATTGTTTTTTTAATTCTCTAATCTTATCTGATAAAATAATTCCTAATATATTTTCTTTATATTTTGAGTTAAATTCTCCTTTTGTTAATTTTAATTCTAACTCTAATCTAGATTGTTTTTTTACTAGCGTTTCTCTAGAGTTAGTATTTTGTATCAGTTTTTTACTTCTTATAGTTTTAATTTGTTCAAGATGATTATTTAGTTGTTTATGGTTTTCTGAAAGCTCTTTTCCTCTAACTTCATATTTTTCGATGTCTATATCAATTTTAGTAAGCTTTTCTTGGAGTTGTTGAATTTTCTTATTATCAATAGAACTTAATAATTTATTTTCAATTGATTTTCCTAAATCATTTAAATCATTTGCAAGTTGTGTGTATGCTTCCATTCCGGTTATTTTATGGATTGCCGCTTTCATTTCATTGCTATTTTGTCTTAATATTATTTCTTTAATTTCTTCCCCATCAAAAATAAAAAAGGGTGCAGCATGGTATGGAATTACTCGATCGATAAATTTATTGTAGGATTCAATATTTTGAATGTGCACATGTTTTTTTGCTCTTACACCAGGTTTAGATATAAAGAGTTCTCTTTCTTCATGTATAAGTTTTTTAGAGTTTTTATCAAAATACCATTTAACTCTTAAATCCCATTCTTCACCCTGATCTGTTTCAATTATAAGAGTTATTGAGGATTGTTTACCACCTTCATTAAAAAAAGTGTTATTTATTACGTTGGAAAATAGTCGTTCATGTTCTTCCTCTGACATTCCTCTTTTTCCAAAGAGCACATATAATATTGCTTTTAGAACAGTAGTTTTACCAGCTCCATTTAAGCCTCCGATTAGTATTATATTTTTGTATTTCTCTCTAGCATCTTGTGGGATGTATAGGTCGATCTCCTGATGTCCATAAAAAGTTTTGTAATTATTAAAGATTATCTTTTTAAATAACATTATATTCACCTAGCTTTTGTTTTTATCATGGAAACTAATTATATCTTGATATTCCATTCTTCTTGCTCTAGCTGTTTGATTTTCGTAGGAAAAAGTCTTGGCGGTCTTGAGTAGTGTTTTCATTAATTTTATTGGGACATCATTATCTTTTGATACTCTTACTAATAGTTCAAGCTCTCTTCTTTGTATTTTATTCATCTATATATCACCTATCTTTCCTATTCTATGGTTCTACTTTATTATATAAGTTATACTTTAACTAGTCCATATTGTTTATATTGTATGAAAAGATGAAAGAAGACCTATTTTTAATTAGAGTAACCTAGAGTTGATTGCTTAGAATTTTTATATTCAAATGACTAGAAGTAAATATAATCTTTTCTTATTAATAACTTTAATATTATATCTAAGTTTCAAATTCCGAAATAAATACAAATAAATATAATGAGAGCCTTTTATATATGCGATTATATAGGTTCTATTAATTAGGAAATACATACTATCTAGTGTATATTAAAAAGCCCCTAAATGGTTAATCCGTGTATAATATTGCATAAATCAGGTTATGGGTATCCTTAATATCTCACTTTGATGTCCACCTCCAACATTGAATGAACCTTGCCCTGAAGATAGTTTTTATCGAAAATGAGTGCTACGGCTGGATCGCCTAATGTAGGGAAATACCATTAAAAGCGATTGTGCTATGTAGTCGTTTCAAAGGTTTTGTTGTGAAGTATTTCATGAGTATTATGATAAACAGTTTCCACAGTCATAATATGTATCACCTATTAACATGTTTATGCATCAATCAAGTGACTTTGAACACTCACGTGGGATATTGATTTATTAATTTAACGAACAAAATGTTTATGAAATGTATGAGTGGAACGACACAATTATTCTAGAAATCGTGACCATCAATTTAAAATTTAAATTGCACCCATGCAGGTATTAAATCGCTTTCATTTATCATGAAAGATAAAATCTATATAATAGATACATGACACTAAACAGGAGAGGATAATCGTGCTTGTCTATGAAGCGACGAAGGAAGAGTTTTTAGAAGATGTTTTTCATGATGAATTGACAAACAACATTATTAATAATTTTAATAAAAGAATTGGAAAAGTGAATGAAAGGGAAGTTCGTTCATGGGATAATTCGATGCAATATATGTACCGGATACTTGGGGATTCCGAGATACCAAATGATTCGGGAGTTGCGATTGAATATCGAATACCTTATTCATCTAAACGTGTGGATTTTTTAATCTCCGGAAAAAATGACAATAAGGAAAGTGTTGTAGTTGTTGAATTAAAGCAGTGGAGTAAGGTAGAGAAAGTAGATGGAAAAGAAGCTATTGTAAAAACGATATTAGGTGGGGGATTAAGAGAAACGTCTCACCCCTCTTATCAGGCTTGGTCTTATGCGTCATTAATAAAGGATTATAATGAAACTGTTCAACAAGAAGAAATTGAGATATACCCTTCTGCTTATTTGCATAACTA
>Ga0079225_10001121_pt1 | contig 14920 bp, 16 predicted proteins | sample Poulit2012_FD_76344 | JGI IMG/M metagenome (GOLD analysis project Ga0079225, IMG submission 76344) | Agricultural soil microbial communities from Georgia to study Nitrogen management - Poultry litter 2012 | ecosystem: Environmental > Terrestrial > Soil > Agricultural land | place: USA: Georgia... | reverse complement strand
TAATCAGTAGGTTGCCGGTTCGAGTCCGGCGGGGAGCACAGCCCACCTTCCTCCTGCACCGCAGGGGGAAGGTGTTCTTTATTTAATAGCTCATGGCCCAGTAGCTCACCTAGCGTAATGCCCATAGTCGAAGAAATGGTTACGAGCTGCTCAAACGTAAACGGCCGTTGCCCTCTTAATCGTGCTGAAATTTGTGTTTGAGCCAAACCTAAGGCGTTCGCAATGTCAACTTGCCTAAAGCCGAGGCGAGCCATCCAAGCTTTAATCTCAGACGCAAGCTCATACGTTGGCGTGGACTCAATCTCTGGAACTGAATGTGTCATATGGCCAGCCTATCACTTAAGCAGGGCTTTTAGATGATAGTCAGATAATTTAGCAACACACGTGCTAGAAATGCTTGCTTGTATATATTCTCAGCATCTACGGTAAATGCATGGGATATATAGATCAGTTGAGGGCCAACGTTGTTTCGCAGCTCTCAAAAAAAGGATTCAATCAAACTGTCGCGGCTTCGTCACTAGATTTGCGACAAAATTCTCTCTCTGCCCGGCTCTATGGCAAAACGCAATTTCGTCTTGACGAACTACTCGCTTTAGCAAAGCTGTTTGAAATCTCTATCCATGACCTATTGGAGGGAGTGGAAGAAGAATATCTCAGCAATGGCAATATACAAGGGGTTGCAAGCTGATGGCTATTCAAGCAACTATGTCAAAAGGCCTACAGTATTCGTCGTCAGACGCGCGCGAACTAACAGACAGAATTCGCGCTGGCCTTGAGGGCGTCTTTGAACTGATTAAGTCGGCGTATAGCGGGTTTGCATGGAAAGCGTTGGGGTATTCCAGCTGGGATGAATACGTACAACGCGAATTCGGCAATCTCTATTTGCGGCCACCGCGTGAAGAACGTGAAGAAATTGTCAGTTCAATGCGTGATGCCGGCATGAGCATTAGAGCGATCGCCACCGCAACACAGCTCAGCTATGGAACCGTGCAATCAGACATCGCTTCATCAACAGGTGATCAAAATCGATCACCTCTTCATGCGGATGGAGACGCCACAGTGCCGACAACCGGGATAGATGAGACTCGTATTCTTGGCCGGGATGGTCGGCAGTATCCTGCGTATAAACCGACACGACATGCCCCAGATGTGTTGTCGTCTGAGCCTATCGAGCAGCTACCGGGGCAAACGGCGGTTGATGATGTTATCGACGTGCCTGGTACCGAGGTAGATCTTGATGCGGTTTTGGATGCTCATGCCGAAGACGTTGGTATTCAGCCGTTGGACGTTGCAGAGATGCAGTCAGCGCGAGACGCCCGAACCGTCAAACTGTTAAATGCTTTTCACGGTAACGACATTGGCTCGCTGCCGCGCACGATGCAATTGGCTGAACAAATATCCGGTCTGGTGTCACCGTTAGACGGGGATATTTCGGTTGATGATGACGATTATGAATCGTTAGCCAAAGATTTCTCAGCGGCTGTCCGCCAGTTTGCGTATGTCATCAAAACGTTGTCGCAAGCTGATGCTGATTTTGACAGTGAACAAACCAGCGCGTTGGTAGTTGACGATTTACAGGCTGCTGTGAAGTTTTTGCGTGACAGCGTGCAAGAAATGGAGACCAAATAATGACGACTTCTGCACAGGAAACCCGACCACAAAACGGCACCAAACCGACACGTTCTGAAGCAGAAGAGGTGCCCCCAAAACCAGAGCGAGTCGAGGGCACCCAGGGGACAGAAGCTTCTTGGGACAAGAAAGCGTTATCTGTCGATACCCACAGTAGCACGCTGGTTGTTCATGAGCACAGCGGCCAGCCAAAGCGGATCAATCCTGATTCAGGCCAGTTCATCCGCATTGTCGTTGGTGGGGTGCTGCTGGCTGGGTTAGTCGCCTTTGCCATTAGTTTTGTGGCGTTATACCAGGTGGCTGAGTGGTTGGGACTACCCCCATGGATGTGGTGGGCAGTGCCAATCTTTATCGACGTGATGTTGTTGGTATCTGCTGGGCTGGCGCTGATTTATAAGGCTCGCGGGGAGAAAACGTGGCCGGCGTGGTCTGCCTTGGGTGCGTTTACCGTATTGAGCATGATTGCCAACGGCGCACATGCTCTTGCCCATCCGCATGAAACCCAATGGCAAGCCTATATTGGGGTCCTGATTGCCGCGATGGTGCCAATTGCAATTTTTGTCGCGACGGAGCACCTCTCACGGGTTGCGGTTCAAGATATGAACTCCCGCAAGGTCGAGATTCGCGAACAGTTTGAGCTGGAATCATTTACTGCTGAGCAACAGCGTAAGCGCGAGGACCTGGAATTCGAGCGTGAGCAGCGCCAGTGGGAACGCCAAAACAAAAGGATTCAGGCCCAGCGTGCATCTGAACTAGAACAGCGCAAACATGAACAACAGTTGGCCGCATTAGCCGCTGAGCCAACGCAACAACCTGTCACCGACCAACAACCAGCCGCACCACAAGCTACTGCTACCGGTTCCCCTGCGAAGCGTCAGACGGTGAGTGAGCACAGTCTTATGGAGTTCGTTAGCGAGCAAGTGAGACAAGGTACTGAGGTTACCGGTCAGCAGGTTGCTGAGTTTTTGAATGTGTCTGACAGGACCGGGCGGCGTCGGCTCAATGAGCTTAAAGACAACCATCCTGATTTGTTTACCGATCAGAGCAGTGCCACCAATTCTGGTGTGTCACAGGAGTAAGAACTATGAGTATCGAAGCATTGAATTGGGCGCGCCGCGTTGGTGCAGTTGGTGTGCTTCGCCCAGCAGAAATTCTGCTGCTGTGGCAGCTAGCAGATTCAGCGAATCAGCGCGATTGGGCGTGCTGGCCATCGCAGAAAACGTTGGCTCGTGAAACAAACCAGTCGCTACGGACGGTTAACAGTCAAATCAATCGGCTCAAAAATCTGGGGCTGGTCAGAGTCTCAGACCGTCGGGGCAAAGGTGGTGGCCGCGTTGGTTTGATCTACTACCTGATTGAAGACGCATTGGACCAGTTGTTAGAACCTGGCAGCCCAGAAGAACCTGGATTTGAAACGCTTCAGGACACCGAGGATAGTTCTTCTTCGGAGGTCCTAAACGCAAATATTGCGTCTCGCATGAAGACGCGACACGCAAATTCTGCGTTTGAGTCTGACAACGGCGACAATGAGCGACACGCAAATATTGCGTTTGCGTCTGAGAGCCGCACTAACACGCGACACGCAAATATTGCGTTAGGGCAACCCAAACGCAAATTGGCGTCAAACCCAAACGCAAATTCAGGTCATTTTCAGCAGGTGCCTTTAAAGGATCGCGCGCGGATTAACCATCATCATCAATCATCAGACGCGCGAGACGCGACGATGGATGACGACGATGACGATCAGAGGTTTTATCACCGGGTGAATCTGACTCGGCTGCTTGATGAGGTGCCGGGTTTGTCTGGCTACGCCGACGACATGGACGTAGTTTGTGCAGCGGTTGATGTGGTGCTGAGCCGTGCTCGTGGCTGGATTGGCAATCCCACAGCGTATGTTCGCACAGCGATGTCGGATGATTTGTATGGGGTGATCGGTGCCGCTATGGCGTCTGAAACTTTAGTGAGCTCTACCGGGGAAATGTCACCGGTGATCAGTTCAGCCAGCCATGTTGTGGAGTTTCCGGCCCTGCATGAACCTGCTGCTGGCGATTTGGGGTTTTCGCCATCGGTTGGCAAGCAGCCTGATGTTCCAGAGTTGGCTGAGCTTGGGGCTGATGCCGTGCCGTGTACGAATATGGATCATTTACATGCTTATGATCCCTCGGCTCGGTTGTTAGCGCGTTGTAATCATTGCCGGTTGGAGCCGTTGAACCCTGCTGAGGATGCTCGACATGTGACCAATGCGACACAGGAGCAGATTCAATCGTTGCCACTACGGTTGCAACGGTGGGTGTACCAGTTCCAGCCAGGCAGCCGTGGTGAAGATCAGGGGATAAGCGAGAGCGTCTGACACGCCGATGCCAAGGTGGCGTGGTCACGAAGGATTGGGACATGACAAAAGTGTTTGAACATGGTCACGACTCGAACCAGCCGTGGTCTGATACTGATTTTCTGGCTGAACTCAATGAGCACATCAGTTTGTTATACCCGGCGATATCTGCCCAGCTGGGTCAGTGGGACAGCATTGAGGCTGCCGAAGATGTTGCCCAGAATACGTGGGAATCAGCATGGCATAACCGGCATCGGTTTGACCCGTCTCATGGCAAGTTTCAAAGCTGGGTAGTCACCATTGCCCGGCGTCGAGCCATTGATTATGTTCGAGCGCGGATACGGGAAGCTGGGCTGCAACGCAAAGCCGAACAAGAAGCTAGCGCGGTCGGCAGAGCGGCCCCGGGCTTGTCGGTAACCAGCGGCGATATTGCAGATGATATAGCCGACTCATTGGCTGCTAGAGAGCAGATCACCAAAATTCTGAACGTTGTCCAAAAACTGATTTACAACCCTGGGGCCATCAGTCGCGGATTGAGTTTGATCATGGTGTTCAATAACGACATCGAGCTGGCGTCGAAATCCCTGGGGTTGTCTGAAGATGTATTGCGCCGGTCGAAACGCGAACTGGTGTTATGTTCGCAAGTCGTTGTCAAAGCGCAAAAACGGGCTGCCGGTGGTGTCACACCAACGTTGCGGGTGTTGATTGACTGCTTGCCTGAAATCACCGAAGCCGGTGACTGGACCCGACAGTTGGCGTTGGCGTGTGCTCAGGCCGGTGGGCTTGAAGAAGTCACCGTAGAAAACGTTATGGACGTCACCAACTACTCGTACAACACCGCTCGGCAATACCTCATACAGTCCAAGCATTTATTGCGTATCGCTGCCACCGTCATGCTCAAATATCAGCGGCAACAACAAAACCAAAACAACGGGGGTACACCACGATGAGTGACCACAACGGACGAGACAAACCCGACGAGGAATTCACCGAGGAACACCGTGATGGTGTTCAAGATGACCAGCCACACGATGAGCAGGTGTCTGTGGTGTATGTGCACCAACGCCGCCGTGGACCATTGACGTGGATGGCTGACACCAGGCGTCGAATCCAGTCTGCTGGACGGCGCTGGGTTGAGGTTTCAGTGGATCAACCATTGAAACACCAAGATCAACTACCGCAATGGGTGCATACCGCACGGGGACGGTGGATCATTGTTGGGGTCTTAGCAATTATCAGTTTGGCATGGATCATTCTGTTTGGGCTGATGAGCTGACATACACAGTTGGGTGGTGCTGTCGAACTAGATGGTAGAACGGCAGCACCACTGCCGTTTAACCACAGACTTGGCTAAGGAGCACAGCATGTTAGACGGTATCGACCCCGACGGCATGGAGACACTGAACAACGTTGCAGGCTACGCCTTAGGCACTGGGATCGTTGCCGCAGTTATTGCCGCCACGATTGGGGTGTATTTATGGTTAGGCGGCAAACTAGGTAAGTTCTCCGGGCATAACTCAGCCAAAGGGCTCAATGCTATGTGGTTGGCCTGTTTGGGCGTGACATTATCGCTAGTGCATCCGGTGCTATTACTTGGGGTGTCTCGACTAGCGGAACTGAAGAACTCATGCCCGAAGCGGCACAACCGCAAAACATCACGGTTGAACGTGAAGCTCCAGTGTCAACTTGCGATAAAAATTCGGGTAAACGTGTCTTTGAAGAAGAAGACGATCCCCTTAGCCACGACGAGCGGATAGACATATTTGAAGACGTGGCCGAGGGTGCTGAACCAAAAGGCAAAAGCGACATCACGGTGGCAGACGCACTTGATGAACTGCGTGACACCGATGCCACGATCATCAATCTGACATGGACGCCGGTCGGTCCCGGATGTGATGGAACAAATTTCTCCACGGCTGCGGGAACGGAAATTTCTATCACAACCGAAACCGAAAACTCGGCAGCTGATCAAGCTATCGGCGCGGCTGGACCGCGTACTGGTGGTTACCAATTTGAAGTACCTGAACAAGCCGACGCTGACTAATACAACGTTGTATCCCGTTGACGCGACATTTCGAAAGGAAGACACCATGTTTAATCTCGTACCTACCTCATTGTTATCGACTCCCCCGCTGTCGCTGCTGGCACAGGATGGTTTTGATCCTGATGTTGAACCGATTATGAACTCTCCATGGAACGATTTTTTCCAAGAGATGGGCGGGCGGCTGATTGGGACTGGTTTTATTGTCCTGGTCATTTTTGCTGCTGTGTTTTTGTTCATGTGGCTTGGCGGTCGTTTCGGTGGCAATGCCAGGGCTCAAGAAGGTGGGCTATCTAACCTGTTGTGGGTGGTGCTCGGGGCAGTGATTTTAGCCTCAGTTGGTGGTGCCATCGCTTGGTTCTCTGGTTTCTCACTGTTCTAAACCGCCAAGGGGGTCGCAAAAATTGATGGGACGGGAGGAATCCGGTGTTTGACTGGGGCGAAGACTTCCAGAAACTGCTTCATGATGGTATTCAAGGCTTTGCCGAAGCCTCCTGGGGATTTATCCAAGAAGCCTTTTCCGCATCGGATTTAGATGATCATTGGTGGGCATCCGTGGTTGGTGGGGAAATTGAAACCGTGATTAATGGCGAAGTGGTTTCTACTGTCGATCATCCGGGGATGCTCAACGTGGTCGTGGTGGCACTGATTCCATTGCTGCTGGTATTTATTGCCATTCAGGTCATCATGTCGATGCTGCGTGGTTCGACGGCTGGATTATTGCGTGCCATGGCCATGGCAGTGTTTGCCCTACCAGCCACATATATTGTGACTGGGCTGGTGTGGTTGGTGGTTACTGGCATGGATGAGGTGTCGTTATGGATTTTGCAAACCGGCACTGAAGACGGCACCGATGAAGCCATGTCTGGGTTGCTGGCCCTATTTGGCATGACGTGGGATTCCGACGCACAAGAAGTGCTGTTGGATGAAAACTACATCCAGTGGCAGTGGGCGGTCCAAGATGGTGACGGCGGTCGAGTACTGGTCAGTTTCGTCCTTGGTCTAGTCATTTGGCTGGTCTGTCTGGTGCTGATCTTGATGATGGTGTTTCGGCTGATTGGCATTTTGATTTTGACCGTCTTCATGCCGGCGGCAGTATTCGCTGTGTCATTTGAAGGGTCGAAAGCCATTTTTTCCCGGTGGGCTGGGGTGATGTTGGGCCTGGTCTTGGCGAAGCCGATGGCGGCAGTGGTCATCAAGCTGGGTTTGGTGTTGTCGTCGCTTGGCGGCAACTGGATTGAAGCAGCTATTGGCATTGTCATCATTTTGGTGGCAGCGGCTATGCCACTGGTGCTGGCTCCATTGTTTGCCGCAGTTACTGGTGGAGGATCTACCTCGGTGGACCAGGCTGGTGCAGGGATGGGCCGGAACCTAGGTGGCCGTCTTGAACGTGGTACCAGCCGTGCTGGACGATCAGTAGGCCGTAGTGCACGCAGAATGGTCAGCCCTCGACGGTAGTGGCTAAAAACAGGAAGTGAAGTTTGTATGGCACAAGAAGTCATGGAAATAGAGTCTGCTTGGGAAGATGCCCATTTCCCGCGTCAAGAAGATACCGGCGTGGTCCTTGGCCTCAGTTGGGGACAAGTGCTGGTGGCTGGTAGTGGGATTGCTGTGGCCACGCTGATGATTGTGATTGGCGGTTTCACTTGGGTGTTTCCGGCATTGGTGATTGGCACGCCGATCACTGTAGTTGGTGTATGGAAAGTTCATAAACGCTCGTTAATTTCGTGGTTTGGTGCCGGGGTGAAATACGCAATTCGCGGGGTGTTGGGGCAATTGGCGTTTGTGCGCAGGACACCAAAAGTCCAGCTGTCTGGCTCACCGCAACAACCCGTGTTGTTAGCCGAAGATGCCGAACCGCAGCGTGATAAGAAAGGTCGTATCAAACCAGAATCACCTGCTGGCATTAACTTGCCTGGCTCACATGGTGAAATGTTGGTGTACACCCTGCCTGGTGGTGCAGGGATGGTGTATGACCCTCGGTCACATGAAGCGATGGTCGTCGCGAAGTTGGAAACCACCAAAGCGTTTTCCTTGGAGTCGGTTGGCACACGGGAAGAACGTATCGGGTTTTTCTCGGATGCGATGAATGATCTGAGCGCGATTCCGGGAGTGGCGTGGTGGAAGCTGTCAGATCAAACCACACTGATTTCTGGCCAGCATGTCAAAGAGTTCTACCGGGACAAACAGTCAGCGGCAGCCATGGTGGAACGCAATGGGGAAACGGTGCAGTTGGCGGGTAAGGCCATTGACCCGTTTTTGGATGCCGCGTTTGAGGATTTAATGACTGAGGCCCAGGGTATGCCCATACATGAGCAGTCCATTACCATCGCGTTGTCGCGGTCGAAGCTCGCCGGTCAGATCGCTTCAATGGGTGGTGGGATTGCTACGTTGATGGAGATTGCGTTGTCTGTGATGGAAGCAGTCGAGTCGGAGCTACCGGAGTCGGGCACGATGGTATCGCATTGGCATTCCATGCGGTCGCTGGCGGCGGTGTCACGTGCGGCCTTTGATCCAGATTCCACGATGGGTATTGAAGACCGCACAGGGGTTTTTGCTGGGGTTTCCCCTGACTCGGCTGGGCCAATGGGTATGCAACCATATACCAGTTATGTGGCCACAGATAATTATCTTCATCGCACCTATGTGGTGTCTGAATGGCCACAGGCTAAAGCCCGGTTGGGGTTTTTGCGAGATATGGTGTTTGCCGGTGATTTTCGGCATACCGTAACCATCGTTATGGAGCCGGTGCCGATGGAGAAGGCGCTAAAGAAAGTTCAAGGCCGTAAATCTGATTGGGAGACATCGCAGAATATTCGTCAGCGGTGGGCTTCAGGCAAATCGTTAGTCCATGCCCGGGAACATGACGATATTTATATGCAAGAAGAAGAACTGGTAGATGGGGCTTCGCCGATAAATATGGCCGGGTTAGTGACGGTTTCGGCACGGTCACGTACAGAATTAGAAGACAACTGTTTACAACTGTTGACCAAGGTGGCCAAAGCCCAGTGCGAGGTACGGCCGTTGTATTGGGAGCAGGATTCTGCGTTTGTTGGGTCGGCAGTGCCCTACGGCAAAGTTGAGATGAAAACGAGTTAGGAATGCGTTGATATGACCACAATCTATGATGATCAGCGGCTAGATTCCGGGGTCTTTGATTTTGTAGAACCACTCAGCCGTGAGGACAAGAAGGCTCGGCGCAAACAACAACGGCACATTCGGCGGCAGTTGCGCCGGAATGCTGATGACGAGTCGCAGCACCTCGGGGATTTTCCAGTTCGTCGCTGGGGTTATGGTGGCCCAACTCGGAAAAACGCTGGCCGGGCTATGGGCAATATCAAGGTCAAAGGTATTCGTACAACAACCCATACGGCAGCGACAGCCTACCCGTATGTGTCTGGCCCAGCATTGGGGGCGGCAGGTATCTACATGGGAGAAGATCGCAATGGTGGTGGCGCTTTCGCGGTTGACCCGTGGGCGTTGTATGCCCAGGGCATTATCTCGGGGATGTCGGCGGTGATGTTTGGGCAAGTAGGCACGGGAAAATCCTCGTGCGCTAAGGCATTTGCTACACGGTCGGTTCTAGCTGGCCGGAAACTATCCGTTGCGGCCGACAAAAAAGGTGAATGGACGCCGGTAGTCCGGGCGCTTGGTGGCCCGGTTATTCGGGTGGGGCCAGGCATGGCAGACAGAATTAATCCCTTAGACGCCGGGACTCGGCCACAGTTGAATGCGGTAGGTAAACCGTTAGGCGATGCTGAATGGAACCAACGGGTGCGGGTTCGTCGGATGGCGATTCTCAATACGATGGTCAAAATTCTGGTGAAACGAGAATTGTCACCGGGTGAAAGTCACGCCATCTCATTGGCTCTTGACCATGCCGTGGACACCGCTGCTGGTGAACAGCGTGCAGTGATTCTTCCGGATGTGATCAGCCAATTGGAAGTGCTGCAAGCTGATGACCCAGACAAGTTGGTCAGAGAAGGCGCTGCTGTGGCGAAATTGGTGTTGAGTCGAATGACGTCTGGTGATTTGGGAGGCATGTTGGATGGTCCATCAACAGTGGCGTTTGACCATGATGCACCCGCGGTGTCTATTGACACATCGTCGTTAGAAGGCGTGAACCGTGATGCGGCCCGTGTGGTGCATGCCTGTACTGGTGCTTGGACAGAAGCCATGGTGACCACGTCTGATGGTGGTCAGCGCATTGTGGTGTATGAGGAAGGCTGGGACAACATCAGTTCTGAAGCGGATCTGCAACGGATGGTTGAAGCGTGGAAGCTGGCACGGGCGTATGGGATTTTCAATTTATTGATCATGCATAAAATCTCGGATTTGGATATGGCCGGAGATAAAGGCTCCCAGATGGCTGCGATGGCTCGATCGTTGCTCAGTGACACGGATATCAAAATTATCCATCGACAAGACGAAACCGCGATGCGTTCGACCACCGATGAAATTATGTTGTCGGAACGTGAAGAACACATCTTGAAGAACCTGCCCAAAGGTGTGGCGTTGTGGCGTATCCGCAATTCGACGTTTGAAGTCAAAACAAAACGTACTGAAGCAGAAATTCCGTTGTTTGACACGGACACGCGTATGGATATGACCCTTGGCAACAACGATAGTGAACAGGTGGCAGTATGAGTTGGCATACGGAAACACAACGGACATCAACGCTGCCGCCAGGCACGGCAACACCATTATTAGTGTTGGCTGGAGTGGCTGTGTACGCGCTTTATGTGCTGGTTGGTAATGTGAGCAACCGGTTAGCTTGCGGTCAGGGCGCCTGGCCGGATGGGTTGTTTGAACCGTTAGGGTTTGTCGTCTCGGGTGATACCACAACGTTTGGTACAGCCGGTCAGTGTGCTGCTTCATCAACGGCTACAACGATTGCACTAGTGGTTTTAGCTGTGGTGGTCATTGGTGTGGGCTTGTGGGTGTTTTTCGCTCGGCAACGGTATATCCAATCAGATAGATTTTTTATCAAACAATTGCGTCGTCGTGACGGGATTGCGCGAGCCCAAGAAGTGCGAAAAGCAGTAGGGTCCAAAGCCACGAAAGCGTTAACGAAAAAAGTTCGGCCCAGTTTGCAGAAACCAGGTGCTGGTGACGGTGCGTTGCAGCTGGGGGCTTCCGATGGTGTACCAGTCTGGGCGTCTTTAGAGGAATCGATTTGTTTGATTGGCCCTCCCCGTTCGGGCAAAGGGTTACATTTACTCATTGGCGCGATTCTGGATGCTCCTGGACCGGTAGTGACCACCTCATCGAGGGCAGATAACTATGCAGCTACTGCTGCTATTCGCCGGTCTCGTGGGCCGGTGGCGTTGTTTGATCCGCAAGGACTGACTGATACACCAACAACGCTGAAGTGGTCACCCATTACTGGCTGTGAAGTACCAAGGGTGGCCAACCAACGTGCGGCGAGTCTTATTGGGGCCTCTGGGTTAGGGGCGTCGTCCTCGAACCAAGAGTGGCAAGCTCCTGCCACAACCATTATGGAATGTTTATTGCATGCTGCCGCTTTGGATAACCGTACTGTTGATGAATTGATGCGGTGGGGTAATAATCCGGCTGAAGCTAAAGAAGCCGTGAAAATCTTATCCGAGCATCCACGGGCAGCTCAGGGTTGGAACTTGGTTTTGCAGGGCATCGTTGATGGTGACCCAAAATTGTTGCAGTCGAAATGGTTTGGTGTTGAGGGCGCAGTTAAAGGGCTGTCAGTTCCAGAAGTTCGCGATGTGTTGAAGCCACAGCATGATGTTGAGACACTCAACATTGACGAATTTTTAGAACAAAACGGGACCTTGTATGTATTAGGCACCAAATCGGGTGGGTCTTCAGCTGGTCCGTTTCTGATTGCCATGATGGATGCGATTACCGAACGGGCACGCGAATTGGCTGCCAAGAAACCGGGTAACCGGTTAGACCCGCCGTTGTCATTGGTGTTAGACGAGATTGCCAATATCTCTGTGTGGCCGGGTTTAACCCAGCTGATGTCTGATGGTGGTGGTGTTGGGATTTCGGTGTTTGCCGTGTTTCAATCCCTAGCGCAGGCCCGTAACGAATGGGGCACTGAACAGGCCACTGCCTTGTTTGATTCGGCTACGATCAAAGCCCAGTTAGGTGGTGCATCAAATACCGATGATCTGCGGTTGTTTTCGGATTTAGCCGATACACGCCAGGTTGTTCGATTTTCCCGGTCCACTGGTAAAGAGTCATCTTCAGAATCCGACCAGTTACATGACCTGGATGTGTTGAAAGTCGGTGAGTTACGACGATTGCCATTTGGCTGGGCTGTGATGTTCTACCGTAACCGGCGGCCGTTTCTTGTCCAATTGGTTAAGTGGCCAGATCGAAGTGATGCCAAAGATATCAAAGCTGCGTTGAGCGCTTATAACAAGGACTTACTGGCCGAGTTGGAGAGCGGTGAAGATGAAGTGTCACTGAATACCACTGCGGTCAAACCGGCTGATAGCACTGTGGACACCCAACAGGCCCGCGAGATTGTGGTCAGGTGAGCGGCAATGTCAAGATATGGGCTACATCGGACAGGATCTACCAAGTACCGTGATTATTTGCGTTCTGCTCAGTGGGGTTTTCGCCGTGTGCGGTGGTTTCGTGACTGCCGGGCACGGGGGTTTGAACCGGCATGTCAGGTCTGTCAGGTGACCTTGGCAGAAGCTGGAACCTTAGATTTGCACCATGTCTCATATGCGGGAGTCATTTGGGACGAGAAAACACAGCGGTGGAAAGCACAAGAAGCCGACGACGAGTTAATGCCAATGTGTCGTCGACACCATCAACAGTTGCACCAGATGATGGATGGTCGAAAAGAATTTTATGGCTGGGATAGACGCCGTGCCACGGTAGTGATCATTGGCTGGCTGGTCAATCGGCTTGCACGAGATGGAGGGTAATAACGACGTGACACCGCAACAGGCAGATCGTTTGCTTTCAGGGGCGTGGGATGAGAACAGTTCACAGGTTGATGAGTGTGAATTGTGTAGCCGGTTGGAGCCGCTGTTTTGGCACTGTACGTCTCAAGGGGTGCTTGATCGGGCACGGTGCCGACGAACCCAAGGTGATGGGTTGTGGCTGTGTGCGTTGTGTGAAGAAGGCGTTCATCGGTGGATGCAACAGCACCCTGGTCGGGACGCTGGCCGCAAAGCGGTGGATGCCATGGTGCAACGCCTTGCTGCAACATTATTTGCTCAACCACGAAAGTACCGCAAAACGACAAGGGAGCCCGACGATGACCAGTGATTGGATTTCAGACGAGGATTTCGAAGAGATAGCCGATGAACTCTTTGACGACGAACAACAGGAAAAAGAGTCTGCGTCGACAGCCACCGAGGTTGCACCAAACGATGAAGGTGATGGCACACCTTTACCCTATGTCGATCAAGATGTCGCTGAAGAACTTGTTGGTGATAGTGCACCAACCTGGTTGGGCATGCGGTGGCGTGAGATACCCGAAGCTGATCAACCAGCCGCTTGGAACGGGCTGCGTGCGTGGGTGGATTGGCTGATTAAAGAATACCGGTTACCTACTGCGGTGGTGCCGCCATGTTGGTATAAGCACCCGGATATTACTGCTGAACTGTATGCCGGGATGAATATGGAATACAAGGTATGGGAAGAACAAGCACCGAGCCTGTCACCAATGATGTTTTGGCATACCAATTTACAACAAATGATTCATCGGCTTCGGGAAGCTGTCACCACAGCCGGATGTGTCGCCAGTGGTGAGCATAAGCCCGAACCGGCAGGCGCACATGAACTGAATTATGATGAAACCGATTGGCATCACCACGTCACCACGGCTCACAGCACACAACAATTTGATCGACCAGACCAAGGCGTACTCTATGTGCGAGCAGGTGTCGTTGATAGCACAGGCAAGACGATCGCGCACTCTGAGCCAGTAGGCATTAAACATCCTGATCCGAACAATGTTCCTGGTGTTGACATTGAATATCTTTCTACCAATGCTGATTACAATGTGCTTGAAGTGCACTGGAAACGCCACAACAACGAACAGTCGCTGGTTTGGGAAACATCAACGGATGGACAGACTTGGGTTAAGGCAGGTGAAGATCCTCACCAAAGCGACGATCATGATGATTAATTAATCACGCAACAGAATATGAGCACGCGCCGGGCTAATGGCTAACTGGTTCACTACTCGTTGGTGCTGGCTCGGCGTAACGCATTATAAACGGTCTGTCGTGAGACTTGAAACTGCTGTGCAATCTGGGTTTTTTCATAGCCAAGGTCTAACAGCACCTGGATTTGTTCTATATCGTCATCACTGAGTTTGGGTTGTTGTTTATACTTGCCCTTAGCCTTAGCAATAGCGATCCCCTCAGCCTGACGTTCACGGATTTTAGCACGCTCAAAATCAGCAATAGCAGCTAGCAAACCTAGCATCAATTGTTGGGTTGGGTTGCTTTCGTCTTTGGAGACAGTGATCCCTTCGGCAAGTAATTCCACGGTCACGCCTTTATCAGTTAACTCATTGAGTAACTGGTAGAGGTCCAAGGTGTCGCGGCCTAGTCGATCCATAGATTGCACACGAACAACATCCCCATCGCGCACGTAGCTGACAAGTTCGCCTAACCCTTGGCGGTTGGTTCGGCTGCGTCCGCTTTGAGTGTCAGTAAACACTTTATGACAGTCACCGATTTGCTCTATTTGACGTTGCGGATTCTGGTCTGCGCTGCTGACTCGCACATAGCCTACAGTCTGCCCAACCATGTCTAGGACCCTCCTATACATCGTGTAAAAATAGCGCGTTTCAACGTGTGACTGTTAACTTCGTTTGGCGGTTTTTTGCGTTTTCGTTTGGCGGTTAATGGGTTCCTCGTGCTGTCTGGGCAGTAACGTTGTGACGCTAATTTTTTCTTGCCTGCAGGTAG
>Ga0079225_10001120_pt1 | contig 14922 bp, 12 predicted proteins | sample Poulit2012_FD_76344 | JGI IMG/M metagenome (GOLD analysis project Ga0079225, IMG submission 76344) | Agricultural soil microbial communities from Georgia to study Nitrogen management - Poultry litter 2012 | ecosystem: Environmental > Terrestrial > Soil > Agricultural land | place: USA: Georgia... | reverse complement strand
TTCGATCGTAGTGGATTATTAAACGATGTATTACAGGCAGTCAATGAAATGGATACAAACATAACTAAAGTTAGTGGTCGAGCAGATGAGAATGATATAGCAATTATTCAAATAAGTATACTAACCCATAACACCGACCATTTACAAAGAGTTGTTCATCGGATCAAACAAGTAGAAGATATTTATACAGTAAGACGAGTATTAAATTAATAATTAAGGAGAGTATTCATCGTGAAAGCAGTTTTACAGCGAGCAAGCAATGCATCTGTTACTGTAAGAGAGAAGATAGTTGGATCTATTGACAATGGTTTCGTTCTACTTTTAGGCGTTACTCATGGGGATACAGAAGAAGATATAGAATATTTAGTTAGAAAAATTGTCAATTTACGTATTTTTGAAGATGAAGAAGGAAAAATGAATTTGTCTTTAAAAGATATTCATGGGAGTATTCTATCGATCTCTCAATTTACATTATACGCAGATACAAAAAAGGGAAGAAGACCTAGCATTATCGATGCAGCTAAACCAGATTTAGCCCTAGATTTGTATGAAAAGTTTAATGAGAGGTTACAAGCTGAGGGCATAAAAGTTGAGACGGGTGTATTTGGTGAGATGATGGATGTATCTTTTACAAATGTTGGACCCGTTACAATTATCATCGATAGTAAAGATAAATGAGATAGAATCTAAATTAGATTCTATCTCATTTTTTCTTAGTAAAGTATTCATTTAATCCCGAGATGATTCCTTCGACTAATAATAATTGATATTCTTTCGTTTTTAATAGGGATTCTTCTTCATGATTAGAGATAAATCCTAATTCAAGAAGTATAGCTTGACTTTGATTATGTCTTAACACTTGTAAGTTTTCGTATAATGCATTTCGGTCATCAGCATTAGTTGATAAGAGCAAATGCTTTTGTACACTTTCTGCTAGGGGACGATCTTGCTCATTGTAGTAATAGGTGCTAATGCCTTTTGCATAAGCTGCCTCAGGAAAACTATTATAGTGTAAGCTTATAAACACATCTGGATTAATCAAGTTCGATAGGCTAACACGACTACCTAAACGAATGAATTCATCCGAGTTTCTAGTCATAATAACCCTTGCTCCTAGGGTTTCGAGAGTATCTTTGAGAAGGGAAGAAGTTGTAAGGGTTAAATCCTTTTCGTAATGACCACTTACACTTATTGCACCTACATCATAACCACCATGCCCAGGATCAACCATAATTGTTTTATCTTTCAATACATTTCCCTTTGTGCCAGGGGATAATTTTATAAAGCTTTTATAAATAAATCCAGTTTCACCATCAAGTTCTACCTTTAACCATTTATCCATATCGCCTAATACTGTTAATTGTTCACCTTCTTGAGCAAATCGAATAATTTCAGATTGCGTCGATGGCTCCTTTCTAATATGAACCTTGCTTTGTTCTATCGTTACGATATGTAATTCTTCACCGGTGTTTTGATTGGAATTAGCTATTATCTTTTCAACAAACTCACTAGCAATCCATCCCTCTTGTCCATTGAGGTCAATTTTAACCCACTCTTCCACCTCATCAAGATAGGGATAGCTTTCGTTTGCATGAACCTGTGCAATAATGTTGTAATTTGTACCGGGTCCTTCACGAACGTTTAAATTGTTATTTAATACTTTTACATAGTTTCCATTTGTTTCGCCTATTATATTATTACTGGATAGGATGAATAATAAAAGAACAGAGAATAAAATGATATATCGTTTTTTCACAATTTGTCCCCCTACTTGAAGAATATAAAGTTAATTATAACAAATAAATATAAAAAGGAACAAAATTTTTATAAAAGATTATAACTACTTGACTTTACCGGTGGAAATCCTTATGATTATTTTAAGAAATTTTTATCGTCGATGATTGAAAGAGTAGCTAACTTCTATTAGTACAGAGATAAAATGTCTTGGCTGAAAACATTTTACACGATAGGTTAGTGAAGGACATTCAGGAGACTCTTTATTGAAATAGTAGTAAGTAAAGACGTTTAACAGGCGTTATACTGTCTTAAGGTGAACATAGATTTTCTATGTTAACTAGGGTGGCAACGCGAGGATCTCTCGTCCCTTTTTTTGGGATGGGGGTTTTTTTATTTATATTGAAAATAGGAGGAACTGTATATGAATTTTAAATCTCCCCGGGGAACTGTTGATTTGTTTAATGAAGAAGTGAATAAGTGGCAATACCTCGAGTCAGTATTACGGAATTTAAGTAGAAGGTTTAACTACAAGGAAATTCGTACACCTATGTTTGAGCATACAGAAATATATCAAAGGGGTGTAGGTGACTCTACCGATATTGTTCAAAAGGAAATGTATACTTTCTATGATCGTGGTGGAAGAAGCTTAACTTTAAGACCCGAGGGTACAGCTGGTGTTGTTAGGGCTTACGTTCAAAATAAAATGCATGGTGATCCTAACCAACCGGTAAAATTATTTTATTTTGCTGAAATGTTTCGCTATGAAAGACCAGAGCAGGGCCGAGTACGCCAGTTGCACCAATATGGGGTTGAGGCTATAGGTAGTTCCGACCCTGCTATTGATGCGGAGGTCATCTCCCTAGCAATGGCTATTTACGACGAATTGGGAATTTCGGATTCGATTAAACTAATCATTAATAGCCTAGGTGACCAAGAGAGTCGATTAGAGCATAGAAAGGCCTTAATTGATCATTTCATACCTTATAAAAATGAACTTTGTACTGATTGTCAAATACGACTAGAGCAAAACCCAATGCGGGTGTTAGATTGTAAAGTAGATGCGAATCATCCTAGCATGACGACAGCCCCATCTATTTTAACCTATTTAAATGAGGAATCACGCCAATACTTTGAAAAAGTAAAAAGCCATTTAAACAAATTAGACATTCCATATGAGGTAGATCCAAACCTTGTAAGGGGCCTCGATTATTATAACCATACTGCCTTTGAGATTTTATTGGATAAGGAAGGATACGGCGCCGCAACCACCTTGCTTGGTGGCGGGCGATACGATGGTTTAACCGAAGAATTAGGCGGGCCACAGTCCCCTGGTGTTGGTTTTGGATTGGGGATAGAACGTTTGTTAATGGCTTTAGACATTGCTGAAAAAGAGTTGCCAATTGAAGATCAATTAGACTGTTATGTAGTAACCTTAGGAGAAGACGCTCATGCGGAAGCTGTAAATATAGTATATAAATTAAGAAAAGCTGGTTTAAAAGTGGATCAAGATTATTTAGGCCGCCAAATGAGAGCCCAATTTAGGGCAGCTAACCGAATGAATGCGAAATTTTCAATAATTTTAGGTGAAGAGGAATTAAAAAATAAGGTAGTAAACGTTCGAGATATGCAATCAGGTGAACAAGAAGAAGTTGAAATAAATAATGTTGTAGAATATCTACAAAAAACACTCTAAGGAGGATTTTCATGACAAAACGAATACTAGCATCTTTTGTAGATGAAACGAAGGTTGGCGAAAAAGTATTGCTAAAAGGTTGGGTTCAAAAAAGACGAGACTTAGGTGGATTAATATTTATTGATTTACGTGATAAATCAGGTCTTATTCAAATCGTCTTTAACCCAGATCATTCAAAAGGTGCATTAGATATTGCAGATAAAGTTCGTAGTGAATACGTAATTGAGGTTTATGGAGAAGTAATAAAAAGGTCAGAAGAAAATGTGAATGAGTTAATGAGCACGGGGAAAATTGAAATATTAGCATCAGATATAACAATTATTAATAAGTCTAAAACCCCTCCTTTTGTTATTGAAGAAGAGACAGATGTATCTGAGGATTTACGGCTTAAATACCGTTATATCGACTTAAGAAGACATTCCTTTCAAAAAACCTTTAGACTACGTCATCAAATCAAGCAGGCCATTAGGAATTATTTAAATGAAAATGACTTTCTAGAAATGGAAACACCTATTTTAACAAAAAGTACACCAGAAGGAGCAAGGGACTATTTAGTTCCAAGTAGGGTACATCCTGGTAAGTTTTATGCGCTGCCACAATCGCCACAGTTATTTAAACAAATGATCATGATGTCAGGTTTTGAGAAGTACTATCAAATTGCCAGATGTTTTAGAGACGAAGATTTACGGGCTGATAGGCAACCGGAATTTACACAAATTGATATAGAAACTTCCTTTATGTCTGTTAATGATATTATGGAGTTAACTGAAGGGTTAATGGTTTCTTTAATGAAAGAAGTCAAGGGTATAGATATAAAGAGTCCTTTCATGAAAATGACCTTCCAAGAAGCAATGCATCGTTATGGGTCTGATAAACCGGATACTCGCTTTAATATGGAATTAATCCATATTAATGAAATTGTAAAGGATTGTTCCTTTAAAGTATTTAGCGGTACAATTCAGTCCGGTGGAAGTGTTGCATTATTAAATGTAAAGGGCGCTGCAGATGCGTATTCCCGTCGCAATATCGATGACTTAACAAAATTTGTTGAAATATACGGTGCTAAAGGATTAGCTTGGGTGAAAGTCTCCGATGATTCCTTTACCGGGCCGATTGCGAAATTTATAAATGAAGACGAACAAAAGGCGATTATGGAAAAAGCCGAAGCAGAAAACGGCGATTTATTACTCTTTGTAGCGGATGATAAAAAGGTTGTCTACGACAGTCTAGGGGCCCTTCGACTGAAGCTTGGTAAAGAATTAAACTTAATTGATGAATCAAAGTTTAACTTCCTATGGGTAACGGATTGGCCATTATTTGAATACGATGATGAATTAGGACGATATGTTTCAATGCACCATCCTTTCACTCGTCCAGTAGAAGAACATGTTCAATATATTGATGAAGACCCTGAAAAGGTTAAAGCTCATGCTTACGATTTAGTATTAAATGGATTCGAACTTGGAGGAGGATCTTTAAGGATATATGAAAGAGATCTTCAGGAGAAAATCCTAGATAAACTTGGATTTACTAAGGAAGAGGCTCATGAACAATTCGGTTTTTTACTTGAAGCCTTGGAATATGGGGCACCACCCCATGGTGGAATCGCCTTTGGCTTAGATAGGATAGTTATGATTTTAGCTGGTCAAAGTAACCTAAGAGATACAATTTTATTCCCAAAGACAGCTTCCGCTTCGGATTTATTGACGGATGCTCCAAATAAAGTAGACAATCAGCAATTAAAGGATTTATCTATGGAAATTAAGCTTAAAGAAAAGAAAAACTAAGTTTTGTAACCTAAAAATCCATAGCGTGTAAAAAGATACCAATTGAAATAAGAAAAATTATATGTTACGATTTACTTAGATGAGAAATAATCCTGATGTGTACGTCCATAACAAATCGTTTTGACCGAACATCTATACAATAGGGAGCCTGGCGTTTCTATGTGGATTACATGCCTACGGATAAGACGGGGAAGTAAAAAGTGTAGAACAGGGCACCCACCTGCCGAGAGCGGGTTCAAAACTAGATTAGCGGACGGCACGATCGGGATTATACATAAGAAAACCTGTTCAACTAAGTTGAACAGGTTTTTTTAATTTAAGCTTTGAATTATTTTTTGGAGGTTACCGTTTTTATCCATCGTAAAACTCGGAGCTTCCAGTGGAGAATCATCATTGAAGACGGTCATTTTTCTAGCCCTTTCCATAATTTGAATAAAGGTTTCATAATCCTCCTTTATGGTGTACAAATGTTTTTCGGTATTATTTAATTGGTCTCTTAAACGTTCTAATTCGTTTTTAAGAGATTCATTTTCTTTTTCAAGTCTGTCAATTGTTAATTTGGATTGATTCGTTGAATGATAATCTTTGCTTAATTGCTTGAGAAATTGAATAACATGATCTAGTGATAGGTTATTTAAATTAGTAAATGAAGGGTCCTGCTTAGAGATACTTCTTGCTTCACGAGCTAGAGCTCTTTTTCTTTCTTTCCTTTGCCTCTTAGCAAGTTCCATTGCCTCAACGTAATTTCCGCGTACTTCCGCATTCCACCTGAAACCACAAGCGGCAGATGTGCGATTTAATTTATCCCCGACCTCTTCAAAAGCTTTTAATTGTGTACTACCTTCTCTCACATGTCGAAGAACGGTTTCGGCTAGCAACAAATCGTCTTCATGGGACCAAGCGTCCTGTCTTACCTTAGCCAAGAAAATCAACTCCCTTACGTTCATTTATATGTTTTAATAATAAACAAATAAAATTCTACATATCTTATAAAGTAAAATTTATTTGTTTAATATCTATATGTCTATTATGAACTCAATGTAAGGGAATTATACCTTATTTCTTCTTTTCATTAATTTGATTGAATACTTGTTTTAAAGCTTGTTCAAATTTACCAGTAGATAATGGTTTATAATATGTCCTATCCTTTAGAGAATTAGGTAAATATTGCTGTTTAACCCAGGCGCCGGGATAATGATGAGGATATTTATAATTTACCCCCCGTCCAATTTCCTTTGCTCCGGAGTAGTGGGAGTCTTTGATATGGGCTGGAATATCTCCACTGCATCCCTGTCTAATATCAGATAAGGCAGCATCTAATGCCTTGTAAGCTGAATTAGATTTTGGTGATAAAGCCAATTCAACAACGGCCACAGCTAAGGGAATTCTACCCTCGGGAAAACCGAGTCTTTCTGCTGCCTCAACAGCAGCAATTGCTCTTGGGCCCGCTTGGGGATTGGCTAGTCCAATATCTTCATAGGCAATGACGATTAATCGCCTTGCAATACTATCTAGATCTCCCGCTTCAATTAATCTACCTAAATAGTGAAGGGATGCATCCACATCGCTTCCTCGAATTGATTTTTGAAAGGCGGATAAAACGTCATAATGGGCATCACCACCTTTATCATGGGAAAAACTTTTCCGCTGCATACATTCTTCTGCAATTTCTAAATTAATATCAATAAGTCCCTTGTCATTTTCTGGCGTTGATGCTACAGCTAATTCAATTCCATTTAATGCGGATCTTAAATCGCCATTAGCACTTAAGGCAAAATGCTTGAGGGTTTCATTATTTATTTTAATATTTCTATTTCCAAATCCGTTCGTTTTATCAGTCAAAGCCCTTTGGATTGCTAGTATAATTTCATCCTCTGTAAGGGAATGTAACTCAAATAAATGACACCTACTCCTAAAGGCTGGATTGATAGCATGATAAGGGTTACTTGTTGTACAACCGATTAATGTAATTAAATTACTTTCCAAATGAGGAAGTAAAAAGTCTTGTCTAGGCTTATCTAATCGGTGCACCTCATCTAATATTAAAACGATGTTACCAATCATTTTTGCTTCTTCAACAACAATTTCTAGATCTTTTTTTCTATCTGTTACAGCATTTAGCATACGCACCTGCAAGTCTAAGGTTTTTGCAAGGGCCTTGGCTAGTGATGTTTTACCCGTTCCAGGGGGACCAAACAAAATCATTGAAGATATTTGATTAGCTGCTACCATACGATATAGTATTTTTCCTTCTCCGACTAAATGCTTTTGGCCAATAATTTCATTAATATGATTAGGACGCATTCGAAATGCTAAAGGTTCACGATTCATAAAAATCTTCCTTTATAATTATAGTTTCCTTAAGCGTATTATTCATAGTCATAAAATGCAAGAAGTAGGTTACTCATGTTATAATCATATACAATGTAAATAATAGTATTATCGGATAAATGTAGAGGTGTCATATGAAGATAACAACTAAAGGGCGATATGGTTTAACGATTATGATTGAATTAACTAGAAATTATGGAAAAAGACATGTTCCATTAAAGGAAATAGCGGAAAAACATAAATTATCCCTTCATTATTTAGAGCAATTAGCCTCTTCTCTAAGAAATAGTGGATTAATTAAAAGTGTAAGGGGAGCAGGCGGTGGATATTTATTAACAAAGGATCCTAAGGAAATCATCGTGGGTGAAATTATAACATCCTTAGAAGGGCCAATAATGTTCGTAGAAGAGATGGCTAATGAAGAAGTGGCTCAGAAAGCCCTATGGAATAAATTGAGAAATGCAGTAAAAGATATTTTAGATACGACAACATTAATGGATTTGTTGGAAATGGAAAAAAAGCAATCCACCGACAATTATATGTTTTATATTTAAAGGAGTTAACAAATAATGAAATCTATTTACATGGATTACGCGGCTACTACACCAGTGCATGAAGAAGTTATTTCGATAATGGCTCAGTCCTATCGCAATCTTTTTGGAAATCCATCAAGTATTCATTCCTTCGGCAGGGAGGCGAGAAAACACTTAGATGATGCCCGCCGAACGATTGCACAATACATTCATGCTGATGAGCGGGAAATTATATTCACAAGCGGCGGAACAGAAGCAGATAATCTAGCAATTATCGGAACAGCCTTAGGAAATAAAGATAAAGGCAATCATATTATTACAACAAATCAAGAGCATCATGCTGTTTTCCATGCCGTTGAACATTTGGAAAGATTGGGTTTTAAAGTAACCTATTTACCGGTAAATGACCGCGGCCTTATTAACCTTGAAGATTTAGAGAAAGCCTTAACTGAAGAAACGATTTTAGTTTCCATCATGTATGTAAATAACGAAACAGGGGTTATCCAGCCGATTAAACAGATTGGCAATTTACTAAAGGATCATCAAGCTGTTTTTCATACCGATGCAGTACAAGCGATTGGATTACTACCAGTTAATGTGAAAGAGATGAATGTTGATCTTCTTAGTGCCTCGGCCCATAAAATTAATGGACCTAAAGGAAGTGGCTTTTTATATGTGGAAGAGAGCGTTCATCTTCAACCCTTATTATATGGTGGAGAACAAGAAAGGAAACGTCGTTCAGGAACAGAAAATGTGACTCAAATAATTGGTTTGGCAAAGGCTATACAATTGACAATGGAAAAGCAAGAGGAAAATATTAAGAAATACACTCAGCTGAAAGATACCTTCGTGAAAAGCTTAGAAAAGGGCGAAATAAATTTTCAAATTAATGGTGATATAAGGAAACTTATTCCTACTATTATTAATATTAGTTTTCCAGATACAGAGGTTGAAAAAATGCTAACAAATATGGATTTAGAAGGTGTTGCAGCCTCAAGTGGTAGTGCTTGTACTGCTGGTTCAGTCGAGCCTTCTCACGTCCTATTAGCTATGTACGGTGAAAATGATCCTAGAACGACAAATTCCATTCGATTTAGCTTTGGTTATGGTCAAACGGAGGAAATGATGGTTGAGGCTGCTCAAAGAATCGTTAAAATTGTTAAGCGATTATCAAAGTAAAGGTGGTGTAATTAATGCATAAAAATAAAGATATTCGGGTTGTCGTAGGGATGAGTGGTGGAGTCGACTCTTCTGTTACGGCTCTTTTATTAAAGGAACAAGGATATGATGTTATCGGTATTTTCATGAAAAACTGGGATGATACTGATGAGTTCGGGGTTTGTACAGCGACAGAAGACTATGAAGATGTGATTCGTGTTTGTAACCAAATAGATATTCCTTATTATGCGGTTAATTTTGAGGAGAAATATTGGAATTCAGTCTTCACTTACTTTTTGGATGAATATAAGGCTGGTAGAACGCCAAATCCAGATGTTATGTGTAATAAGGAGATAAAATTTAAAGCCTTTTTAGATCATGCTTTATCCTTAGGGGCTGATTATGTTGCTACAGGACATTATGCTCAAATTATAGAGAAAGAGGGTCGCCACTATTTATTACGTGGTAAGGACCAAAGCAAGGATCAGTCTTATTTTTTAAATCAATTAACAGAGGATGTATTAAAAAAGGTTATGTTTCCTCTTGGTTCTATGGAAAAATCAGAAGTAAGGGAAATTGCTAAAAAGCATAATTTAGCAACAGCTACCAAAAAGGATAGTACGGGAATTTGCTTTATTGGCAATCGTGATTTTAAGGATTTTATTAGTGACTATTTGCCGGCTCAACCGGGAGACATGCAAACCTTAGATGGGAAAACAGTTGGTAGCCATGATGGTTTAATGTATTATACAATTGGTCAAAGACAAGGTTTAGGTATTGGTGGGCCTGGTGGTCCGTGGTTTGTTGTTGGTAAAAACATAGAAGAAAATATTTTATTTGTCGAGCAAGGTTCAAATCATGACAGTTTATTTTCAGATGGAATCATCGCAACTAACGTAAACTGGATTCATGAAGATCTTGTAAAGAAAAACTTTACATGTACTGCTAAATTCAGGTACCGTCAGAAGGATCATAAAGTAACTGTTACACTTCTAGAGGACGGTAATGTAAAGGTTAATTTTACAGAGCCGATCAGGGCTATTACTCCAGGACAGGCTGTTGTATTTTATGATGAAGAAGTATGTCTTGGCGGTGGAACGATTGATAAAGTTATAAAGAAGGATAAGTTTTTAACCTATGTAGGTTAAATGGTATAGGGGATTGTAGTTATGAGTAAAAATGAGCAAGCAATTCAAGCAATGAAAGAGAAAGATTACGAATTAGCAATAAAGCTTTTTTCAGAGTATATTGATGAATATCCAACAGACCCTCTAGGCTATATTAATTTAAGCAATTTATTTATCCAACTAGGTGAATATAGTCATGCTGAAAAATTGTTGAAAAGGGCAATTGAATTAGATCAATCAGCAGCAAGTGCCTATTACACCTTGGGAAATAACTATTTCGAGCAAAATCTATATGATGACGCCAAGCAACAATACGAATTAGCGCTTCATTATGGTTTAAAAGACAGTGACGTATACTATATGATTGGATTAACCTTAAATAAACAATCGCTATTTCTATTAGCGATTCCTTATTTACTCCGGGCTACAGAATTGGCTCCTGAAGATATTGAGAAGCAGTTTCAATATGGCCTCACCTTAGCTAAAGCAAATTATGTTGATGAGGCTGAGCACATCTTCACTCATGTTCTGAAAAGTGATTCAAAACATGTAGATGCTCTCTATAATTTAGGTGTGATTTATTTTAATAGGGGTAATTATAATTTGAGTCTGAGCTATTTTGATCAAGCCTTACAGTTAAATCCAAACCATACCTTAGCGAAAAACGGCAAACAAAATGTTGAAAATACAATATTGGAAAAAAGAGATTAATGTAAGTGGGGTATTCCTATGCAAGAGGATAAAAACGTAAATGAAGAAGGTTACTTTATCGGTGAGTTAATGTTCGTAATTTATCAAAACGAGCAGGAGCATTTTACCATTGCCAAATTTAAAGTCATCGAAACAAATGAAGACTTTGAAGAGGATGAAATTGTTGCAAAAGGATATTTTGCCAATTTAAATGAGGTAACCTCCTATACCTTTTATGGACAAACAGAATACCATCCAACTTATGGATTGCAATACAATGTCACTTCTTACCAGCTATATATACCAAATAATGAATCGGGATTAATTGATTACTTATCTAGTGATTTGTTTCATGGAATCGGACCAAAAACAGCTACTAGAATTGTAGAACTCCTAGGTGAAAAAGCTATTGAAAAAATACTTCACCAGCCAGAAATTTTAGATGAAATACCTCATTTAAATAAGGATGTAAAACAAAATTTAATAAACACTTTAAAATCTAACCAAGGCTTTGAGACAGTAGTTACCCAACTATCTCGATTTAATATCGGATTAAAACTTAGTCAAAAGATCTTTGAACATTATAAAGAAGAAGCCTTTGAAATCATAAAAACGGATCCCTATCAACTCGTTTATACAATTGATGGATTTGGTTTTCAAACTGCCGATAAAATAGCAATTCATAATGGTTTATCCTTAACCCACGAAAATAGAATAGGTGCCGCTTGTATTTTTGTACTACAGCAAAGTGTACAAGAAGGACATGTGTTTTTACCAATGGAAGAATGCATGATCAAGGTATTCCAATTGTTAAAAACAAAAGAATTAAAAAATAAGGATATTATGAATCGTATAGAGGAATTATCAAAGGAAGAACATATAATCGTTCAAGGAGAGAACGTGTATTTACCTTCTCTCTATTTTGCTGAGCAAGGTGTAGTTAATCATATAAATAGAATACTTTCAAAGGAAGTACAATCCAATATACCATTAGTAGAATTAATGAAAATTATCGGTGAGATTGAAGAGGAAGAAAAGTTAAATTACGGTTCAGAGCAATTTGATGCTATTAAAGAGGCCCTCCACTCAAAAGTTATGATTTTAACAGGGGGACCAGGTACTGGGAAAACAACTGTTATAAAAGGAATATTGAAAGCCTACGCCAAATATAATGATTTGCCTTATTTACTTGAGCATTATAAGGATAAAAAAGATTACCCCTTCGTTTTAGCCGCCCCTACCGGTAGGGCTGCGAAGCGCTTGGAACAATCAACTGGTTTACCCGCTACAACAATCCATCGGCTCCTAGGTTGGAATGGAGAGGACTATTTTGAAAAAAATGAGTACGAACCATTAAGCGGAAAAATTCTAATTGTTGATGAATTTTCAATGGTAGACCTATGGTTAGCGAATAACTTGTTAAAAGCTGTCCCTTCCGATATGCAAATATTGTTCGTGGGTGATGAGGACCAGCTTCCTTCTGTTGGACCCGGCGAGGTTTTATCTGACCTCTTAATGTGTGGATTAATTCCTACGGTTCGACTTGAAAATATATTTAGGCAGCAAAAAGGATCGAAAATAATCGATTTAGCCCATGCGATTAAAAATAACTCCTTTTCGAAGGAAATGTTAAATAATGATTCGGATTTCAGTTTTATTCCATGCCGCCCCATGCAAGTGATTGAAGTATTATCACAAATTTTTAATCGGGCGAAACAAAGAGACTTAAATTTAAAGGATATACAGGTGCTAGCTCCAATGTATCGATCCGAAGCGGGCATTAACAACATTAATAAGTACCTTCAGGAAATTGTTAACCCTAAAAAACATGGAAAAAGAGAAAAGCAAATATTTGATGCAACATATCGAATTAACGATAAAGTAATTCAGCTTGTTAATCAACCCGAAGATGGGGTTTCTAATGGAGATATAGGAGAAATCGTAGCTATCTTTGAGAAAAATGAAACGACGGAAAAGAAGGAACAAATTGTTATTAAATTCGATGAAAAGGAAGTCGTATATTATAGGAGTGATTTTCAAAACTTCATGCATGCCTATTGCATCTCTATTCATAAAGCGCAGGGAAGTGAATTCCCGATCGTTGTTCTACCGATTGTATCAAATTATAGTCGTATGTTAAGAAAGAATTTGATATATACAGCAATTACAAGGGCAACTTCCTCCTTAATAATATGTGGTGAAATAAGTGCTATTGACCGCGGTATTGAAACAGTTGATACGAACAAACGAAATTCATCCTTACTTGAGAAACTAACCGGCATAAGAGAAATGAAAGATAAAACTGAAGATGAACTAACCCCTTATGATTTTATGGAATAATTATTATAAAGTGTGAGTTATAAAAAAAGCTTTGGTAACAATAATAGCAAAACATGATTTATAAGGGGTTTTGTTATGTTGCGCAAACATACATTAACAATTATTTATACCTTAATAATAATATTATTAACCTTTCTAACGATATTTGTTATCGTAAAGCTCTTTCCTTTTTATAAAAGATTATTGAATTTTATTTTGAAAGTTCTATCTCCCTTCATTATTTCTGCATTAATTGCCTATCTATTACATCCGATTGTAAAAAAAATTGAAAGTTACCGTGTCCAAAAAAGTTTAGCCATCCTTACTATTTATTTATTGTTTTTTGCTAGCATTGGTTTGTCAACCTATCATTCCATTCCCATATTAAATGTACAACTACAACAGTTAAGTGAACAACTACCAGATTTAATCCATATGTATGAACAGTTTATCATCACAATTTACGAATCAACCTCTTTTTTACCAGAAACAGTCCATGACCAAATTGACGCATTGCTTAATACTATCGAAAAAGTGGTTGATAATTTTTTAAATAAAATAATGAATAGTATCACCAAGTTGTTTGATTTAATTGTTGTTATTACAGTAATTCCTGTTTTAACTTTTTACTTTTTAAAGGATTATCCTGATATGAAAAAATTCCTTAAAGGCATTACACCGATAAAATACCACCGCCGCTTCAAAATCATTATTCAATCCGTCAACCATAGTTTGGGTAATTATATAAGGGGGCAATTTATCGTTTGTTTATTTGTCGGTTTAACAAGTTGGATTGCCCTTGAAATAATAGGATTGAATTATGCTGCTTTATTAGGAATAATTATGGGGCTAACAAATATTATACCTTATTTCGGTCCTTTAATAGGAATTGTCCCTGCCTTAGCCATTGCAGTTACCCAATCAAGTAAGTATATATTTCTTGTAATTGTCGCATCTTTTATTATTCAAATGTTAGAAAATAATTTATTATCTCCCTTTATTGTAGGGAAAAGCGTAAATATCCATCCAATTGGGATTATTTTCGCTTTATTATTAGGTGCTCAACTTGCTGGAATCATCGGAATGATTGTCGCCGTCCCTATTTTAACGATTTTAAAAGGAATTCTTCAATCCATCCACTCGTTAAAGAGTATTAATTGACTTATATAAGGAGTTTAACTATAATGTCTTTATAATTAAAAACGTTGATAGTTACGAGTATATGGAACTCAATTTTCAGAGAGGGACTTTCACTAGGCTGTAAAAAGTTCTAAATTAGAGCCATAGAAGCTAAACTGGAGTGCGACTAATCCTCGCCGGTTTTCATACCGTTATCAGGACAGAAGTGATGGCTATGCCATAAATAGGGTGGTACCGCGGATAATCTCGTCCCTGCATATTGCAGAGAGGGGATTTTTTTGTTCGAGGAAAAAATTACATAATATAAATATTAAATATATTGGAGGAATTATTGTGAAACAACTAACATCAACGGAAATACGAAATATGTTTTTACAATTTTTTAAGGAAAAGGATCACAAAGTAGA
>Ga0079225_10001119_pt1 | contig 14929 bp, 18 predicted proteins | sample Poulit2012_FD_76344 | JGI IMG/M metagenome (GOLD analysis project Ga0079225, IMG submission 76344) | Agricultural soil microbial communities from Georgia to study Nitrogen management - Poultry litter 2012 | ecosystem: Environmental > Terrestrial > Soil > Agricultural land | place: USA: Georgia... | reverse complement strand
CCAGGTCGGTGCTCGCAACATGCAGAACTTCGATCTGCTGAAGGCGATTGGGAAAACGGACAAGCCGGTTCTTCTGAAGCGCGGTATGTCAGCAACGATGAAAGAATGGCTGATGTCCGCCGAATACATCATGGCGGGAGGAAATGAAAATGTGATCTTCTGTGAGCGCGGTATCCGGACATTCGAAACTGCAACAAGAAACACGCTTGATTTGCAGACGGTACCGGTAATTCAGAAGGAATCCCACCTTCCTATCGTCATCGATCCATCCCATGCTGCTGGAATCAGACACATCATCCCTTCCATGGCGAAGGCCGCGGTTATGTCCGGCGCGAATGGTTTGCAGATAGAAGTCCACCAGGACCCTGAAAATGCATGGAGTGATGGCCAGCAGTGCCTTACACCGGATGAGTTCGATGAACTGATGACAACCATCAATATGCTTCTTGAAATTGAGAAGAAGACGACTGGCATGGAAACGATCGTTCAGCAATAGTAACCAGAGGAGGGACGCCAATGGAATCGCATGAAAAACTCAGGACCAGGATTGATGACATCGACCGGGAACTTGTGGAACTTTTTGAGGCGAGGATGCATGTATCTTCAGAAATAGCGGAGTATAAACAGCGGAATGATATTCCGATCTTCGATGAAGCAAGGGAAGAGGAAGTCGTTGAGAAGAATGTGGGAAGACTGGCAGATGAGACTCTGGGCCGTCATACAGATTCGTTTTTCAGGCATCTGATGGCACTCTCCAGGAAACGTCAGCATGAAAATCTGAAAAACAGCAAATCTCCCATTAATAATATATAGTGAGGAAGCCGGGTTGTTCCCGGCTTTTTAATATGCAAAAACACCTTCGCTCCGGTACAGGATTCATTGTACTCAAGCGAAGGTATTTTTATATACGGATATCGTTTTTTCATTTAATCATTGCCGGTGTTTCTGTTTTACCATATCCTCCAGGTCGTAATACGTATTTTGATACGTTTCGTTTATCCAGTTGTTGAACAGTATGTGCCCATGGCTTTTCCAGTTGAAAACGGGAAGCCGGGCCGGTTCATCACCCGGGAAATAATTGAGGGGGGGATCTATATGCTGTCCCTCTGATACATCACGATCGTACTCCTTTTTCAAAGTATCACGTTTATATTCAAGGTGTCCGAATATGAACAGGTCCCTTCTGTCCTTTGATGCCGTGATATCCGGGCCGAAGTCGGGATGTTGAGTAAGGATTTCGAGCCCCGGTGTATTTCTGAGTGCCTTTAGATCGACTGTTGTATGCCGTGACTGCGGAACGCTGTATATATCATCAAAGCCACGGAGCAGAGGGTGTTCCGGATAAATATTGCTGTACTCAAAAATGCCGAAAAGCTTGGCGGGCAATTCCTGTTTTCCGATGTCAAAATAATGGTTGAGTGCAAACTGTGCGCCCCAGCATATGAAGAAGCGGGAATATACATGGGTTTGTGCCCAGTTGATGATATCCGTAAGCTCATCTATATAGTCCACCTGATCATATTCCAGTTTTTCAACCGGTGCCCCGGTGACAATCATACCGTCGAATTTCTGTTCCCTGACTTCATCAAAGGAATTATAATATTTCTGAAGGTGGCTGGTCGGTGTGTTGCGGCTGCGGTGGGTTGACATATACAGGAATTCGACATCAATCTGCAGAGGGGTATTACCCAGAAGACGGAGGAGATGCAGTTCGGTCTCTTCCTTTTTGGGCATAAGGTTCAGTATGAGCATCCGCAGTGGACGGATGTCCTGTGTATGTGCTCTTGACGCGCCTATGGTGTAGACATCTTCTTTTTTGAGGAGCTCCCTTACAGGAAGCCCCTCGATGATTTTGATAGGCATTTATATCGCATCCAGACCTTTTTTGAGATCATCGAGAATATCGTCGATGTGCTCGAGACCGACGGAAAGGCGTACTGTCTCAGGCTTTACGCCGCTTTTTTGTTGTTCTTCTTCCGTCAGCTGTGAATGTGTCGTTGAAGCGGGGTGGATCACCAGCGATTTGGCATCTCCTACATTGGCAAGCATGGAGAAGAGTTCCAGCGATTCTATGAATTTTATGCCTCCGTCATACCCGCCGCTCACACCGAATGTGAAGACAGCCCCGGCTCCTTTGGAAAGGTATTCTTTCTGGAGCTCATGATAGGGACTGGAAGCAAGACCTGCGTAATCGACCCATTCCACTTTTTCATGCTGTTCGAGGAATTCGGCTACCTTCTGTGCATTTTCAACATGGCGTTCCATGCGAAGCGAGAGTGTTTCAATGCCCTGGGTCAGAAGGAAGGCATTGAATGGTGAGAGGGCTGCACCTGTGTCACGGAGCAGGGTGGTCCTGATCTTGTACGCAAGTGCTGCAGGACCGAATGCCTCCGTAAACACGAGACCGTGATATGAAGGATCGGGTTCCGTCAGGCCCGGGAATTTGCCGTTATTCCAATCGAAATTGCCGCCATCAACTATGATACCGCCGATGGAAGTCCCGTGACCTCCGAGAAACTTGGTGGCGGAGTGCACGACAACATGTGCACCGTGCTCAATCGGCCGGCAGAGATACGGCGTAGCGAAAGTGTTATCGACAATAAGGATGATGCCGTTATCATTCGCAATTTTGGCGAGTGCTTTAATGTCTTCCACGTTACCTTCAGGATTCCCGATGGTTTCGACGAATATCGCTTTGGTATTTTCCTTTATTTCACGTGAAACATTCTCCGGGTCTTTAGTATCGGTGAGTGTGACGTCTATGCCAAATTTTTTGAATGTATGTGTAAACAATGTATGAGTGCCGCCGTACAGGCTGGATGTCGAAATGACATGGTCCCCGGCGATTGCAACGGCCTGCACTGCATATGTGATTGCAGCCATTCCGGAGGCAACGCCCACCCCTGCAACACCACCTTCCAGCTCCGAAACGCGTACTTCAAGTGCATTTGTCGTCGGGTTCATGAGTCTTGTATATATATTTCCTGCATCTTTCAAACCAAACAGATCGGCTGCGTGTTTAGTATCATCAAAAGTGTAGGATGTTGTCTGATAGATTGGCAGAGCACGTGAATTCGTGGTCGGATCCACCGTCTGACCGGAATGCAGCTGCTTGGTTTCAAAACGGAATTCTTCTGTCATTTTAACGCCTCCATATAATTTCAAATAATAAAAAAAGAGCCTCCCTTTTTAAGATAAGGAGACTCCCATTTCACTCATCTTTCAGGAAAAAACCTGCTGGAGTTAGCACCTTACCGAAAAGGTTGCCGGGTTTCGTAGGGCCAGTCCCTCCACCGCTCTGGATAAGTAATTATTTTATTGAGTATCATCTTACTAACTTCTTTCAGATTTGTCAAACACTTTTAAACATTGGGATAAATAGACATGGAGATTTTAATCACAGTAAGGAGGATGTCTTTGGAAAATTCGGATTTTATAACCATTCTTCTCACGGCACTTGTATTGATTCTTTTTATAGTGAGCCTCAGAGTGGCGGAGAGCATTATGAAAACTTCTGCAAGGAAAGACGAAATGATAAGAAAGGTTTGGAAGTATGACAGTCAAGGTAAAGAAAGGAATGAAACAATCGAGAGATTGATCCCGGATTCCAGCTTCAGGGAACGGGAGGCGGAATACCTGTATGGCAGAGCAATGAAATAGAAGGAGGAAGACAGATGAAAATAGCACAGCCTGACCCGGTGTATCTGGAAAAAGGGGATAAAGCAGTCATTCTGCTGCATTCCTTTACCGGTACCACCAGGGACATGAAGGAGCTCGGGGAATATCTGAATTCAAACGGTTACGCAGTGTCAATACCGATATTGGAGGGACACGGCATGGGGCCGGATCCTTTGATTGAATCGAGCCCTTCCGAATGGTGGAATAACGTTATTGAAAGTTATGAAATGCTCAAGCGAAAGGGGTATGACAGCATTTCAATCGCCGGAGTATCGCTTGGCGGTATACTGTCACTTAAAGCAGCCTATTCACTGGATGGTATCAATGGTGCTGTTGCGATGTCCGTCCCGCAGGGAAAGGATATCGAAGACATTAATAAGAGAGTAGTATCCTATACAGAGAATTTCATGGAATTCATAGGCAGAAGTGACGAAGAAATTGACGAGCGGCTAAAGGAACTGGAGAGGGAACCCATGGCTTCCCTTCCGGAATTTGAATCACTGATCGATGAGGTACACAGCAGTCTCGGTGGTATCACAGTGCCGCTGGCTGTGAAATACGGCGGCAAAGATGTTGCATTGTATGAAGAGAGTGCAGAACATATTTATAATAAGATTAACTCTGAAGCGAAAGATATGAAAGTATATCCAAATACCGGCCATCTTATGACCAAAGGGAAAGATAAGACACTGCTGTTCAAGGATATACTGGATTTCCTTGATTCTGCAAATTGAAGACACTGCCTGTAACGGCAGTGTTTTTGTGGACTTTAATTTTTAGGTCCAATAAAGAAATGTATGCGGATTTACCATTGCAGTGACATTCAGCTTCCTGACGATGATGGGGGGCTGACTCAAAGTCGCAAAAGGTTGCCGGCTATGGCGATATCGCAGGAAGTATCATCTTCCTGAATAAAAAGAACAGAACCAGAGTCTGACCAAAGAAACGATTCCCGGGTGTGCCTTATTTTATGGTTACATGCATGTTGGAGAGTATTTCAAGTGTCTTATCATGAAGATGGGAATTGGAGCTGGCGACAAGGTCTTTAGCAACAGTGATATCTGCGTAGGGAAATATATTCTGTATGATCATGATGTTTGCAAGTATACAAACGTTAGTTTCGACACCGATGAATTCAATGGTCTGGTTGGTCTCTACCTCCTCAATATATTTTTCCTGGATTTTTTTTGCCTCTTCAGGAGGAATTCCGTAAAAGGTCTTAACGTATTCATCTCCGTATTTATACAGAAGATCAGAAAAGACGGGGTGGATTCCTTCATCAAACCGTATGCTGTCTGTCGTTCTGTTTCTATGCTCGAAGTCAGGATAGAGGTTTTTAGTGTAGATGATGGATTCATTCTCAGCAACCGCTTTATTTATACGCCCAGTTATCCTATGCTTTATCCTGTTCGCCCGCTCATTGTAGCTTGAACCGGATTCGGCAAAAGTATCATTCTGCAGGTCTATGGCAATAAGCATTTATATATCACTCCTGTTTTATATGCTTTCTTAATATAAGGTACCCGCTATCTTGTATTTCTAAAGAAAACGTCCTATAATGAAGTCAAATGAACAATGAATGCCCTCTAGGGTTCCGCTGCCTGTGCAGGTCAGGTCCGAGAGGGGGCTCATGGCATGCTGCCATGTCACGGAGGGACAAAAGCCCGGGAGAGAATAATATTCTCATCCCGGGCTTTTTATATTATTCTGGAGGGTTTTTATGAATATGCAATGGATAAAAGTCGCCATAGCAAGCATCTTCGAAGTAGGCTGGGTCGTGGGATTGACACATGCAGACAGTTGGTATGAATGGCTTTTCACATTTATCGCAATATATGCCAGTTTTTATATGATGATCGAAGCCGGAAAATACCTGCCTGTCGGTACAGTCTATGCAGTGTTCGTCGGACTCGGTGCATTCGGTACAGTATTGTCTGAAATCATACTGTTCGGTGAACCGTTCAGACCGTTGAAGATAATATTGATAGCGTTGATTCTTGCTGGCGTAATCGGACTCAAGATGGTCACGGATGACAATGAAAGAGAGGTACGGTAACCATGGATTGGTTTTCATTGGTCACTGCTGGTTTGTTTGAAGTCACAGGGGTATTATCAATCAATAAACTTCACAGGGACAAAAATATTTCTTCACTGCTGATATTGCTGACAAGTTTCGGTTTGTCTTTCCTGTTCCTCGCCTATGCGCTCCAGACATTGCCGATGGGGACAGCATACGCAGTATGGACAGGTATCGGTGCATCCGGAGGAGCACTTCTGGGCATGTTCTTCTATGATGAATCCAAGAATTGGAAGCGGGTTGCATTCATCCTTCTCATCATTTTCGCAGTCGTCGGGCTGAAATTGATTTCATGATTCGAAATGATGGTTTTCTATGCTGTCTTCATTGAGCATATCAACCATTGTGCGCGTGCTTTTTGAATGGAATTTGACACCCGGTGTAAGCAGATGGAAATAGCGGGTAAGCTCTGTGCTTTCTCCATTTATGATTTTAAGCGAACCCGTCTTCAATTCTTCACCGACGGTATAATGCGACAGGAGCGTAAGCCCCAGGCCGTTCGTAACGGTACTCTTTACAGCCTGTGTACTGCTGAGAGTGATGGTCTCCGGGTTGATGCCGAGTGAGGAGAATAGCTGATCCTGATAGCTTCTTGTTCCGGAACCATCTTCCCTGACAATCCAGGTGGCCGCCCCGAGCGCTTTATTATCAAGGGAGTCCGGCGTGTACCGATTACCTATGATATACATCCGATCCCTGATCAGCCGGGTGATATTGAGGTTTTTATCAGTCTCACGTTCTTCATCTTCAATGATACCGATATCAAGATCATGAGAATCGACCATCCTGATGATGGATGCTGAGTTGCTTATTGAGACGTCGGGTTTGATTCCCGGATGTCTTCTGATCAGCTGTGCAATCATTTTGGGAAGGATATATTCCCCGTATGTATAACTGGCACCAATATGTACAGGGCCTTTGGATTCATTCTGGAGATCCTGTATAAGATGCTGCATCCTTTCATCGATACCGATCATCTCATTGGCATAATGGTAATAGATTTCACCTGCAGGATTTAATTTAAGGAGTTTTCCTGATCTGTCGATGAGCGTGACACCGAGTTCTTCCTCCAGTTTCTTTATATAGTTCGAGACGGCGGGCTGGGACATATGCAGCGATTCCGCAGCAAGGGTGAAACTTTTTTTATCGACGACGGTCACGAATACTTTAAGTGTCTGGTTTATCATCAGCATCCCCTCCCCATAACTGAATGGTTATCAATGTCATCATTATATACTATTTAACTTATCTTTCATATGGCGCTATCATGAATTATGGAGGCGTTATTATGATGGGAACTGTTAAAACAAAAGGTTTCATGACTGGAATATTGTTTACACTGATTATTGCCGTATTCGGAATGCTTCTTGCAAAATTGCCGATTTTAGAATACATCGGGCCTTTGGCAACTGCAATAATACTTGCGTTTCTATACCGTCAGATTTTTGGCTACCCGTATAAAATGACATCCGGTATACAATTTTCTTCCAAGATCCTGCTTCGGGCGGCAATTATACTGTACGGATTGAAACTGAATATAGATGTCATACTTTCAGAGGGGCTGACGCTTCTTGCGCAGTCTGTCATCGTCATCACTTTTTCGATTGTAATCTCATTCATTCTGGCGAAGATGATAAAGGCTGATATGAATATCTCCATGCTGGTGGGTGTCGGAACAGGTGTGTGCGGCGCAGCTGCGATAGCCGCTGTCGCGCCGATACTCAAATCGAAGGACGAAGACACAGCGATCAGCATCGGCATCATTGCACTGTTGGGGACACTTTTTTCAATCGCCTACATTTTCCTGGAACCATATCTCCCGATGAAGCCGGATGAGTACGGTTCGTGGGCGGGTCTCAGCCTGCATGAACTCGCCCATGTCGCCCTCGCAGCAGAACCTGCGGGCACCAATGCGCTCGCCCTCGCATTGCTTGCAAAATTATCGAGGGTGTTTCTGCTGATCCCGCTGTGCTTCATACTGATTTTTTTCATGAGGAGAAGGGAAAGTAAAGAGAGTGTCAAAAAAATCCCTTTCCCCTACTTTCTCATCGGTTTTGTACTGATGAGCATTTTGAACAGTTATGTACTGGGGAATCATTTAACCATGCCGAAAAAGGTGATGGAAGGCATTTCAGACATTACATCTCTCCTGCTTGCGATGGCAATGACCGCCCTCGGGTTGAACATCGATCTGCTGAGTACGGTACGTCGTGCCTCAAAACCCTTTGCAGTGATACTGTCCGTATCCATCATGCTTTCTGTCCTTGTTTATATAATGATATAGAAAAAGCCGCTCCCAAATAGGGAGCGGCCTGTAATACTCTAATTTAGACGAGGTACTGTTCAACATTCTCATTGTTTGTCACAATGAGAAATACCTTGCCTTTATCCATTTCAGCCTCATAATTTTTTGCTTCGGCTTCATCGAAACCGATGTTCTGAAGCTTGCTGCGCAGTTCGTCACCTTTCTTTTCGAATGGTGCTTTGACAGCATCTCCCACACCCATTTCGCTTGCGCCTACAGTGTTTATTCCTGTATTTTTAGCGATTCTTTTTGTTCTGTCATCATCATGTGAAATGACATAGATATCTTCGTCCTTCACATTTTTGGCGGAAATCTTTTTGATGTCTTCCTGGAGTGTTTCATCATTTTCATATTCTTTGATAAAAGGTTTCATAAATATTACTCCTCCTAAAGAAATGTTTTCTATCAGTACAATAGTCATGTTCCCCCTTATCCGGGTTTTAAAACATATTCATAAAGCATGTTTTTTGAGATTGACAAATGGCTTCTGAATAATTAATATTACAATATTATGCTAGAATTAATTTGGAAGGTGGAAACATCATGAATGCAGTATTAATCGCTGTTCTGGTCATGATTGTCCTGAGTCTGCTCAGGCTGAATGTAGTGCTTGCCCTGTTCATCGGTGCTCTTGCAGGGGGGCTTACAGCGGGAATGCCGGTTGCGGATGTCATTACTACATTCACTGGGGGGATTGTCGGCGGTGCGGAAATTGCCCTGAGCTATGCACTCCTCGGCGGATTTGCAGCTTTGATTGCATACAGCGGCATCACTGAGGTACTGGTCGATTTCATCATCAGGACTTTGAAAAAAGACCGGTCGAAAAAGGCGAGGGTCATCGCCAAGGCCTCCATCATCGCCGCACTTCTCGCAGTTGCTGTGATGAGTCAGAATCTGATACCGGTGCACATTGCCTTTATACCTATTCTTATACCTCCGATACTCAGTCTGATGAATGAACTTGAGATCGACAGACGTCTGATTGCTGTCGTGCTGACATTCGGGCTGACATTTCCGTATGTCATATTGCCGGTCGGATTCGGCCAGATATTCCAGAATACGATAGTGACGAGTTTTGACACAGTCGGAGTGGACATAGCTTTTGGCGATGTCGCTCCGAACCTGATCCTCCCTGCCAGCGGTTTCGTCGCCGGTCTCATCCTCGCTCTCTTCTATTATAGGAAGAAAAGGAGTTATGAAACGGTCCAGCTTGCCACTCAGCAGAAGAGAGAAGTCAGCGCCGCAACGATCATTACGGCTGTGTTATCCATACTCGCAACTTTCACCGTCCAGATCATGACGGATTCAATGATATTCGGCGCTCTCGCGGGAATCATGATTTTCTTCCTTTCGTTCAGGTTCAAATGGAAGAGCCTGGATGCTGAACTGATAAATGGCATACAGATGATGGCGTATATAGGCATCGTAATGCTTGCGGCCAACGGCTTTGCGACGGTCATTACTGAAACGGGCCATGTAAACTCGCTCGTGGAAGGGATAGCGGAGGTACTGGCCGATCAGAAAATAATGATTGTCTTTTCCATGCTGCTGGTCGGACTTATCGTAACGATGGGAATCGGTTCATCATTTGCGACGATACCGATCATTGCAAGCATATTTGTTCCCATGGGCATCGAACTGGGACTTTCGATGCCGGCGATCATCGCAATCATCGGTACGGCGGGGGCTCTCGGGGACGCCGGTTCCCCGGCGTCCGATTCCACCCTCGGGTCGACAGCCGGCCTGGATGCCGACGGGCAGCATGACCATATTTGGGACACATGTGTGCCAACCTTCATATTTTTGAATATCCCTGTGCTGGTAACAGGCTTCATAGCAGGTATGATCTTATGATCGAATATCCAGATCCATTACTCCGGTAATGGATTTATTATTGTAATAAATATCGGAACGGAGCAGAAACATGTATCATACAGATTCAAAACGGGAAATGTATACCATTCTTATGCGTATATTATGGCCCATACTCATTACTCAGATACTCCTGTATTCCATGAATATGATCGATACGATGATGTCCGGACGCGCAAGTGTCGATGACCTTGCAGGTGTTGCCATAGGATCCAGTTTCTGGGCCCCGGTTTCCACCGGCATCAACGGCATATTGCTTGCGGTCACAGCAATCGTTGCCAACCTGATGGGTGCGGACGAGAAAGAGAAAGTGAATAATACTGTAACGCAGGCGATGTATATTGCCATGGCTATTGCAGTGATTATATTGATCTCGGGAGTGTTCTTCCTTGATGACCTGCTTGATATAATGGACCTCGAACCGGCCGTGCATCATATCGCCTACCATTACCTCGCGGGACTGTCCACCGGTATAATACCGTTATTCCTGTTCAGTGTACTGCGTAATTTCATTGATGCCCAGGGCCTTACGAGGATATCGCTATACGTTATATCAATGTCGCTGCCGCTCAATGTCTTCTTCAATTATTCACTAATTTTCGGGAATTTCGGTTTTCCTGAGCTCGGCGGCATCGGAGCGGGATATGCGACGGCCATTACATACTGGCTCATTTTTTTCATCGCTGTGTTCATGACCTTCAAAGTTGAAGTGCTTGCGGCATTCAAATTGTTCAGGAAAATGGCAGTGCCATCACCGGAAGTAATGCTGCATCATCTGAAGATCGGAGTCCCGATCGGTGTGCTTCTCTTTGTGGAAACGAGCATTTTTTCGCTGATGACACTTCTCATCGGTATCATGTTCACAACTGATATCATTGCAGCGAACCAGATCGTCCTCAATTTCACGACAATGCTGTTCATGCTGCCGCTCAGCATATCTATGGCAATGACCATCGTTATTGGTTTCAGTGCAGGAGGCGGCAGGTTCCGTGATGCCAGGCGTTATAAAATGATGGGGCTCGCAACAAGCCTTGCATTGATTTCTGCCACTTCATTGCTGCTGTTCACCTTCAGGGAACAAATTTCATATTTCTACACGGATGACCCGGCAGTGGTGACCATTGCATCGCCGCTGTTTTTATTCGACATCATCTATCAGGTGTCGGATGCTCTCCAGGCTCTATACCAGGGGGTTCTCAGAGGCTATAAGGACGTTATCATCCCGTCATTCATTGCTGTCATCTCGTATTGGCTCATAGGTCTGGTGGCCGGTTATCTTCTCGCGGCATACACAGCACTTGAGGTGTATGGCTTCTGGATAGGCATTTCACTTGGTCTGACATGTGCAGCCGCCGGATTTTTCATGCGTCTCCGTGCCATTGAGAAAATAAATATGTTTGGCGGCGCGGAAAACGCGCAATAGTATAGTATTCTGAATCATATAGGAGGAATACTTGAATGAGTGAAATGAATAACCCTTTATATAAACATTACGATGGCAAGTTTGAAAAGCAGGAACAGCCGTACCCCGGCGTCCAGAATAAAATGCACCCGGTGCCCGACTGTGGTGAGGAGTCATATTCCGGCAACAATCAGCTGGCGGACAGAAAAGCACTTGTCACAGGCGGAGATTCAGGAATCGGGCGTGCTGCAGCAATTGCATATGCCAAAGAAGGTGCTGATGTCGCCATAAGTTATCTGCCTGATGAAGAATCGGATGCACAGGAAGTGAAGGCTGTCATTGAAAAGGCGGGCCGTAAGGCAGTACTTCTGCCCGGAGATCTGAGGGACGAGGAGTTTGCAAGGAACCTTGTCCATGAAGCGGCAGAAAAGCTCGACGGATTGGATATATTGGTATTGAACGCGGCAATCCAGCAGTTTGAAAAGGATATAAAAAATCTGTCCACACAGCAGCTGACAGATACATTTACGGTCAATATCTTCTCAAATGTGTGGATGCTCCAGGAGGCCATGGATCATCTGCCGGAAGGGGGAAGTGTGATTGTGACAACATCTGTACAGGCATTCAATCCTTCGGGACACTTGTCGGACTATGCGATGACCAAAAGCGCACAGGTCGCGTTTGTCATTGCGATGACCGGTCAGCTTGCCGAGAAAGGAATCAGGATCAATGCTGTGTCTCCGGGGCCTGTCTGGACTGTACTGCAGGTGGCGGGCGGACAGCCTCAGGAGAAAATACCGGAATTTGGTCAGAAAGTACCCCTGAAACGTGCGGGCCAGCCCGTGGAACTTGCTCCCACTTATGTACTGCTTGCCTCGGACAGTGCGAGCTTTACTACAGGGCAGGTGTACGGCATTACAGGCGGGACAGCAATCAATCAGTGACGAAAAGATCCTCCAATGTCCTGTTGGAGGATCTTTTCTATTTCATCACCAATCGTATGAGCGGCCTGAAAAATTTTGCATCAGGATATCTGAAAGGCATATCAAACAGTGTGGTCTGTTTCAATATGCTTTTTTCATGAGTGAATGTATCGAATGAGTATTTGCCGTGATATTTTCCCATACCGCTGTTGCCCCGGCCGCCGAAAGGCAGGTATGGTGTGGCCAGATGGAACATGGCATCGTTCACCGCACCGCCGCCGAACGGTACATGCTTGATGACAGCTTCAACTTCAGATTTATTATCGCTGAAAACGTATAATGCAAGCGGATCCTGCATGTCACGCAGATCCAGTATGGCTTTATCCAGATTGCTGTAGGAAAGGACAGGCAGTACAGGGCCGAAAATCTCTTCCTTCATCGCCGGGTGGTCGAATTCCACATTGTCAATTATCACAGGTTCGATTGTGAGATCTCCTGCATCTGTACGGCCGCCGTATACAACATCCCCTTCGATCAGTTTTTTGATCCTGTCGAAATGAGTGTCGTTAACTATGCTCATATATCTGCCGTTTCGGAAATCTTTATGATAGAACCTGTGAGTGTAGTATTTTATATGCTTCAGCAGTGCATCTTTTATGGACTCTTGCGCATACACAAAGTCCGGTGCCACACAGGTCTGTCCGGCATTTGAAAATTTTGCCCAGACAATCCGCTTTGCAGCAAGTTTCAAATCCGCATTCTCGGTGACGACCGCCGGTGATTTCCCGCCGAGTTCAAGCGTGACGGGAATGAGATTTTCTGCAGCGTTCTTCATAACAATCTTACCGACATGGGAACTGCCTGTATAGAATATATAGTCAAAAGGCAGTTTGAGCAATGCCTGGTTGGTTTCTATGCCGCCTTCGGCAGCATATATATATTCAGAAGGGAAGATGTGTTCCATGATCTTGGTGATGACTTCTGAAACCATGGGTGTGTGTTCGGAAGGTTTCAACACGGCAGTATTTCCTGCACTTATGGCACCGATCAGGGGCGAAATCGTTAGATTGAACGGATAGTTCCAAGGGGCGATGATCAGTGTCACCCCGTAAGGTTCCTTATATATGACTGATTTTGAGCCGATGTGGGTGATGGGGGTCTTTACTTTCTTTGTACTGGCCCATTCCTCCAGATGCTTTACTGCATGGTTGATTTCAGTGTAGACGATGCCTATTTCAGTCGTGTATGTTTCAGGTTTCTGTTTGTTGAAATCAGCGAGCATAGCTTCGGCCAGTTCATCTTCATAATATTTAATTCCGCGCTTCAGCTGTTTCAGAGCATCTATCCTGAACTTTATATCCCTTGATTTACCTGATTGATAGAACTGCTTTTGCCTGGCATAGATTGATTCATACATCATTTACCACTCCTCACAGTAATCTGGTACCCGTTTCCTCTTTTTTTAATGTTGTGAAATACCTTTGGTTCACATAGCAAGAGAAACACTATTTCTCCCAAAGTTTGAAAAAATCTTTAAAACCGCGATATATGATGGATTTAGTGAAAAAGAATTGCAATTTTTTCATTTCTCTATAATAATTAGATTATCTATGTGAAGCGGGTGATGTGATGGAGACGGAATCCAGGATAACAGGCGGCAGGCTGACGGCGTATCAGATCAGTGAAGCGCTGGGAATATGCATTGATACGGCAAACGATCTGTTGGAAGATAAACTGAAAATCGATGAACTGGAGCCGGAGGTAAGAGAGAGGGCAAAGATACTGGAACGGGCGTTATTTGACCAATAAAGTCCCGTTTTGCGGAAGGAATCCATGTGTTTCCGGACTGGAAATTATTTTCTTCGTTTTCATTTTCATTGTTAATGATTCATCATATGGTATAATTGAACTTGCTTCAGTAGAATTGATTGAGGGAAGGTGAAATTATGGATACAGGCTTGAATTTAGAAGTGCTGACTGAAAAACTGACAGCATATCAGATCAGCCGTGCGGTGGATATTTCCATAGATGACGCTCAATCAATCATCGACAAAGAAATAGATTATGAAGAGATGGATAAAGAAACGGTCGAAAAACTCAAGACATTAAATGATAAATTGCAAAACTGATCAGCTGAGCCCGGGGTTCGGCTTTTTTTATTACAACTTTAGACGGTTTTAAAGGCAGCTGCCGGATGATACCATTGGTCTAATCAGCAATCTATGAAAAGGAGACTTTCAATGAACCTGCTTGTCATATCCGGGAGTGCCTTCCCCGACTCCCACACCAACGCGGTTGCCCGCATCATCGAATCTCTGGTTGAACAGCCTGAACATAAAGTGACTGTAATTGATCTATGTGGCTGGGACATACCGGTTCTCGGCCAGGGGAATACGATGGATATCGAGGAACTGAAGCATCTTGCACATGAAGCGGACGCAATAATGATCGGAACGCCGAATTATCATACATCATATTCCGGTATTCTAAAGAATGCCCTGGATCATCTTTCGATAAATGAATTTGAAATGAAGCCGGTCGGTCTATTCTGCAACAGCGGCGGGATGAGGAATTCCGATCCCCTGACACAGCTTAGAATGGTGATGAGAGGGGTCCATGCAATGGTGATTCCAACCCAGGTATCCACGTGCGACTCGGATTTTGTGAAAACT
>Ga0079225_10001118_pt1 | contig 14935 bp, 16 predicted proteins | sample Poulit2012_FD_76344 | JGI IMG/M metagenome (GOLD analysis project Ga0079225, IMG submission 76344) | Agricultural soil microbial communities from Georgia to study Nitrogen management - Poultry litter 2012 | ecosystem: Environmental > Terrestrial > Soil > Agricultural land | place: USA: Georgia... | reverse complement strand
CAAAACCCCGCAGACTCGCTAGAGTGTGCCGGGTTTTGGGAGCAAATAATGCAAATTTGGTCACAGCCCCAGAAACTCTGGCGTGTTTCCGGGGTAGTACTGGCGGAGGCGGGGGGATTCGAAAACGGCGACATTCTCGCGCTCAGGATGGCTTACGAGTGGACTACTTCCGCATGATAGCAACGAACAACGTCAGCCAAGCACCCCATCATCGGCACTTTCGGTTGCGCTCAATACGATCAGTAAAGACTGCATTTTACTGGACAAATCCCCAATGGGGACAGCTCAACAATCGTGAAACACAGTGCGCGCTCTTATCGGCAGGACGCTGACATTGTTGATGTTGTGGAGATCGCCTAGTTGCTTATAACCGTTGTGTGATAACCGGTTTTAAGCACTTACCCCAGCGCCCTTGCGTACCGCAGCCGACTTGTGTACCATGAGAGTAGAAGCACACAACGAACGGGAGCACTAATGACTAACCAAGACCTCATGGGACAAATATTCCAATCCCGCATAGACTACCTATCCGCACTCGCTGAAGCAGAGATAAAAAAACGCGAATCCGACGACCTCATTCGACAAGGTATCAAAGACGGACTCAGCATGTACGCCATCTCCAAGAAGCTGCACATGTCAGAATCAGCCATTGCATACATCAGAGACCAGGGCAAGTAATTGGACACAAAAAATCCCGCCCCACCAGTCTGATGACCAGTGAGGCGGGGAACGCACCCGGTTATGAGTGCTAATAAGTGACTGTGACCTTACCGAAGGGCCACACTAACTAGTCTAACCTACTCAGCGGCGTAGCGTCCTGGCTTGGGATCTTTGGCGGTGTTGTCTGCGTTGCCTACCGCGGTGGCCACAGAGAGAAATGTGGCTAGGCCGGCGACGCTGAGAGCATCCAACCAGGACACGTCCAGTAGACCTGCTGAGAGTCCTACTGCGTCTGCGCCGACACCGGCGATGGCTACGGCGACAAAGGTCTGAAAAAATGTTTTGATAGCGCGGTCTGCTGCTCCGCGCCAGAAGTTCGTAGTCCAGATGGTCATGATGGTTTTGCTCCTTAGATGATGTTTTTTGCTGGGATCCAGGCGTTTCGGGCTTTGCCGTTGATGACCCAGCGGATTTGTGCCCAGGTTTTGGTTTTGCGTAGGACTCGTAGTCGGTAGCCTTTCGCGTGGGCGGTGCCGATGATGTTGGTTCGGGTCCCGGATTTGCGGCCGGATCGGACCGTCGTGTTTTTGCGACGGGTGGGCAGGATCATGTCGATGTCCAGGCTGCCATCGGTGTTTTCGAGTTGCAGCCAGGTCACCCACCCGGTTTTGCCTTTGGCTCGGATCCGGGCCCAACTGTTGCGCCGTTCTAGGACGGTGACTCGGTAGCCTTTGCCGACCAGGGTGGCCAGCCGTTTGGCTTTTGTGCCGCGGCCGTTCATGATTTTGACGCCACGTTTGGCGGTGCGCATCAGCTTGTTGACCGTGTACCAGTTCTGGTTACCGGTTGATGAGCTGGTTGATGCGGTGTTTTTTGTGGATCCGGTGACGGGCACGGTTTGGCCGATGATGATGCCTTTGGATGCGAACCATGGGATCGGGTTGATCCAGCCGGAGTTGGTGCGTGCGTTCCAGGCGTTGATGGGTCGGTTGTTGTTAACGCTGACGCCGATGTGGGCGTGGATAGCGAAATGGTTTTCACCGTTGCTGCCGCTGCCGCCCATGGTACCGATGCGGTCGCCTGCCTTACCTTTGTCACCGGGTTTGACGTTCAACGATGCCAGGTGGCCAACGTAGATGCGCATCCGGTCACCGTTGTGGACGCCGATGTCGAGCCAGGCGAACCGTCCGGAGTGATACGGGATGCGGTCTGCTGCACGCCCATACCCGTACCCGGTGGCGATGACCGTGTAGGCGTGTGGGGCGAAGACTGGTGTGCCGGGTGTGCCTGCGATGATTGGTCCCCAGTCGTGGCCGGCGTGGAGGACACCCCAGCGTTTCCCGAAGCCACTGGTTGACCGGCATCCTTTGGGGAGCATGGATGACCATTTACTCATCGTCTTCTACCTCCACGTAGTCAGCTAGTGAGTCCACTGGTATGTCTTGTGCATCAGTGGGGATGCCGTCGTCGTGATCGGCTTCTTGGTCTTGTGGTCGACCCATGGTCTGCTCCTTTAAGTAGAAAAACCGCCCATGTATGGGCGGTCAGAATTGATTCAGAATTAGATGGCTATGGGTCGCGGGTTGGTGGCTTCGGCATCTTCTCTACCTGGTCAGAAGTCAGTGACTCTTGGGCTAGCACCCAGGCTCGGAAGTAGTCATACTCCCCGCGCAAGTCTTTTTTCCTACGCGACAACGATTTCAACTGTGCCTCAAGATCAGCGATAATCTCGTCACGAGCTTGCAACGCTTCTTTATGACCAGTCCGATAATCGGTGATCGACTGGTACAAGGTTTTTCCCATCCAGCCCAGCACAGTAAACAGGGCAACCAGCAGGGTGTTTGTGATGATCGGATCCATACAGGATGGGTCCTCCTTACTGCTGGGCTAGTCGCCGGCGTTGGAGTCGTCTTTTCTTCCGTTCACTAAAGGACACGTTGCGAATCCATACCCACCGAAACCCGGTGAACAAGGCCGCGCCCAGAATGCCGAGGGTGGCCATGCCCCGATTCCCGGACGTAGCAGACGCCCATAGGTAGAGGGAGATGAGCTCATAGAATCCCCACCCCAGTAGTCCGAAGCCCACTGCGAACCGTTCTAACCAGGGGTCCCCAGTTGCCACGGTGATGATGCCCCACGCACCAGACAACGCTAAAAGCCCGGCAATAGCAGTTATGAGTGTGTCACCAGCCGCTGCCTCTATAGTTCTTGGTGGGTCAAAGCTGGAATACAAGCCAATGCACAGCATGATGATGTACCAGGCACCATAAATCGCGCTAATGATGGGCGGCTCATGGAGTTGGGATACGGCACGCTTGAACGGCCCATACCCGGCACCCTTCCGAATAAAATACTGAGACACGATCAATCACCCGCCCAGGTAGTGGTAGCGACGGCTGGTAGGGCAGACATAGAGCCTCCTCGGTTGATTTTCTTCGGTAATATCAATGCTCATGCGTGAAAGACGACCAGCCACCCGAAATGCCCCGGTGCAAGATTTTGACAGATTCGACCACTTTTTAAGCACTGGTAGTGTTCCTGAAGGCCGTTTTTCGATTCGTTACCAAAATGTTCCTGTGGATTTCCTCTATGAGCCTGTGGAAAACGCGAGAACCACCGTGATCTTTTTCCATGGCGCAGCAACAGGCACAGTTAGTCTGCCTTGGCACCCGGGAAGAAGAGTGATGGAGGGAATTCGGGCGAATCGATTAGCGATATCTGATCCGTCTTTAGCTTTAGATAGTTCTTTTAATCTCACCCTTGGCTGGCATGCAGGATCTTCGGCTCAACCGCGTTTGCAGTATTTTATTGAGACTGTCATTCGCCGAATTCAGGAAGTTACGGGAATCTCGAACCTGGTGTTCGTGGGTGGATCTGGCGGTGGTTTTGCGTCTTTGGAGATGTCGAGACGCTTCCCGGGATCTGTGGTGGTTGCGATGAATCCTCAAACCTCGATTGGGAAGTATCTTCCTTTTGCTGTGAGACGGTATTTAGATTTATCCTGGGATGGTGTTGCTGTTCTAGATGAGATATCGAAATATTCCACGCATGATCTTGTTGAAGGGTACCCCCGGGTTTTGAACCATACGGTTGCGTATGTCCAGAACACTAGGGACACTTTTCATATTGAAAACCACCAGATCCCATTTTTTGAGAAGATCGGGGAAAGCCCGAGAGTGTTTATGTTGATGGACGCGTGGGGTGATCCTGAGGGCACTGGTCATGTTGTTCCGCCTCACTCACTTGTTAGGAATGTGGTACGGCATCTTGTAGCGGCGAACGGTGGATGGAAGCGAACCCTTGTAGACCTAGGATTTAACCACCATACGACTGCTGTGACTGTTGAAAGAGCTGTCAAAAAGTCAGTGAAAACCTTTTCGTCTTCACCACCATCCTCTCCTCTGGCACGCCTAGAGTGACGCCCCAGGCTATTTGGCGTCATAGTTACACCAGCTCAGCACCAGCGAAGAATGGCATATCGAGCCGATCAGATTCCATTTCTACACGCAACGCCCACTGGTGGTCGTATGACTGCACGCCATCGATAATTAAATAAATGTCGCTGAGGCTTCCACGTGCTTCCACCTTTGCTGAGTCTGAGTTCATGTCCCGCCCCGTAAAGAGCAGGGGCACGCTCTCTCCGGTAATGCTGTTTTGCCGAAGGAAAACATGGTGGGTACTCTCATGAGATTGGAATGACTGAACAGTATTCCTAGCTAACCATTTGACGCGCAGGATCATCGACGTACCGTCTCGGGGGACGCGAAAACGAATGCGCATGGGTGAATTCCGAGGTATTGAAATTCCATCAATCATGTAGGAAGGAATACTTTCATAGGTGAATGCCCATTTTTTCGCTGATACGCCATTATCTCGGTAGTTTTCTACGGAAATAAGAGCACGTTCGTCATTTCCTTGTTCGGCCCCAATTATTCCGCCGTGGCCGAGTGAGATAATTCCACCACTATTGGTCGATATTTTTTGGTCGCCATCGGGAAGTCCGCCATAGTATGAAGTGAGGACACCACCCCATCTTGCTGCGCCTCCAATTTCGTTTCCAGTTCCTGTGTTGTTATTTGAATACACTTGTGACTGGTAGTTGGAGCGTATGCCGTAGCGTTTCCCACTGAAATCACTGTCAGTAACTCGGACAATGGACCCGTAGTCAGCTAGAAAACCGCGTGAATTTGGGCGAGGTCCACCGTCATCTGGTGTGTTTTCCACGTTCGTGAGGTACATAAAAGGCGTACACGCTCTGAACTCAAATCCTCGGTTACCGTCAATGTTTTTTACGGTAGCCTTCATGTTGTCTGCGACAAGACGACCGAGGACTTGGTTCGCAAGGAAGGGCCGGACTCTGTATAGGCCCCTGGCTTCCGTTTCTCCTCCGATAGTTATTTGACCGGTTACAATTTTGTGTTGTATTAGGACATCCTCATCGTAGTCACCCGGCCCCAAAACTACTTTGTAGTGGTGTCCTGCTCGGACAATGTCAGGTATTCGAGCTATCGCTGAGGATATGCTTTTTAGGGGGTAGTCCTTAGAGCCGTTGTTGCTGTCGCTCCCACCGGGGTCTACGAAAATGCTTGCGCTGGCGGTTGAAGCGCTGGGGGTCGTCTCGCGATTTGCGAAAAGTGCACGGGCTGTCTGTCCGGTTTGGGATACTTCTGTCTCCAGATACTCCGATACGGCCTCGTCTGCTGGTAGGGCTTCGACGCCGGGGATGCCTTGTTTCCCCTCGGGCCCTGGTTTTCCTTGTGGTCCGCGTGGACCTTCAATCCCATATTGTGCAGCCTCCGATAGTGATACTTTATCTGCATCGAGTGCGTTGATAGCAGCAACGGTCGTTGCTGCTATCGTGCGCATTTCGGACGCCCCAGTACCAATGTTTTCATTATTATTGGGCGCCATAATGCCGCGCCCCATGTCCGTAGCCATGAGAACGTTCCTTTCAGAAAAAAGGGATCAGTTAAGTGGGGTAGCCCCGAAATCGGCCCAAGAATCGTTGCCGGTGATGTTCGACCACGTCATCCAGGGCATGCTTCCAAATGTTTGACTGAAGTCTTCCCATCTACGTGCCAACGATGAAACACTTGTGAGCATAATACTGATGGTCTGGTGGGCAGAGCCTTCGGAAAGGTTAGCGTCGATACTCAGACTGGTAACCACTCCGGTGAGTTCAAGCTCGACGACTTCGGGCAATCTAATGCGGACCCGATCCCCAGCCTGGAGTGCGAACACCGGCATAATGTCTAATCCAGTGATTTTCGGGCGTGGCTCAGTTAATGATGCTGCCGCATAATCGGCAGTCAGCCCAGCATAGGTAGCACCGTCGATCCAATCGCCACCATCGTGGGTATAATCTGGTGCCATCGGGTCGCCGGTGATGGAGGAAGTAGCAGTCTCGTCTACGCGTTTGATCATTTTCTTACCGCGCAGAATAGGGAGCTTTTCGCCTCGCCACCTGGCCCACAAAGTGGGATCGGTGTCGTATTCTGTGGGGAATTGTAGTGCGGCTTGCTCATCTCCGCTCAGCGTGGTCACCTGAGTACTGAAAACATAAGTTTCATCAGTGACTCTGCGAAGGGTTGTCAGAATCGAATTTGTTTGGCGCTCATTGCCGTCTTCATCCACGGCGATCCCACCAATTACTGTGCCAATGCCTCGACGTGGCCAGTAGGAGGAAGTGCTGCGTGAATACCTGTAAGGGTCCTGGTAATGTACACCGAACCAAATCTCATCGGTTGGGGTCTTCACAAATACTTCGTCTTCGTCCCCAGACTGCAGCGTATTCGACCCGCCTTGCCACAAAGTAAGATTGGTGCGCCACCGGGTCGTCGTGATCGCTTCTTTATACTTGACATGCACTCGGTGACGGGCTGAATCGTGATCATGTGACCATGACAGTCCTTTCACATGATCTGCCCCTGTCAGTACACCGGCAATAGGCTGCTGGGCAAGCATCCCCCGATCCCACCATTGGAGTACGTCATGCTCATCAATCCACCACTGCGCAAATTCAGCATTAGCTTGAGCAGTGAGCAAATCGATCGCGTTCGCATTGACCTGGGTAGGGAAGCCATACAGATGATTCGTCCCACCAGCAGCAACATGCAACATAGCATTCGGAGTAAACCGCAGTTTTGACCAGGCTGTAGAGGGGAATGCCACCTGAAAAGCTCCTTGGGCGCCTGTCCCATTGGCTCGGACCCGCGTCATAACACCAGACAAATAAGCTGATGCTACCGTTCCGGTGCCGCTCGCGACGATAGCACCACTATCGGTTACCCCGCGCACTTCTCCGGTAAGAATCCCCCCAGACCAAGAAAAGCGAGCTGTTGCTCGGACGAGGTTTGACCTAGGCAAGGATCCCAGAGTAACAACTGAACTATCTGGACGATAATACCGGGCAAAAACAGTCGAAGCACTATTGTCTAAAGCAAGTGCCCCACCATCAGGGAAATACGCTCTTAGAAACGATGAACCATCTGAACTGTCCACAATTTCTTGTGTCATTTCCACAGGGTGGGAGGTAACACGCCCACCGCCGAGAGTCCCCGACCAAATATTCGGCTCATACTGGGCATCCACATTCTGGACGGCACGCCCATACGATGTGCGGACCCAGTTCGGATAAGACGCAGAAGCACCATCAGGTTCTTGCTTTTGCGAGTATGTAATCGTGCCGCGTTCAGGCCATGTAGATCCCTGGAAGGTTACTGATACCACCGATTGAGCATTATGTTCTGGGGTGGCGTAGCGTCCACACTGTCTCAAAATGTGATCCGTCAGCCAGGATGAAAACAGGCTCACATATCGTAAATGATTCGCGTCCGTGAGTGCTGGCATTGACCTGGATAATGCTGGAATATTCACCAGCTTATCCAAGCCACGGTAATTATCACGCACCCCAAAACTAATTGATCTGGTACTGGTGGAACCTGATGGGTCCACGACGACACCTTTGAACTGGGTCCATTCACCGCCCGCTCCATCGGCCAGTCTGATTTCGACTTGAGCGTTCGGGCGGGGCGGCCACACCGGATTAGCCGACCACGGATGATCAACCCGATCAGACGCCTCAGACCCCCACACTGCCGTTACTGTACCGGTGGCAGAAGTGAACCCAGAGTCACCAGGCAGCCCAGAGGGAACATCCCGGCCAAAAGACACTGACTGAACGTCGGCACCAATATCAGTTCCATCAATCAGTACACGGCCAGAGATCTGGTAATCATCAGAGGTGGTTACTCCGCCTGTTTGCATATCATCCCACCTCCGAAACCATAAAAGATAATGACTGAAACTGGTGTTCCTGATAGGCACGTATAACTGCGCCAGTCAAACCATGCAGCGCGACCTGCTTGGATCCTTGGCCCGGTGAATAGGGCATTAATTGATCAGTTAATGTCACAGCAGGACCCGCCATCTGTTCACATCGAATCGAAAGACTTGCCTGCGCCGAACCAGGGGGCGGCATAATAGTCCGAGAAATGCGAGTCCATTCCCCATAGTTCACCGTTGAAGGCTGGTCCAGGCCCAGTGAAGTCCCCTCAGCGTCACGCCAATACACGCCCAAACTTGAATCACCCCGGACCCATGCAGAAACAGTAACGGCCTTGTTAGCTGCGTGAGGAGTAGCTGTGTCCGGCCCAGGTTCAATCTGAACAGACAACCGGTCAGGATCGCGAATCACTGATTTGACAAAAATTCCTGGCTGCACTTGAACGAGCGGACCACTTATCCCGTTATGCTTTCCAGCTTCTAAAGCGGCCTGATCAGGTGTCAAAATATTCCCAACCACTGCGTCCGGCGAATACCAAACCAACGGGCTAGACGAATACTCAGCCAGCCAACGCAACCCCGACAGTTCGCCCGGTTTCGCTAACCCAATATCGACCGACCATTCACGAGCACGCACCTGGCCGAAGAACGCTTTCTGCTTCCCAAGAGTGCGGGTAAAAGACACCTCACGACCACCAGAAGAAGTCAACGTGGATGCGCACTTCACCGGAATCAACGACCCAACCGGACCCAAAAACGTAGTCATCGTACCCCCAAACTTTCGGATTGCTTGTTCGCATTCGTCACTAGACGTGCGAAGGTTCGGCTATCGATTTGGAGACGGTTGTCGATTGGCGTCGAATGGGCCGCCTCAATCAGCATGTTCGTGAGCCGTTCATAGTCGATTTGTGGTCCACTAACTGTGATGTTCTGACTCATAGCCATAGCAGTTGATGCGAGTTGTCCTGCCCGTCCACCATCTCTCAAATGTGCGAGGTGTTGCACGGATGGGTGATCCCGGTTGATGCGGTCGAGCACACTGTCGTACTTGTCAGATGAGTGCCGGTTGACGACCCATTCCAGGTCATCCACGAGAGCTAGCGGCATACCGTCGGAGTTGATACCCAGAATCTTGTCCGTACCAAGACCCGTGTAAGGCAAACGTCCACCAGATGCGAGGCGTTTCACACCAAAATCACGACTAACACGGCCACCAGTCTCGCCCCCTAGCGCATAGCTTGGGCGCGCCTGGGTTGGCGCACTAGTGACGACACTGATCCTTGCTGTACGGTTACGCGCCGCATTATTCAGCGCGTTCTCTACAGCGCTCAGGCCACTTTGGGTGACATGAATATTTGCGCTACCATCACGTACCGCGTTGATTTCGCCTTGTGTCGCATAAATGGTGCCGGCATCGTCCACATAGACTGTCCGATTCACACCATCAATGTTCACAATTTGTTGCTGAACAGTAGTCGTGGTCCCATCATCAGTAACGAAAACATACTCCGTCTTCCCAGTGATCGAGTCAACCTTCGACTGGACCTGACCGGCTGTGCCATCCTCAGAGATCGCCACATCAACTTTCCGGTACCCGGTAATAGCGTCCACCGCTTCACCAGTCTCAAAAGCCTTCGCACGAGCCGTGTCATCCATCTCAGTGATAACCGTCAGACCCTCAGGCACCGCATCCAACGACTCGCCCAGCTCATTCGCCTTATCTTGTGCGGTCTCGTCCATCCACGTTTCAATGTCCACGCCTTCAGGGACGCCAAGCACAGAGCGCGCTAGTTCCTCAGCGGCGTCACCTGTGATACCAAACTCGCCAGCAGCGTTGATCAGCTCATCATAGGTGCCCTGCAAGCCTGCCTGAATGGTCTCTTGCGACTCGCCAGCTTCAGCCATAGCGGTTGCCATGTCCATGCCAGAGCTTGCAACGTCAATAAACGCTGCTTGAGCTGTCCGACCAGCTTCGGAGGTCACATCAAAACCATCTTTAGCATCATTCAGGATATTGCCCATCTCGCCCTGCGACTCAGTGATCTGATCCACAGCAGCCGACACGCCATCCAAAGATTCCTGGTAAGATGCTTGCGCTTGCATGGCGGACTGTTCCGCTAGCCCGGTCTGGAACAACATGTCCAAATAGTCAGACAGTGAGTCCACGGTGCCATCGGCGGCAACACCAACTTCCTCTAGCGCGCTCGTAAGCTCATCCTGGCGGGCCGCGTCATCCGCAGCCTCCTTGACGTTCTGCAATTCAGGTGGAAGGTTGCCCAAAGCGGCCTGATAAAGTTCAGCACCTTCAAGTGCGTAACCCTGTTCAGACGCCATAGACTTTAATGCCTCGGCATACTCGGGGGTAGCTTCAATAATCCGATCAGTGGACCAGCCAGCTTCCTCAGCCGCCGTAGCGAACTGCTCAAAGCCTGCTGCTGCGCTTTCAAGTTCACCGCCACTGACCATGTTGGACATGGCATCATCGAGTTGGCCTAAACCTTCTAATGCTAGATCTTGGGCCGTGTCACCAAGCAACCCGAATAGCGTGACACCTTCTTCAAGGAATTCCATGAACGCGCCAGTGTCTAGCGAGTTGATTGCGCTATCAAGGTCGCGAATACCAGTGGGCAGCAAACCAAGTGAAGAATAGTCGCGAGACTTGAACAGCTCGTCTAATCCTTCGGCACCTTCTTTTGCTCCGTCTTTGAGTAAACGTAGTTGAGTCTCGAACTCTTCGGCGGTTCCTACTGCTTCGTTGAAGTTGTCAGTGAGGCTATCTAGGACTAGCAGTCCGGCAAGTGCACCAGCAGCAATCCCAGCGCCTTTACCGACGTTCCGTAACGCTGTTGGCAGCCCTCCAGTAGAATTTTTGAGGCGCTTGAAAGCGTCATATGTTTCCACGGCACGCGGTGCAAGCAGCAGTAACCCACCTGCGCCTAGGGAAGCGACACCAGCTACTCCCGACAAAGCGGTAACGGCACCGAGCACAGGGTCGGGAAGCTTCCCGAAAGCGTCTGCAACACTGCCAGCCATCTCGGCAACATTCCCAACAACGGGAGCTAAAGCAGAACCAGCAGTGATTGCCACATCAACAATCGATGCCCAAGCGGTTTTGATCTTCATTGCCGCAGTGTCATACCGGATAGCAGCTTCATCAGTCAGCGCGGAGTTTTCTGCAAAAGCCTCGTTACCCATTGCCATCGCATCGCCAGCAACATCGCTTGCCGATGCAAGGCGACGCATCACGTCAGCCTGACGGATGCCACTAATACCTAAATCATCCAGGGTGCCAGCAACATCGCCGCCTGACTCATTAACTCCTGCAAGACCCTGGATCACAAGGTCTATAGCCTCAGCCGGATCGTTACGCCAAGCGTCAGCGAACTCGGATGCTGTAGTGCCAGCTAACTCGGCCCACCCATCAAGCGAGTCGCCACCTTTACGAACTGCAGCATCAATTTCGTTGAAGGTCTGCGTCATCGCAGTACCGCCAGCCTGAGCCTCAATACCGACTGAAGACATGGCAGTGGCAAGGCCCATGATCTCGCCCTCAGATAGGCCAGCTTGAGAACCAGCCGCAGCCAACCGTTGTGACATTTCAACGATCTCAGATTCAGTGGTGGCAAAGTTGTTGCCAAGGTCCACAATCGTTGAGCCAAGACGGTCAGCATCCGAGAATGAGGTACCAGCAATGTTCGAGAACCGGGCAATAGCTGTCGCAGCCTGATCGGCACTCAAGTCTGTGGTGTTGCCCAGGTCGATCATGACTCGCGAGAAGTCCGCAACATCATCTACACCAACACCAAGACGGCCAGCAGCTTCAGCAACCGCCGCGATCTCCTCATGCGTGGCCGGGATTGTGCGTGCCATCTCACGCAGATCTTCTTCCAGACGGGTCATCTGCTCGTGTGTGCCGTCATTGACCTTCTGAACGTCAGCCCAAGAGGATTCCCAATCAATAGCGGCTTTTACCGCACCAACAGATAGGGCGGTTAGCCCAGCCCCGAATGTGGCAACAGCGGTTCCCGCAGTTCGCATGTCCTGCTGGTTGTTGCGAACAAACCCTGCCATATCACGGCTAGTAGCGTTCACCGCGTCTCTAGCGGTTCGGAGGCCTGCAACCATCTGGCCAACTTCCGCCTTCAGAATAAGCTCAATCGATCTTGACGCCATCAGACCCCCTTAAAACAAATAATCTCCGATACAATCGAAGACATGTCTAACCCTGCAGAAATTGAAGAGAACAAAAAGAGCCAGCCAGGACTAGCGCTCAGGCTCATTGGCACACTGCTTGCGGTGATTGCCTTACTAAATGTGGTCTTGCAAACATCAAACCCAAACGCAGAAGTTGGCGCAGCACCATGGTTTGGGATACTTGCAGGACTAGCCCTTGTAGTCATTGGCTATTTACAGAAAATGTCCGCCAACAAGTAACTATTCTTTGAGGCGTATTTGTGGGATGAGTGCTTCTGGAATACGCCGCTCATCGTTGCGCCATTGCTCCTGTTCACGTGATACCGCTGTCCGATAGAAACACCTGACCGGCGGCTCAGACGTGTACCGCATCTCATTGTCTGGGTCTTGGCACTCCGCTTTCGGGCCACCACACACCGGGCACTTCTCAACCGTGTCGTAATACGAGAGCGCCAACATTTTGCCCTGCTCGTCAGGCGTCCACTCCGACTCAGCAAGCGACGAAATAACGCGCCCATCAGCACCAGTCTGATACGTGACCGTTGGTTCCCATCCCATGAACCGGCGATGAGAGACACCTAGCGTCCGAGCTGTTTCTAGTTCTTGTCGGAATCGGTGGTCGGTGCGGACGCGGGCAAAAAAGGGACCTCATTATCACCCGCATTAAGAGTGACTACGGCAACCTGGAAATCTTCGTACTGAGCTTTCGACAAGTCCTGCGCGAACTCTGCCCAATCCTCGTGAGTGAACTCTTCCTCGGTCCCATCAGGGCGAGTCACTTCCACTATGGTGCCTTCAGTGGACATGGCCGCTTCCGTGATCCCAGGGACATCAAATGGTAGGCCCTTGGTCTCTTTATCCTTGGGCGGGTGCTGTGTCACCAGCTCATCCCACACCGTGCGAGGCAAAGCACGCAACCGGAACGTCACACGATCCTCACGAGCCTTCGCAGACAGCTCCTGGGCTTTCTCGCGCAACTCGATCACACGCTTCGACAACGGATCATTCATACGCTTATCACGAGACGCACGCTGCTCAGCACGCGCCTCCTTATACGCCTCATCAGTAGCTTCCCACTCAGCCAACAGAGTCCCATCCAACAGGACTTCTACTAAACGCTCAGCACGCTTCACACTCAAAGCCATAACAGTGTTCTCCAAAAACTATTTAGCAAGGGTTTGCAGGGTTAAACCCCTGGCACGCCGCCACCCTGCAACGGACGACGCACCAGGGGAAACAAAGGGTTAGACGCCAGCGACGACATCAACCTTCTGATGCACATCAGCAGTCACAAACAACTTCTGAATCGTACGAATCACGCTATTCGCTTCCGGTGGCACATCACGCTGAGAACCCGCCTGAATCGGCCACACAGACACCCTCTGATCAGCAGCCAGCTCTTCCTCGTACGGGACACCACGACGAGTCACAATGTACCCAGACGCGCCCTCAACAAGAGTCTCAGCAGCCTCATTCGAGTCAGTCTCATGCGGTGAGTTCGTATTGTCGATATACGTGATCTCAGCAGTATTCGTTTTACGACCAGGCACCTCAAACGTCTGTGTCGAACACAAGCGCTCATCAGTAATCGCAGCCTGCTCACTAGTCAGATTCAGGCCGTCACCAGTCAGGTAACACGACAAGTCCACAATGGACTCAGCCGTTAAATCCGACAGCTCTGGGGCACTCGGATCAGCAATCGTGGGCACAAACCAGACAGCAGTATTACCGTCAGCCGGTGTTGATGGAATCTCAGCCATTATTTTCCTCCTTGGAACTTTCCGCCTTCGACGGATCAGGTGTCACGGACGCAGACTTACGCCCGACATTGTGTTTTGGCCTACGGACAGCCGTAGACGGCGGATAATGCTTCTTCGACAACGGTGTAAACGTTTTACCGATCCTGGGATCGGACTCTGGAACATCGAATTCATGACCAGTGCTTTTGTCTTTGACTCGCACAAACATGCGCCAGCCTCCTTTTGGGTACAAAAAAGAGCCCCCACAATGTGAGAGCTCGGAGAACGGGATAGGTGGGTTATGTGGGCAGTTTCAGATTGAACGTCAGCTTGGAAAAGAACACTGGCAGACCATTGATGATCAGATCTTCTTCTCGTTCCACGTCAACACCAGTCGGCTCATACTCCAACCGTTGACCGGCAACACGAGCACCTTCCAACAGGTCGATGATCGTGTCACACATACCCGTAACCGCTGCACGAGACTGACCAACAGGAGTAAGTAACCACGACACGTCGCGGCCATGTGGTGCACGAGTCATTGCGCGGTCATAGAACGCTGGACGGCTACGATTTACGAGAACGTACGGGTACGCCGGATGGTCATACACGTCATGGTCATACACCGTGTACGGAGTGGACTCCAACAACGCGACAAGCTCACCATGGGCGGTCATACAGAATCAGCCCACTTCCCAACCAGATCCTCTAGTAGGCCCTCGATCACCGGGGCTTCCTCACGTAACGGCCCTTCCAAGTCCACGGTGCCACCACCACGCGACGTACCAAAAAACGCGATATTCCCCAGCGCGCCACCACGACGAGCCTTATCCGGCCCAATCACAAAACCCAGGCTCGTCAAACCCTGGAACTTCGGGTCATAACTAATCGACCCAGCCATGCCCTTGAACGAACGTGACCCTTGAAGATTCGATACCAAACCATTCTTGATATTCAGAGCGCCTTTTTCGAGAATCTTATTAGCCTCGGGGACAGCCTTCACAGCGATCTTGCCTAGGTCATCAGCGAAAGCACGTAGCTCAGCATCAGCAGTCATT
>Ga0079225_10001116_pt1 | contig 14944 bp, 12 predicted proteins | sample Poulit2012_FD_76344 | JGI IMG/M metagenome (GOLD analysis project Ga0079225, IMG submission 76344) | Agricultural soil microbial communities from Georgia to study Nitrogen management - Poultry litter 2012 | ecosystem: Environmental > Terrestrial > Soil > Agricultural land | place: USA: Georgia... | reverse complement strand
GTCAGCCGACCGCGGGGGCGGCCGCCAGCGCGGTGGTCACCGCGGTCAGCTCACCGGGCAGTCCGGCGGCCCGACGGATCTCGGTGAACGCATGCACCATGGCGTCGGTGACCTCGTGCGGGTCGCCGACGGTGCGGTCGTCGGTGAGCACCGCGATGTTCAACTGGTCGACGTAGCTCCACACCGTGATGTTCAGCGCGCTGCCGGCCAGCAGCGGACCCACCGAGTAGAACTCCCGCAGCATCGCCCCGCCCAGGCTGCCGCGTTCCCGCGGCCCGGGCACGTTGGAGACGGTGAGGTTCTGCAGCGTGGTGCCCCCGGCCCGCCGCGACAGCCAGCCGAACATGCCGGGGGCCAGCGCCGGCGGCAGATACTCCAGCAGCGAGGCGATCAGCTCCGGGCCCAGCAGGGTGAACTCCTCCTTGGCGATGCCGGTGCCCAGCACGGTCAGCCGGACCCGCTCGAGCGGATCGTCGACGTGCACCGGCAGCGACACGTTCATCGCGCCCAGCTCGTTGCCGACCACCCGGTCGGGGTCGCGGTCCAAACTCGCCGGCACCGACGCGATCAGCGGCCGGTCGGCACGGCCGTCGTAGCGCAACAGCAGCTCCCGCAGCGCTCCGGCGGTGGTGGCCAGCACCAGCTCGTTGATCGTGACGCCGAGCTGTTTTCCGGTCTGTTTGACGTCGGCCAGCGCCAGTGTGGCGCTGGCGAATTCACGTTGAGGGGTGAGGGTGTGGTTGAAGAACGTCGGCGCCGGCGACAGCAGCCCCGCGAGGTCGGGATGCGGCCCGCGGGCGCGGGTCGCCCGCCACAACCGCCACACGCCGGTCACCGCGCGCGCCACGAGCCGCGGAAGGTCGGCGATCAGCCGCAGGTGGTCGCGCCCGGCGGCGAGCAGCAGCGCCGCGGCCGACGGCGGGGACGCCGCCGGGGCGGGGGTGCGCTCGTCGGCGGCGGTCCCGGTGAACCCCATGGCGCGCGACAACAGGTTCGCCGACGCCACACCGTCGGCGAGCACATGGTGGATCTTGACGATCACCGGCAGCGAACCGTCGGCCATGCCGTCGACGACGTGCATCTCCCACAGCGGTCGGCCGCGGTCCAGCGCGGTGCCGGCGATCTCGCCGATCAGCGCGTCGAGTTCCCGGCGCCCGCCGGGGGCGCGGACCCGGGCGCGGCGCACGTGGTAGTCGATGTCCAGCGCGGCGTTCTCCAACCACACCGGGTGGTGCAGGCGCCCGGGCACCGCAACCAGCCGGTAGCGGAACGGTTCGAGCAGATGCAGGCGGCGCCACAGCAGGCCGCGCAGGACCTCGAAGTCGAACTCGCCGTCGAACTGCGCGACGTCGAGCACCCCGATCTTCAGCGTGTGGGTGTGCACGGTGGGGGTTTCGGTGTAGAGCAGCAGCGCGTCCATGCCGTGCAGCCGTTTCATCGCTCACCCCGTTCGCACGCGCCAACCGCTGCCACCAAATGTAGCCGCTGACCGGAGCCTCGGCCCGCGGTTCGCCGCGGTGCACGGCGCACCCGGATTCCGCCGGTGTTGCCGCGGTGCGGCCGGTACCATTCGGAGCACCGTGAACCCCCCGGCGGGCCGACAGCGAAGGAGCGATGTGAGCCAGGTGACGTTGCGGCGGACGGCATGACGGGCACCGGGCGGCTGGCGGCCGCCGCGGATCTGGTGGCCACACTGCGGCGGGCGGGCATGATCGCGCCGCTGCGCCCGGACAAGTACGTGCGGATGGTCGCGGCGATGCGCCGCGAGAAGATGTCCTCGACCGCCGGGTTCGCCGGTGCGGCACGCCGCTGCCCGGATCGGCCGGGCCTCATCGACGACGCGGGCACGCTGACCTGGCGCGAACTCGACGAGCGCGCCGACGCGCTGGCGGCGGGGCTGCAGGCGCTGCCCGGCGGGGCGCCGCGGGTGCTGGCCATCCTGTGCCGCAACCACCGCGGGTTCGTGGAGTCGCTGGTCGCGGCGAACCGGATCGGCGCCGACGTGGTGTTGTTGAACACCGCGTTCGCCGGCCCGGCGCTCGCCGAGGTGGTCGACCGGGAGGCCCCCGAGGTGCTCATCTACGACGACGAGTTCGCCGGGATCGTCGACCGCGCGCTCGGGCAGCGCCCGCAGACCACCCGGATCCTCGCCTGGACCGAACAGGAGGTCACCGCGACGCCGACCGTGCAGGGCCTCATCGCCGCCCACGCCGGGCGGCGCCCGGGGCCCCTCGACGCCCGGGGCGACCTCATCCTGCTCACCTCCGGGACCACCGGAACCCCCAAGGGCGCCAAACGGTCCGGTGGGGGACCGGGGGAGTTGGCCGCGGTGCTCAAACGCACGCCGTGGCGCGCGCAGGAGACCACGGTGGTGGCGGCCCCGATGTTTCACGCCTGGGGCTGGTCGCAGCTGGTGCTCTCGGCGTCGCTGGCGTGCACGATCGTCACGCAACGCAAGTTCGACCCGGAGGCCACGCTGGCGATGATCGACCGCCACCGGGCCACCGGGCTCTGCGTGGTGCCGGTGATGTTCGACCGGATCATGGAGCTGCCCGAGCAGGTGCGCCGCCGCTACAGCGGGCGCTCGCTGCGCTTCGCGACCGCGTCGGGTTCGCGGATGCGTCCGGACGTGGTGACGGCGTTCATGGACGAGTTCGGTGACGTCATCTACAACAACTACAACGCCACCGAGGCCGGCATGATCGCCACCGCCACGCCCGCGGATCTGCGGGCGGCCCCCGACACCGCCGGGCGGCCCGCCGAGGGCACCGAGATCCACATCCTCGACGCGGAGTTCCGCGCGCTGCCCACCGGCGAGGTCGGTCAGATCTTCGTGCGCAACACCACCGGGTTCTCCGGCTACACCTCGGGCACCACCAAGGATTTCCACGGCGAGTTCATGGCCTCCGGCGACATGGGTTATCTCGACGCGGCGGGAAGGCTGTATGTGGTCGGCCGCGACGACGAGATGATCGTCTCCGGCGGGGAGAACGTCTACCCGATCGAGGTGGAGCAGACCCTCACCGCCCACCCCGCGGTGGCCGAGGCCAGCGTGCTCGGCGTCGACGATGCGCAGTTCGGTCAGCGGCTCGCAGCGTTCGTCGTGCTCGAACCGGCCGCGACCGCGTCGGTCGAGGACCTCAAAGACCATGTGCGCGACAACCTGGCCGGCTACAAGGTGCCCCGCGAGATCACGCTGCTGGCCGAGCTGCCCCGCAACGCCACCGGCAAGATCGTGCGCAGCGAGCTGCTGGCGATGGTGGGCCCCGACGGCTCGTGAGAGTCACCGGCCCGAGTCAACGGCGCCGCGACTGTTCACCGGGGACTGAGGCGCAGCCGTGGGCTGCGCGCTGATCTCCCCGGCGACCGCCCGCACTGCGGCGACCACGGCGCGGGCGGCGACGCTGGGCCGGCAAGCGGTGACCGCGAGCGTGCGCCGACCCGACCACGCCGGGTCGACGACGTCAACGCAGCGCACCCCGGGCGGCACCGACGGCGCCGACAACGCCGGGAGGACACACACACCGAGGCCTGCGGCCACCAAGCCGAGTCGGGCGGGCCAGCTGCGCACTCGGTGACCGATCACCGGGTCGGTCACCGTCGGCCAGGCCGCGAACTGGGGATCGCCCGCCGAACCCGTTCCGGCGACCCAAACTTCGTTCACCAGCTCGCTGACCGGGGCTTCGGACCGACCGGCGAGCCGATGTCGGTCAGGCACGGCGGCACACAGATCTCCGGCGTACACACGATGCCGCCCGAGACCGTCGAGGTCGTACTGCGGTAATCCGGTGCCCGTGGCGATCACGGCCACGTCGAGCCGATCGCCGTGAACGTCGCGCAGCAGCGCGGGCGTGGCCGCCTCGGTCAGTCTCACGACCAGTCCCGGGTGGTCGACCCTCAGCCGCGCGACGGCGCGCGGCACCAGCACCGACATCGCCGCCGGGAACGCGCCCACGGCCACCCGTCCGGCGAGCTTGTCTCCCAGCGCCTTCAGATCGTGATGCAACGAGCTGACGGCACCGAGGACGCGAGCGGCGTGCTCGACCAGGCGGGTTCCGGCGGGAGTCACGCTGGCGCCGCGCAGCTCCCGCACGAACAGGCGGTAACCCACCGCCGATTCCATCGCCGCCACCTGCCGCGACACCGCCGGCTGCGAATAGCCCAGAGAACGCGCGGCGGCCGTGAAGGAACCGACCAGCGCGATCTCACGACAGACGCGCAGACCCTCCAACGTCACCTCGGCCACGCCTCACCGTACCCATGCGCGTCACGCATGGCTAAACCGCGAAAGTCGAATGCGAGTTATGGAGTGCGGTGCCACGGCCGAGCGTTGACCCGGTCACGGCAACGAAAGGACTCGCCATGACCAAGACGTGGTTCATCACCGGCGCCTCACGGGGTATGGGACGCGAACTCGTCGAGCAGGTGCTGCTGCGGGGCGACACCGTGGCCGCGACCCTGCGGCGCCCCGGCCAACTCGACGATCTGGCGCGTCGCCACGGCGACCGGCTGTGGCGACGAGGACTCGACGTCACCGACCCCGCCGCCGTACGCGCTGTCGCCCACGAGGCATTCCACGCCCTCGGCCGCATCGACGTCGTCGTGTCCAACGCCGGCTACGGTGTCTTCGCCGCCGCCGAGGACCTCACCGATCACCAGGTCGACGAGATGATCCAGACCAACCTCGCGGGGTCCATTCATCTTGCCCGCGCCGTGCTTCCGCATCTGCGCGCGCAGGGCGGCGGGTTGCTGATGCAGATGTCGAGCATGGGAGGACACCTCGCTTTTCCCGGATTCTCGCTCTATCACGTGACCAAGTGGGGCATCGAGGGCTTTTACGACGCCGTGGCGACCGAGGTGGAACCGTTCGGTATCCACACCACCCTCGTCGAACCGGGCGTGGTCCGCACCGGATTCTTCGACGCGGCCGAGCACGTGCCACCCAGCGCCGCCTACCGGGGCGGACCCGCCGATCGGGTGCCACCGACGCCGGGGCAGATGCCGGTCAGCCCCGAGCGCGCCGTCGCGGCGATCATCCGCGCCGCGGACTCCGACAGCCCGCCCCGACGGCTGGTTCTGGGCACCGATGCGTGGACGTCGATCACCGACGCTCTCGGGCGGCGCCTCGTCGAGGTCTTCGCCCAACGCGACAACGCCGCGACGGCCGATCGCGTTGCCGGCGAGCAGTGCTGCGCTACGCAGGCGTGAGGCGCGACGGCCGCGGCGGCGCTTAGCTGGCCGCGGCCGACGCCGCGGCGGGCAGCGCGGTCAGCACCGTGTCCACCGCGGTGTGCAACCCGGCGACGAACGCCTCCTGCTGCAGGGTGCAGCAGGCGTGCCCGCCGGCGACCGGCACCGCGGTGGCCTGCGGGATCTGCGCGGCCAGCCAGCGCTGATGGCGCGGGGAGATCACCCGGTCGCGGGTGGGCACCACCACCGCGGTCGGCACGTCGATGCCGCCGATCCAGGGGCGGGAGTCGAACCGGACGATCTCGGCCAGCGCCCGGCACATCGCCGAGACGTCGGTGGCGCGGAACTCCGCCAGCGCCCAGCGCACATCGTTGGCGGTGACCGTGTCGCACCCGCCGGGGGCCACCGCGGTCGCGGGATCCGGGCGCGGTGTGAACGCGTCGAGCAGCGCGGCGAACAGGCTGGTGCCCAGCCGCATCGGGGCCGCCTCGGCGAACGTGGCGGCCGCCGCGCACAGCACCAGCGCGTCGACCCGGCGCCGGTGGCGCTGCCAGGTGAGCTGGGCCACCAACGACCCCATCGAGAACCCGACCGGGATGAAGGTGTCGATGCCCAGCGCGTCGGCGACCGCGACGGCGTCGTCGGCGCAGTCCTCCAGCAGCACCCGGCCGGCCGGGATGCCCGCGCCGTGCCCGCGCTGGTCGAAGATCACGACCCGGCCGAACCGGCGCAGCATCGCCAGCGACGGATACCAGGTCAGCATCCCGGTGCAGGCCACCGAGTGCAGCAGCAGGAACGTGGGTCCGGATCCGATCGGTCCGGTGTCGACGACGTAGGTGCTGCCGCGGCCGGGCAGCTCCAGAGTGCGCCCGCCGGGGCGCGGACCCACGGCAACCGCTCCGGGCAGTTTGGCTGCCAGGAGCGCCTCGGAAAGGCCGCGCAGGCCGGCGACGACGTCGATGCGCCCATTGAACCACAGCCGCCCCGCCCGACGGGGGAGCCTCACCAGGGTTTGAACGGGTTCACCGCGAACAGTGACCTGAGCGCTCGTTGCCCGGAGCCGCGTTGGTGATGGCAGAGATCTGCAGTTCAAGCAGTTGGTTCAGTTGGTTGTAAAAAGTGTCGGCTAGCTCTGCTGCGGACGCGTTGCGGACGGACGGTACACGCTCAGGGAGCCGCAAACAGCCGGAGTGAGCGATGCGACATGGTTAGTTCTACAAGTGAGCCCTGCCTCCGAAGGGTCGGAAATCGGGACACCGGGTCAACCTGCGGTTCGGTGTGAGCCCGTGCCAACGTGCCTGTAGCCCCCTATTGTCGGTCGCTCTGGCTAGGGTCTCAGCCATGGCAGATCGTGTCTATGGTCACATTCCGGGCAACCCTGTGGGCACTACCTATGCCAACCGGGAGGCGGCTCATCGAGCCGGTGTGCACCGGCCGCTGCAGGGCGGAATTAGTGGCGGGAAAGACGGCGCAGACTCGATTGTCGTCTCTGGCGGCTATGTGGATGACGAAGACTACGGCGACACCACATCTACACCGGCCAGGGAGGCCGCGATCCCGACACCGGGCTCCAGATCGCCGTCGTGATATGCGGGCTTGCTGCGGAACGGGACTGCTGCACGGTTAGGTGACATTTTTGGCCTGGCCTGCCGTTTGGGTTCCAGATAGCGCGGTTTGCCCTCCAGGCACATCAGAACGCGGGTGAGAACCTCCTCCGCTAAGCGCGAGACGCGTCCCTCAAGCTCTCCGGGATCACTCATCCCCGAGGAGAAAACGGATCGCGCGCACCTCGTCCCACGCTTCCAGTTCCTCCGGGGTGAGCATGTACCGGGCAGCGAGGTCGGCGAGGTCTCCTTCGCTCATACCGATTTCCACAAGGATGCGCTTGAGCCGACCCTCCAGTTCAGCGGCGCTGGCATGCTCAACCGTTACGGCCATGCGACCTACCCCTGTTCCTTGGTGTCTCTGAGTCTCATTATGCAGACCATCCCGGATCGTTCATTACGGACATGCTGATTCTTCATCACCCCACTGACATCGCGATTCTCTCCGGTCCCCACCCCACACCTCACGCCCCCAGGTCACGGGCGTTGTCCAGACGGTCCGATTCTGTGGGTCCGGACTCCTGCGGCCCCACTACGGACCGGCCCCACTACGGACCGACGGTGCGCAATCGAGCCTCACCACGGCTTGAACGGGTTGACCGCGAACTGTTTCCTGGGCGTTTAGCAACAACGACAAGTGTCAATTCCGCCAGTTCTCACAGGTCAGGGGTGTTGGCGTTGTTGGCGGCAAATCGGTGCTCGCAGATCTCCTGCGGCCCCACTGCGGACCGGCGACACGCCCGCATTTAGCCCAGAGCGCTCGTATCAGGAACGCGGAGGGTGGACGGTTTTAGCTTTGCCGTTCGGCGCCCTCAGTCGTCCAGCGGAACGCCTTTGTTGAACTCCCGAAAGTTCAGCACCAGGCGGTCGCTGCCCTCGACCCCTTTGAATCCGAACTCCCGGTAGATCTCGCCGACACGACTGTTCATGGGATCGACCACCAGAACCACTCCGCCGATCAGCGTGACCGCCTCGCAAGCGGTCACGTACGCCTCGGCGATGAGATCCATGCCCAGCCGGCGCCCCTGCAGCGATTGATCGAGCGCAAGCTTTCCGATCAAGATTCCCGGTAGTTCGCGGTCCCGTGGAAAACCGGGCGGACGAATCCGAGCGAAGAAGCGGTCCGGCCCCTCCCGGATCGTCGTTTGAAGCAGGGTGAAATAGGCGACCACGCAGCCGCCGTCATCGACCCATACGTGCGTTGCAGATTTACCCAGGTTCTGGTCCGTGCGCGCCCGCCGATCCAACCAGCGGTCCATCTCATCGTCGTGGCCGCACGAGAAGTAGTCGGTGTAGTGGGTCTCAAGCAGGGGAACGCAGCGGTATTGCTCCGTCACCGCTTCCCGCGACGCGCAGCCACGCGAGCGATCGCCTCCTGTGCGCGCTGCGACGGCTCCGGTCGAAGCCGGGTGATTGCCGCCAACTGCCCACGCTTGACGTGCGTCACGTCGACCTGGCGCCGCATAGCGTCAAACTTGCCCATCATGGCTCCCATCCGATCAGCACGCCCCGACACGCGCACCACTGCCAACGATACCGTCCCCACGTAGGTGATGTCCCCGCATCTTCGACCGTTTCCCTGGCGATCACGGTGCCATTTTCTGGCCTCCCACACCCCTCACACCTCATGCACTTAGGTCACGAAATGGTAACGGCGTTGTTCGGACGGTCCGATTTTGTGGATTCGGGCTCGGTGCTGCGGCAGCGGTAGCGGCATCGAGGCGTGGACCCCAAGGGTCTATCAGGCGCCGGCCGCGACTGGTGCAGCTTCTGTCGCCGGTCCGGGTTGGAGAGGTTCAAGATGGACCTCTCAGCGGCGTGGCCGGGGCGCACTGCCCTTGGCCGGCAGCGCATGTTTCGGCCACGATGTGTTCAACCGGCACGCGGCCTGCGGCAAGCCGGTTCGCTTGACTGAACGGAGCGGACATCGTGACCACCCCTTCCCGTCAGCGAAACGCCGTTTCACAAGGCATCGCACTCGGGCTTTGCATGCTCGGGCGCCACGAGTTTCCGTTTGAGAAACTGCGGATCGATCTGGCATTCGAGAGCGCTTGGCGCGACTGGCCAGGCAGATACAAGACGCAGTTCAAGCAGGTCGCCACAGACCTGCGCAACGGCACAGACGCCGTCTGGGTGATGACCCGCGTCAGTGAGAGAACGCGAACCGGAGTGTTCTTCTGGGACACGAGCGGCCAGACGATCACCATCTACAGTCGTGCTGACGACTGGGACTTTGAGGATCCGAATGATGTCGACCATGCATTCGCCATGATCGATGGTGACGTGCCACTCGAGGGGTGGATATCGCTAGCCCAGTCGTTCCTAAACAACCACGACCGCGAGTACGGATGAATCCTGCCTTGTCGCCCGCCCGGGTGGCCAGCCCGACGGAAGTCGAGCGGGTCGGCGGTAACCGCTCCTTTCGGGCCGGCCCTCGTGTGACAATCCCCGGATGAAGGAGCTGACACCGGAGCAGTACCAGGCGGCTCAAAAGGCGCTCGACTATTTACAGAGCTATATTCTCGAATCCCACGCCGGAATGAGCTACGGACCAGGCACGGCAGAGGCGATGGAAGAACTGCTGGATGGCGAGGCGGAAAACGATTACGATCTGGCCCGCAACGCGCTGGGCCTTGCGCTCGGGATGGCCGATATTGCAGTCAGTCTCATAAAGACACGCCAGAACGAAACACAACGGGCACTGTATGCCACGATCGCTGATCTGAGACAAGCCTTCACCCCTCCGCGGCATGAGTAACCCAAAATTTGCCCCAGGGGTGGGGGTCGGCGGTGCGGGCGTCGGGGGCTACTCCCCGGGGTCGTCGTCGGTCACGAGCCGCAGTATCCGCTTCCGGCGGGCCCGATGATGCCGGCGGGCCTCATCGAGCGCCGAGCGGCTCCCGTACCACTCGCCCATGAACAGAAATGGTGGATCGAGCACGTCACCGGCGCTGTCGGCCAACACACTCACCTCGGGGGAAGCGTCACGGCGTCGCATCACGCAACCCCCACCGTTCAACGGGCGCTCGGCCACAGCTCCGCGTCGATCACCCTGGACACCTACAGCCACCTTTGGCCCGACGCCAGCGACCGCACCCGAAAGGCGGCGGCAGACCTCGTAGATGCGGCTCGCAGATCTCCTGCGGCCCCACTGCGGACCGAGCGCACAAAATAGGCTCCTCACCAGGGTTTGAACGGGTTGACCGCGAACTGGATCACCCGGTACGGGCTGCGGTCGCGGCCGGTGGTGTTCCACTGGCTGACGAACACCCGGACCTCGTCGAGGGTGGAGCCCGGAGCGATGTAGCCGCCGTAGGGCTGGGCGAGCCGGTTGTCGGTCGGGGCGGGCAGGGCGTCGACCGGTTCGGGCCAGGTCGGCCAGTCGGTGTGTTGCACCACCGTGGTCACCGGCGCGGTGCCCAGCCCGGTCGGGTCGGCGGCCACCCGGATCTCCATGTTGCCGGTGCTGGCGTTGAAATACGACAGCACGGTCTTGCCGTCGAGCTGTTTGACGCTCATCTCACCGACCTGATCGCCCCAGAGCGGGGTGGGGGTCTGTGCCCAGCCGCCGTCGGGCCCGCCGGCCCAGCCCTGCCAGCGGGACCGGTCGGTGAACGCCTCCGGCGCCACCCGGTACAGCCGCAGCGGCCCGGTCCGGTCGAAGTTGTTCGCCACGATGTAGACCCACCCGGTGGCCGACTCGGCGGTGGGGATCGGATCGTAGTAGCCGCTGATCTGGGTCTGCCCGCCGTCCTGGTAGTCCGCGGCGCGCAGCGAGCCGGGCACCGTCGGCCAGCCGTCGGAGCCGGCCTCGGCGGCCACCAGCCGCGACGACTGCGGAACCAGCCGGCTGGTGGTGGTCACCAGCAGATAGTTGCGCCGGTTGATCTCGACCACCCCGGCCGGCAGCTGCGAGAAGCCCGGCGGGACGGCGTCGGCCAGCAGCGGGTCGAACACGCCGGTCACCCCGGTGTAGCGCACCCCGTCGCGATCGCCGACCGAATCGGTGTCCACGTGCAAGGCGATGGGGGAGTACCAGCCGCCGAACCCGACCCCGGGGCCGGCGAAGCTGTCCCCGCAGATCTGCAGCATCCGGCTGGGGAACTCCATGAACTCGCAGAGGTCGGTGGCGCCGATGCCGTAGTCGCGGGTGGGGGTGCCGGTGCCGGCGGCCGGCCCGATGCGCATCACCTGGCCCGGCGCCAGCGGCGGTGTCATCGGCTCGGGCAGCGGCACCGCCGGCTCCGCGACCGCCGGGACCACCGGCAGGGCGGCGGCGAGCAGCAGCGCCGCCACCGGCAGCACCCACCGGGGACCACGCAGCCACGCCGAGCCCACCGCGCGCTCTTAGCTGCGCGCGGCCAGCAGTTCCGCGATCTGGATGGTGTTCAGCGCCGCGCCCTTGCGCAGGTTGTCCCCGGCCAGAAACAGCGCCAGGCCCCGACCGTCGGGCACCCCCGGGTCGGTGCGGATCCGGCCGACGAGGGTCTCGTCGGCGCCGGCGGCGGCCAGCGGGGTGGGCACGTCGACCAGCCTCACCCCGGGGGCGTGCTCGAGCACCTCGGTGGCCTGCTGCGGGGAGATCGGCCGGTCGAACTCGGCGTTGATCGACAGGCTGTGGCCGGTGAACACCGGCACCCGCACGCAGGTGCCGCTGACCGCCAGTTCGGGGATGCCGAGGATCTTGCGGCTCTCGTTGCGCAGCTTCTGGTCCTCGTCGGTCTCCCCGGAGCCGTCGTCGACCAGCGCCCCGGCCAGCGCCACCACGTTGTAGGCGATCGGCGCGACATAGGTGCTCGGATCCGGGAAGGCCACCGCGTCCCCGGCGTAGACCAGCTTCTCGGCGTCGTTGGCCACCGCCCGGGCCTGATCGGCCAGTTCGGTGACCCCGGCCAGCCCGCTGCCGGAGACCGCCTGGTAGGTCGAGACGATGATGCGGCGCAGCCCGGCGGCGTCGTGCAGCGCCTTCAACGCGGGCATCGCGGCCATGGTGGTGCAGTTCGGGTTGGCGATGATGCCCTTCTTCAGCGGCCACGCGTCGGCCACGTCGCGGTCGAAGTTCACCTCGGCCACCACCAGCGGCACGTCGGGGTCTTTGCGCCACGCCGAGGAGTTGTCGATCACGGTGGCCCCGGCCGCGGCGAACCGCGGCGCCTGCACCTTCGACATCGTCCCGCCGGCGGAGAACAGCGCGATGTCGATGCCGGTCGGGTCGGCGGTCTCGGCGTCCTCGACCTCGATCTGGCGCCCGCCGAACGGCAGCCGCCGGCCCGCCGAGCGGGCCGAGGCGAACAACCGCACCGTCTCGGCGGGGAAGTCGCGTTCCTCGAGCAGCGTGCGCATCACCTGACCGACCTGGCCGGTGGCGCCCACCACCCCCAACGTCACCGGGGCCATCCGCGCCCCGTCCCGCCGTAGACGGTGGCTTCCTCGACGCTGCCGAGGTTGAACGCCTCGTGCAGGGCGCGCACCGCGGTGTCCAGTTCGGTGTCCTGGCAGAGCACCGAGATGCGGATCTCGGAGGTGGAGATCAGCTCGATGTTGACCCCGGCGTCGGCCAGCGCCTCACAGAACGTGGCGGTGACCCCGGGGTGGCTGCGCATCCCGGCGCCGATCAGCGACACCTTGCCGATGTGGTCGTCGTAGACCACCTGGGAGAAGCCGATCTCGTCGCGCATCGCGTTGAGCTTGTCCACCGCGGTCGGCCCGTCGGCGCGCGGACAGGTGAAGGTGATGTCGGTCTTGCCGTCCTCGACCTTGGAGACGTTCTGCAACACCATGTCGATGTTGACGTCGGCGTCAGCGACCGCCCGGAACACCTTCGCGGCGTAGCCGGGGGTGTCGGGGATCCCGACGACGGTGACCTGCGCTTCGCTGTTGTCGTGGGCGACGCCGGTCAGGATGGGGTCTTCCATGGGGATGTCCTTGATCGATCCGGTTACCAGGGTGCCGGGTTTGTCCGAGTACGACGAGCGCACGTGCACCGGGATGTTGAAGCGCCGCGCGTACTCGACGCAGCGCAGCATGAGGATTTTCGTGCCGCAGGCCGCCATCTCCAGCATCTCCTCGAAGGTGACCCGGTCGAGATGCTGCGCGTTGGCCACGATGCGCGGATCGGCGCTGAAGATGCCGTCGACGTCGGTGTAGATCTCGCAGACATCGGCCTCCAGCGCCGCCGCCAACGCGATCGCGGTGGTGTCGGAGCCGCCCCGGCCCAGCGTGGTGACGTCCTTGGTGCCCTGGCTGACGCCCTGGAACCCGGCGACCAGCACGATCTGCTCGTCGTCGAGTGCCGAGCGCAGCCGCCCCGGCGTGACGTCGATGATCTTGGCCTTGCCGTGCGCGCCGGTGGTGATCACCCCGGCCTGTGAGCCGGTGAACGAGCGGGCCTGCGCCCCGAGGGACTCCACCGCCATCGCGACCAGCGCGTTGGAGATCCGCTCCCCGGCGGTCAGCAGCATGTCCATCTCCCGCGGCGGGGGAGCGGGGCAGACCTGTTGCGCCAGGTCGAGCAGGTCGTCGGTGGTGTCACCCATCGCCGAGCAGACCACGACCACGTCGTTGCCGGCCTTTTTGGTCTCGACGATCCGTTCGGCGACCCGGCGGATCCGATCGGCGTCCGCCAGCGACGATCCGCCGTACTTCTGCACGATGAGTGCCACAAGAATCCTTTCGGGTGCGAACGGCGGGCATGTCCAGGATAGAGGTCGATCGATCGCCGGGTTTTTCCGCCCGTCGACGGCGCGCTAGACTGGGACCCATGGCGCGGGTGCTCCTCCTGGAACGCCGCGGCGGGGTCTGACCGAGACCGGCCTCCCGTCGCGGGTGTTCGCGATGCGCCGGTCTGAGGTCCCTCTCACCAACCCGGAGCAAATCACCGTGACACGTTTCTCTTCGCTCTCCCAGCCCGCCCAACCCGCCCAGCCCGACGCCTTCACCGGCGGGCCCGGGGTGCGCGCGATCCGCACCCCGTCCGGCCCGCCCGGTCCCGGCCAGCCGGGCTGGAACACCCAGCGCACTTCGGCGATGCCGGTCCAGCGGTACCGGCCGTTCGCCGAGGAGGTCGAGGCGATCAGCCTGCCCGACCGCACCTGGCCCGACACCGTGATCGACCGCGCCCCGCTGTGGTGCGCGGTCGACCTGCGCGACGGCAACCAGGCGCTGATCGACCCGATGAGCCCGGCGCGCAAACGCCGCATGTTCGACCTGCTGGTCGCGATGGGCTACAAGGAGATCGAGGTCGGGTTCCCCTCGGCCAGCCAGACCGACTACGACTTCGTCCGCGAGATCATCGACGGCGACGCCATCCCCGACGACGTCACCATCCAGGTGCTCACCCAGTGCCGCGACGAACTCATCGAGCGGACCTTCGCCGCCTGCGCCGGCGCCCCCAGCGTCATCGTGCACTTCTACAACTCCACCTCGATCCTGCAGCGCCGCGTCGTGTTCCGCGCCGATCGGGCCGCGGTCACCGAGATCGCGGTCGCCGGGGCGCGCAAATGCCTCGTCGAGGCCGCCCGGTATCCGCAGACCCGGTGGCGCTACGAGTACTCCCCGGAGTCCTACACCGGCACCGAACTGGAGTACGCCAAAGCGGTCTGCGACGCGGTCGGCGACGTCCTGGAGCCGACCGCGGACAACCCGATGATCGTCAACCTGCCGGCGACGGTGGAGATGACCACCCCCAACGTCTACGCCGACTCGATCGAGTGGATGAGCCGGCACCTGGCCCGTCGGGAGGCGGTGATCTTGAGCCTGCACCCGCACAACGACCGCGGCACCGCGGTGGCCGCCGCCGAGCTGGGCTACGCCGCCGGCGCCGACCGCATCGAGGGCTGCCTGTTCGGCAACGGGGAGCGCACCGGCAACGTCTGCCTGGTCACCCTCGGGCTCAACCTGTTCTCCCGCGGGGTGGACCCGCAGATCGACTTCGCCAACATCGACGAGATCCGGCGCACCGTCGAGTACTGCAACCAGCTGGCGGTGCCCGAACGGCACCCCTACGGCGGGGACCTGGTCTACACGGCGTTCTCCGGCAGCCACCAGGACGCCATCAACAAGGGCCTCGACCAGATGAAGCTGGACGCCGACGCCGCCGATACCGATGTCGATGAGCTGTTGTGGCAGGTGCCCTACCTGCCGATCGACCC
>Ga0079225_10001115_pt1 | contig 14950 bp, 17 predicted proteins | sample Poulit2012_FD_76344 | JGI IMG/M metagenome (GOLD analysis project Ga0079225, IMG submission 76344) | Agricultural soil microbial communities from Georgia to study Nitrogen management - Poultry litter 2012 | ecosystem: Environmental > Terrestrial > Soil > Agricultural land | place: USA: Georgia... | reverse complement strand
CTTCATGTGAAAGATTTTTATCGCTATTTGCATGCCAAACAAAATGGCGAGTCTAAATTTCAATCGATTGATACTTTACTGACAAAGCCCCTTTTTGTGCCTCCAACCATTTCACTTTCTGATTTATTAGAAGCCATGCAGGAAGCCCATACGCATGTAGCTATTGTTGTTGATGAACATGGGGGAATGATTGGAATTGCAACAATGGAAGATGCGCTCGAAGAGCTTGTTGGAGAAATTTGGGATGAATCGGATATTGTTCGCTCAGACATTAAACAATTGAATGGCGATGAGCGCTATTTAATTCAAGGGACGTATTCGCTCGAAAAATTCTTCGAATTGTTTAATCTAAAAGAAGAAGAAGAGTGGCTTTCCAGTACAATTAGTGGGTTTATTATTGAGAATCTCGAGCGCATTCCCGATAACAATGAAGTTTTCGAATATGAAGACATTAAAATCACTGTCGTGAATGCCCAACAGCAACGCGTCAACGAAGTTGTAGCCGAACGTATCCATGAAAATTAAACCGTTCTTGAGGTGATCCCTTGCAAAAGAAAATATTCTTACGATTGTCTTTATTTTTAGTATTCTTTTTCGTCGCTTGCTCTTCTGAAAATGAAGATCCTCCAATTGATATGAGTAATAGTATAACTAGTGAGGTTATATTTCATGGAACGATTGAAGAGATAACTGATGAAACCTCTGCAGTTGTGGCAGTGAACTCAGGAGATATTTTGAATTCAGCAGATAAAGTGATAGTGGATTTGACGAAATCAGCCGATGATATCGTGTTTGAAGTCGGAAACAACGTTCAAGTGACTTATGATGGAATTGTCCGAGAAAGTTATCCCGCTCAAATCAATACGCTCCATATAGAAAAAATCGAATAAATAAAAAAAACGATCGATTTCAACTGATTTGAAATCGATCGTTTTTCGTTTAGAAGGCTTGTTTTTCGTTGGAACGAATTTTAGAAAACATTGTGAATATGATAAGTACCAATATGGCAGGTAAAATCCATTCTAGGCCTTCATTAAAGAACGGCAGTTGTGCGGTTAAATCACTCAAGAAAGGTACTTCCATTCCTGCAGATCTCAACCCAGAAATAATCGAGATTACAAGCGTCAAATAAATCGTCATTTGATACGTGAGACGGTCGAACTGAAACACATCTTGTAGAAGCGCCATAATAATTAACATAATCGCTGGTGGATAAATCGCCACAAGTACCGGTAAAGAGAACTGTAAAATTCGGTTCAAGCCAAAGTTTGCGAGCACTAAAGAAATCAGTGTGTATATGAATATCCATTGTTTATACGTCACTTTGTTATTCGTTAATTCAGCAAAATATTCGCTTACGCTAGTGACTAATCCAACAACGGTTGTCATACAAGCAAGGGTGAAAATTAAGATTAGAATCAAAGCGCCAAGTGAGCCAAACACACTATTTGTGACTTGAAAGAGAATACGGCCTCCATTTAAGACCTCTTGATTGCCAGATGATGAAATCATTCCAATATAAGCCAACATTGCATAAACGATTAATAAAAGACTCCCAGCTACTAAACCAGAACCAGACGTATATTTGATGATGTCTTTTTCGTTCGTAATGTTATAGGCTTTGATGGTCATCGTAATGACTAGGCCGAAATTCAAAGCAGCAAGGGCATCCATGGTGTTGTACCCTTCAATAATTCCTCTTGTAAAAGCTGTTTCGTATGCTTCTGCTGGAGTTGCCACATCCGGAGATATATTTAAAACGCCACCGACGAAAAACGTAAGTACAAGTGCAATTAGAATAGGTGTAAGGACTTTTCCAATTCGATCCACTAATTTTCCAGGTTGTAGACAAAGGTAATAAGAGATTCCAAAAAATAAAACGGTATAAATGATACGTGCAGGCAAGATCCAAGAACTATCGGTCAAGTAAGGAGCCACCGACATTTCAAAAGCCAAGCTTCCATTTCTTGGAATCGCAATGCCTGGACCAATCGCAAGAAAAATAATGGCGGGATAAATGACTGCAAATAATGGACCCACGCGATTTCCTAAATTTTGTACCCCATTTGTTTTAGATACCGCTAGAATTCCAAGAACTGGAAATAAAACGGCAGTCACTGCAAATCCAATTAAGGCAATGATCGTCGATGTGCCCGCTTGGTTTCCAAGCATCGGTGGAAAAATCAGATTTCCCGAACCAAATAACATCGCAAATAATAACAAACTGACACTGATAAACTCTTGTTTTGATAACTTTCTTTCCATATTTTCACCTCAAATACAAATTAAGCTCCTGTATTCTACATGATTTCATGAAAGACCTCAACGTTAATTTTAAGCAAAAAGCCGTATCCTTTCGCCTTTACTCCTCATTTCCTATAATAACCGTTCATTCATTTTTGAATCCGAGATTAGAAGTTAGCGGGTTCGATATTGGTTAGCTGGCCCTATAAAATACAACAAGCTGCCGCCTTCGTCATGGGCTTTTACCTCATAACTTTCTAAAATACTTTCTACACGTTCAAATTCTTCGCTTTTTGGCATGAGCGAAAGAAACGTTTCGTAAATAAATTTACCTATGATATTGATTCTTGTGATCCATCCCATTTCCAATTGGAAAATTCTTTTTTCAATAAGGACATCTTGTAGAAATTTACTTTGTATTTTCCGATAATTTTTTGGTATAAAAATATAAGCCATTTTATTTTCAATGGCTGTCACTAATCCATAGTCACTTACTGCCATCGAGATCGCTCCTGGGTGTTCGATTTTTAGTAGTTCCATCAAGACGATGCTCGGGTATTTCCTCAATCGTCGCGCAATCATCCGAATCACATCTTCTGGATAATCCATTACACGCGTTTGGTGTAAGTCTTTCTCTTCGACCTTTGTTTTTTCAAAAAGTTCTGCTGGATTTAAATTATGTCTTTGAAGATAAACAGTTAGAACATTCATATGCTCCCTCTCTTTCAATTCCGTTCTCTTAAAAAAATCATACTACACTTTCGCATCGAATAACCAAGATTTCCAAGATTTGTATAAAAACAACTTTGCACTTCTCTTTCACTTATAGCTGGTTTTCTTAAAGGTATTATAGCGTTTTCATTAAGAAAATATAGGAATTTCCTTTAAGACAATTAATTATCATTTAAATCAAAATTAATGTACCCTAAACGACTTTTATCTGATATAGTTAGTGCAATATTAAGAAAAGAGTGAAGTATATGATTAGAAAAGTGAGACGGGAGGAATTGCCACAGTTAATTCCTTTTGTGTTTAGAATTTTATCAGATATGGATCTACCTCTTTTAGATGTGGTGAGTGGTGATGAATTAAATCAAATAATTGCGGATGCAATGGAAAGTCCTCAGTACCGCTATGGTTATGAACATGCTTGGGTGTGTGAACAAGATAATCAAGTGGTAGGTGTACTTTTCGGATATCCAGGCGAATATGTTTCTTTAGTGGATGGCCCTTTTCACGTCGCCTTAGCGGAATGTGGGATTGAGCCCGCTGAAGTTAAATCTGGAGAAGAAACCCATTCTGGTGAATGGTATTTGGACGCTATTGTGATTGCTCCGCTTTATAGAAACCAAGGCATCGCTCGTCGTATGCTTCAAACAATTGATAATATCGCTAGGGATGCCGGGTATAGAAAAATTGGATTGAATTGCCCCATCGAAAATAAAATTGCTTTCTCTTTATATTCGGACGTTGGCTTCGAGATTCGAACCAAAACTTTATTGGGAGACAAAGTCTACTACCACATGACAAAAGAACTTTAAACAATAGTAATTATTCAAAGCTCTCCGATTTGTTCGGTGAGCTTTTCAATTTTTAAAAAAGGTATAAAGAGTGTGAACATACCGCTTTTTTTACTTCTTATCTTACTGGTGAAAATAGTAAATCCCTTGTTTTCGTGCTATACTTATAGCGAAATTCATGTAAAGGACTATTCATTATGATCAGAAAAGTAAAACAAGAAGAAATTCCCAAACTCTTTCCTTTCATCTATCGTATACTTTCAGATATGGAACTTTCAGTGTTGGATGAGATGGACGATGACCTTTTGAAAGAAATCTTGATTGATGCGATGCACAGCCCTCACTACCGGTATGGTTATGAACATGCATGGGTGGAAGAGCGAGAAGGACGGATAGCTGGGGTATTTTTTGGTTATCCTGGACGATTAGAACCCTTAATTGATGGGCCGCTCCAAGCTTCTATGTTGAAATTTAACTATCCGCTTGAATTAACGCCTAAAGAAAATGAAACACTCCCTGGTGAATGGTATTTAGATACCCTGGTCACTCATCCAGACTTTCGCCGGCAAGGGGTTGGCCGTACAATGATTGAAGCGGCTTGTGAGATTGCTAAAGCTGCTGGTCATCCAATCATCGCATTGAATTGCGAGGTGGACAATGAAGCAGCCTATCAGTTGTATGAAAGTTGTGGATTTGAAAAGAAAACACGTTTAGTTTTAAATCACCATGTGTATTGGCACATGACCAAAGAGCTTTAAATGACCATAAACCTTATTCAAATGGAGGAATTTAAATGGCAAAGAAAAAGAAACACCCTGCGTTTGTTGTATCGCTTGGTTTCTTACTCACCTTTTTGTTTAGTAATGTCATTTTATTTATCTATGGCTTATTTGATTGGCTTCGAAAAAAACGAGAATAATAAAGGAAACTCGCAGATGCAGGTCAAATCTTGCATATGCGAGTTTTATTTTAAGGTTTGTTTAAAGTCGGAATGGCAAAGCAAACTGCCACTGGCATCATGAACAAGAACAAAATAATTTGATAAGGCTTGCTCAATTTCTTTGAATTCCTGGCTTTTTTCAGTCTTTGACAAAAATTCGGTGTAGATTTCTTGTCCAGCACGATTGTATCGAGCAAAGGGAAATTGTTCAAAGGAATAGATCTTTTTTTCTAATAAAATATCAACGAGAAAACGGCTGCCCTCTTTGCGATAACTTTGAGGGATAAAGATGTAAGTCATTCCTGACTCAAATGCCCTTTTTAACCCGTACTCGCTTGAAACTTTTCTGACGACCCCAGCATTTTCCATCTCCAGCAATTCATACAACAACTCACTAATCGCCTTCTGCACATGTTTGGACAAAACATATAACCATTCATCCGGATATTGAATCACAAACCATTGATTCGCTTCAGCTAATGAAAAATCGATTTCTGCGAGAACATCCTCCAGCTTCACCTCATACTTTTTAAGAAACCGTTCTAAAGCCATTTTGGTTTCCCCCAATACTTTGCTGGTCTTCTATTGGTTCTTCTCAATCATACTTTGCAAATCATTTGACATGAGAAATAAGTAAGCATCAAAAATATCATCCGCTTCATAATCTTCCCGATCATTTAAAAGCCACATTTTAATGACTAAAACGATATTCACGGCATAGTATTCGATAATTTGGTCTTTGGTGAGAATCGAGGGATTATTTTCAATTTGAAGATCAACGTCTTCGAATATGTAGTCTTCAAGCTCTTGGATCTTTTGGGTCAATATTTCTTCAAAGGAGTTTTGACCGGTCACTTGGAAAGCTTTTCTATAAAACCGATGATTCTCTCCAAAATATTTAAAAATCATTTTAATGGCTTCACGATACATATTAATGTCCAATAAATTTTTGATCGACACAAACAATTCTTCGTCTAAAATGACTTCAAAAATCTCATACTTGTCCCGAAAGTAATTATAAAAGGTTGGACGTATCACGTCGGCTTTATCTGTGATCATTTTAATGGTGATTTTATTAAAAGGGTATTGCACCATTAACTCTTTAAAGCTATCGATAAGTCGTTGTTGTGTATCGTTTTGTGGCCTATCCATACCGCTGTGCTCCATTCATTAAGTAGAATCTTTCTTCTATTTCTATTCTAACTATATCAGGAATAAACGCTTTAAGTCTTGCGATATACAACAAACCATTAAAAAATCCCAAGAATCTTCATAAAGATTCTTGAGATTTTTTCACATTTTCATTTATTTTCTTTTTTATCCGTGGTTAGACCATGGCTGGAATAGAGACTCAAATAGGAATTTGTAGATTTATAGGAGTGTACAGACGAATTCTTTGAGTGAATGGCTTTTCGAACGAGTGTTGGAGGTTTCATTTTGTTTTTAGAGTAAGCTGCAGCAACGATGATGGAAAGAACGCCTAATCCACCAATGACTGCATTTTTGACAGATATTTTCATCAAAACCATCCTCTCCATAAAGGCTGTTCGTATTTTTGTGATTCAATTGTAAATGAAAAATAAATAAATGTCTTTTCTAATCCTTTGTTTGAGATGAGATTGGCGTAGATAAAACGTTATTATCCTGTCTAACTTTAAAGTTGTCCCGTATAGAATACTTCTACCCGATCTAACTTTAAAATTGTCCCTCATAGAATGCATCTATCCTGTCTAACTTCAAAGTTGTCCCCTATAGAATGCATCTATCCGATCTAACTTCAAAGTTGTGCTACATAGATTGAATCTACTCGGTATAACTTTAGTGTTGTCCCTGATAGACAGTATTCAGTGCTGAACAAAACAAAAAAGACTTACTACCCAAGGGATAGTAAGTCCATTTATCGTTCGTATTATTATTCTTCGTCTGAATCGTTTTGGAAACCATATTTCTTGTTGAAACGGTCGATTCGTCCATCTGCTTGAGCAAATTTTTGTTTGCCTGTGTAGAATGGATGTGAATCAGAAGAGATTTCAACTCGGATTAATGGATAAGTGTTTCCGTCTTCCCACTCAACAGTTTCTTCAGATGTTTGTGTTGAACCTGATAAAAATTCGTAACCTGTTGTTGTGTCTCGGAAAACGACTTTTTGGTATTCTGGATGAATTCCGCTTTTCATTCTTTTCACTCCCTATGCCATAGAGTTTTTCACTCCATAGTTTATTCATTCGTACATTTTGTAATCATATCTTAAAAAATAATTGTTCACAACTATTTTCTTGCAACGCTTTATATAATATCACGTCTTTGGAAAAATTGCAATATCTCATGGGCTGTTTATCAACGATTTTTAAACTTTTTTGGAAAAATCTTAGACACTTAACGGGATCTTTTCAAAATATTCTCGATAAAATCATCGTTTGTTTTGTAATTGTTTAATGTTGAAATAAATTTCTCCGTGAAGTCTAAGGAATCGTGTGGAATGCTGCGACGTAAACGGAAAGCTGCTTCAAATTCTTCTTTTGAAAGCAACAATTCATCTTTACGGGTACTTGATTTCACAATATCAATTGCTGGGTACACTCTTCGCTCGGCTAATTGACGAGACAAGTGAATCTCCATGTTTCCTGTTCCTTTAAACTCTTCGTAAATCATGTCGTCCATGCGGCTTCCAGTATCGACTAATGCAGTAGCGATAATCGTTAAACTTCCGCCCTCTTCTACGTTACGAGCTGATCCAAAGAATCGTTTTGGACGGTATAATGCCGCTGGATCTAAACCACCACTTAAGGTACGTCTACTTGGTTGTTCGACCAAGTTATAGGCACGTGAAAGTCGTGTAATACTATCCATTAAAATGACAACATCCCGTTTGTCCTCCACTAAACGGCGTGCACGTTCTAAGACTAGTTCACTGATGCGCACATGGTTTTGTGGTTGTTGGTCAAATGTTGAATGGGCGACTTCCCCTTTAATGCTACGCTCAATGTCCGTCACTTCTTCCGGACGTTCATCAATAAGCAGCATAATTAATTCAACATCAGGATGATTTGTAGTTATGCTATTCGCAATTTCTTTAAGAAGCGTTGTTTTCCCGGCTTTAGGCGGCGCTACAATCAATCCACGTTGACCAAATCCAATAGGTGCCAAAATGTCTAGAATACGCGAAGACATATGGCGTCTAGGGGATTCCAATTGAATTTTCTTATCTGGGTATAATGCCGTAAGGGCTGGGAAGTGCGGGCGATCCCTTGCTTCCTCTGGATCTTTTCCATTGACACGTTTTACATTCATCAACCCATAGTAACGTTCAGACTCTTTTGCAGGTCTTGCGGTTCCCGCAATTAAATCCCCTTCACGTAAACCAAATCGCGTCATTTGCGAAGCGGAAATGTACACGTCTTCGTTACTTTGGGAATAGTTGATGGGTCTTAGGAATCCGAAATCTTGATTGGGAACTTTATCAAGGACTCCACTGACTTGGAAGTATCCTTGTTTTTCTTCTTGTGCTCGGATGACAGCGAATGAGAGTTCTTTTTTGTTCATCTGACTATATCGAGGAACGTCTAAATCCTTAGCCATTTGGTATATTTCTTTTAAAGTTTTTTCTTGCAATTGATCATATGTTAAAAATTTATCTCTTTCCACGGGCTACCTCATATCTATTTTATATATTTTAAATTACTGGAGTTAGTCACTCTTTCTCAGTTGTATGTCTGTTCATCTTCTTCAGTGTCGATCATTTGAATATCCGCACCTAATGCAGACAATTTCTCAACGATGTTTGCATATCCTCGAAGAATATTGACGACGCCAGTGATTTCTGTTGTTCCTTCTGCCATAAGTCCAGCCGTAACAAGACATGCACCTGCACGAAGGTCGCTGGCTTCTACTTGAGCGCCAGTAAGTTTGTCCACACCATTAATTAAAATCGTGTCGCTTTCTACTCGAATGTCTGCGCCCATACGGTTCAATTCTGGAATATGGTTGACTCGTTTTGGATAAATGGTATCCATAATGACGGACTCGCCGTCTGCTTTTAATAAGAGTGGCGTCACGGGCTGTTGCAAGTCGGTCGCGAATCCTGGATAAGGTTGTGTTTTAATCGTTACAGGTTTGAGCTTTTCATTGGTCGGCCGTACGCGAACACTTTCTTCATCGATTTCTAGAGGAATGCCCATTTCATCCATTTTCGATACGAGACTCTCGATATGTTCACCAATAATATTTTCGATTAAAACATCTTCTCCTATCGCAGCAGCAATTGCTAAGTAAGTACCGGCTTCAATCCGGTCTGGGATGACTGAGTGGGTTACACCTTTTAGGTTCTCTACGCCTGTGATACGTAAGGTGTCTGTACCCGCGCCACGGATTTGAGCCCCCATTTTATTTAATAAGTTGGCCACATCGATAATTTCCGGTTCTCTTGCGGCGTTTTCGATGATGGTTAACCCTTTTGCTTTCACAGCGGCCAACATCACATTAATCGTCGCTCCGATGGAAACCACGTCAAAGTAAATTTTTGTCCCTTGCATGCCAGATTCAGGCGTTTTGAAATGCATAGCGCCCATTTTATTTTCGACATCTGCTCCAAGTGCTCGGAAACCTTTCAAGTGTTGGTCAATTGGTCGTGGACCCAAGTCGCATCCGCCTGGCAAACCAACAACGCCTTCTCCAAATTTTCCAAGTAAAGCGCCCATAAAATAATATGAAGCGCGTAAGCTATTAATTTTTCCGCTTGGCATTGGAATCGACACCATTTCAGTGGGGTCGATGTGTAATGTACTGCCATTAAATTCTGTTTTTACGTTCATTTCATTTAGGATATCAATGAGTGAATAGACATCTTTAATATTCGGTACACCCTCAAGTGTGACTGGCGAATCGGCTAAAATAGAAGCGGGTATCAGCGCTACAGTACTATTCTTAGCTCCAGACACTGTGACTTTTCCTGAGAGTTTTTTTCCACCATTAATGATTAATTTTTTCATAAATAAGGCCTCGCTTTGTGTTTATCTTTCTGGTAGGTTATTGATTATTTGATTTTAACTCTATTTGAATGTTTATTTTGGTAGATGTTGAATTTCATTTGATTTGAAAGTTGTTGTGGTTGTGCTCTGCGGTTAAGGGATTGTTTCCCCCTGATGATGAAGCAAATACACACGTCAATAGTATATAGGAGATTTCACAAAACGTCCACTTTTATTCTTTAAATGATCGATGCCCGGAGAATCTTTTAACAGCGAAGAATGAACAAGTACGTGGACATAAAAAAAGCTGAATTCTTTGTTTTTTACATGCTCTGTTCACAAAGAATTCAGCTATTCAATTATTTATTATGCGTTAAGCTATTGCTTTCTTTCATAATCATCCATTTCATGTCTTCTCAGCTCATGGTCTTTTTTCACTTCTTCTTCTCGCGACTCGGCGGATAAGTCGTCTTCAGGTGCACGAGTGCCTTCAGGGCCAATACAGTTTGGTTGGGTGTTTGCTTGAGTGGTATCTTCAGTAATATTCACATCGGTATCATTATTGTCGTTTACGAGAACAACAACGTCTCCTTGATTGATGCGGTCTCTATATTCATTCACCGGATCGTCATCTGTACCATAGTCTGGATCGTCGTATGAATCGTCCATTGTAAAAGCATCTTTAATGGAATCCCAAATGGACTTGTCTTCATCGGATGTTTCTCTTTGCCCTTCATCTATGCGATCCATCGAACGTTCATCATCCGCATGGGTCTCTCTCATTTGAGAAGTGGTGGTTTCTTCTGTGCGATCCATCGATAAATCTTCAGAGGTGACATCCATATCTACCTCTTTTGAGAAACGATTTCGTACATCTTCATTGGCAATAACTCTTATATTTTCACGAGAGTGACCTTGTTCTCTTAATCGATCGACTGCCCGCAATGCCTCTTCTAGTGTGGAATATACTCCCTCTACTCTTTCTCCCATACTATCATCCTTTCTCTTTTCATCTTCACTTTATTTCACTTGAAGTATAAAACGACTGAAATATATCGGCAACTGATTTGATTTATTTTTCGCTTGGTGTACTGCTTCTCATCCTTGGGTTCTGTCGATCTTGAAGCCATTCATTCGCATGAGACACAGCAATCTCAGTAGATTCTCCAATAACGCTTGTTTCTTCAAAGAACTCAGCTTCTTCTTTTTCTTCCAATTTTCCACTACTTCGTAGATACTTCAGTTGATCGCTATCCAATCCACTGAGGTAAAGTTTTCCACCAGCGGCTGTCAACTGCTCGGCATAATCATCTAAAATGTCCATCAGTGTTGCGCCCATTTGCGACTGGTTACGTAATCGAATCAAAACGACAGGGTTAGCTGCGTCTCCTACGCGTGGTAATTTTTCTTTTAAGGTTTGTGCACCAGCAAAGAATAAACTACCTTCAACCGCTAGAACCGTTAATGTATTACTCTCTAAAAATTCAGGTAACTCTTTTTCGACAATTTTTCCGTTCTCTTTTTTCTGAAGGGTGACTGAAATATCGCTTGCGGCTGTTACGAAATAAAAGATAATTGAAAGCACGACACCAATTGCTACTGCTACAGGAATAGAAAAGACTAACACAGAAATTAATGTGACAGAAAATCCTAGTATAGCCGACCAACCACTTCGTAAAATGGAAATGGAGTCTTTGACGTTAACCGCTCCAAATCCAGCCACCATAATTAAAGAAGTTAGTGCTGGCATAGGGACTGGTTCGACAATTCCAGGGAAGATCAAGACGATAGCCAACATCCAACCACCGGCTAAAATACCTGCCCAACGTGATTGAGCACCAAGTGTAATATTTAAGGCGGTTGAACCAATCGATCCACCGACAGGAATTCCTGAAAAGAGTCCGGCTCCTACGTTTGCTGCACCTTGTGCAATCATATCGCGAGATGGATCGACTTGCGTACCATCTGGGTTCTCGGTCATTTGACTGACCCCTACACCTTGAACAGCAATCACTGCTGCAAGAGCAATCGCATAAAAAATCAACTCCGGCGTAATAATGGAAAGGTTCGGTAGAGATAATTCTGGTAATCCTCGAGGAATTGTACTAATATCTTGTACGATTTGAACAGAATCTAAGCCTCCAAAGTAAACCACCAATGTTCCAACAGCTAATGCCAATGCAGATGCAAATAATTTCGCAGGCGTCCGCTGAAGAATCAACATTGTAGCCAGTGTAATAATGGCAATTAATACTGCCCGCCAGTCCCAACTGCCTATATTGGCCCATGTTTCAATAAATGAAAGGACACTATTTGAAGCTTCCGGTGTGTAGCCGACCAGTCCATAAAACTGACCTAAAATTAATAGTATACCTACTCCATACATAAATCCGCGCATGACCGGGTAAGAGATGTACTTACTTAATCGACCGAATCTAAGGAATCCAAAAATCATTAAGGCGATACCGGCGAGTACTACAAATGTAAATAATCCTGAAAGCCGTTGTTCCTCCGGTATCCCAGAGATCGCTTGACCGGCGAATACGGAAGCCGCTACGGTAGTGGCTACTAACATAATTTGAGAACTTGAAATTAAACTCCCAATCGTTGGTCCTAAAATGGTCGAATATAATCCATGAATCGGGTTAACACCGACCATCAGTGCTGTCGCGAGTCCATCTGGAACGTTTGATACGCCATTGACCAAACTCGCCATGACATCTGCAAGAAATCCTGTTCTTTTCTCTTCCGAAGATTCCGTTCCTTCTATTTTTCTTTGTTCTTTTTCTTCTTTTCTTCTTGCTTCTGCTTCACGAGCATCACGCATGCCGACACCTTTTAAATAAGCGTCTGCAATATTAATCCCATCTGGATTATCTGAACGAAGAGGCCTTATTTGATCTTCTCCGTTTAAATCCTTTCTTACTTTTTCATCATCCATCATCTATCCCTCTCTTCACTATCCTTCTTGCTTAATTGTAGACATAGATTCTTCATTATCTTTACTTAAATAATTTGCAATACCGACAAGCATGGTAATTGTAATGTCTTTGGTACACTAATAATCAATTTCTTACTTTCACTGATTTGATTTAAAACAAGAGCATCCCAAATGCAAAGACGAATATAACGACTAGAACGACAGATAAAATTGAAACAGTCGCTAAGTTCATCGTAAATGGTATGTCTTTGTCATCTATTTCTCTAAATGAATCTTTTAAGAAGTCCACCACACTCTTGAACCCAAACCAAGCATAGATGAAACATAAGATTCCTAAAGCAATTAAGGCTCCGCCAATCATTAAGGCGACTTCATTACTTTCTGAACTGCTCAACGCTTGAGCTAACGTCCACCCAGCACCGGCAATCGTAAATCCTGTCCTTATCCAAGCGGCATAAGTCCTTTCACCGGCTTGAAGTGTTCGATTTTGTGCTAAGTCACTTCGCAATTCGGCAAGTTCTGTACGATCTACAGCTAATTCTTCACTGCTTTTTTCTTGTTTTGATTTTTCGTTCGAATCTGCCATGCTTTCACTTCCTTTGTTTGAATTTTTATTCATTGAATAAGAGCCATTAAAAAGGGGTAAAATCTCTTTAACTTCTTGTATTATTTCTATCTTGTTCATTTTTAAATTAACACATTTTATTTTTTATATCTTTTATAACGGTTTGAGAAGTATCATTTCTCTGTGAAATCCAAGTGACTTTCGGATTTATTAGAAAAAAAGAACCCTTGTCTGTATTTATTCCAGACTAAGGGTTCCAAGATTGTTTTATCAATTGTTATGCTTTTTGAATGTTATTTTAGCGATTCGTTCTATTTTCTTCATCGCCAAAACGATCATTTGATATTTCTTTGTCTAACGTGTCATCTTTTGGATTGTCGACATTTTTATCGTGGCTATCAAGCGCTTTGCCATCTTCTTCGACTTCCAATTCCTCGCGACGAACGGTATCGCCAACGGTTTGGCTCTCTTCTTTAGTCTCTTTTTTAACTTCGACTTCTTCGACGACTTCCGTTTCTTTTTTCGGTTTCACTTTTTCTTCTTCTACCGGAATGACAATTTCATCATCATCCGTTTGCTTAATCTCACCGTCATGCGTCTTACCGTCTGTGACAGGTTTTCTTTCAATTGTAACTTCTTCTTTTGTCACTGGAACTTCTACCGTTTCTGTGTCTTCAACGACATTCTTTTTGACATGAACTTCCCCTGTTTTTTCTTTGTCTTTATCAATTTCTAAACGCTCTTCTTTTAACTCAATGGATTCTTCATCGCTGCGCTTATTTGAATCATTTTGAGCGGTTGAATCGTTTAAGTTTGGTCCTCCAGAAACAAGTACAGCTACATGACCTTCACTTATCGACTCTCTATAGTCATATACAGGGTCATTTTCAGCATCGTAATTAGGATCGTCATAATTTGATTCATCATAAGAATCATCTGTCGTAAATGCATCTTTCACGGATTCCCAGAAAGATTTATTGTCTTCGTCTGTTCGAGTTTCGTCACCTTTTTGGGTGGTAACATCCGCTTCGACTTCTGCAGATAAACGTGTACGAACATCTTCATTCGCCACAAGCGTAATGTTGTTTCGCGAATAACCTTCGTCTCTTAACCGTTCTACTGCTCGTAATGCTTCTTCAACACTTGGGTATACCCCTTCGACTCGTTTAACCATCTTTTTGACTTCCTTTCTTTTTGTTTTGTTTCTTGCTACATATGCACCTTAAAACATGGAAAAAAGAATTAAAAGTAAAACGGTTTGAGGAGAATGTGAAAGAAAAAAAGCTTGAAAGACAGTTATTTCTTTCAGTTCCACATCGTAATTGGCTAATGGGAGCGGCCCCTAACTTGAAATCGAGTTTCGGACTAGCGGGAGTGGCCCCCTAACTTGAAATCGAGTTTCGGACTAGCGGGAGCCTAATCCAATAGAAAAAGAGCGGATTTCTCCGCTCTTTCGTTAAATGTATTGGTTTTTTTAACTTACGCTTTGTTTGATGAACCAAGTACACGCATTGATTTTTTCGTTGCTTCTATGATGTCTTCTTTACCAGGGCCAATAATTTTACGTGGATCGTAAACATTATTGTCGTTTTTGATGACTTCACGCGTACGTTTTGCCCATACTTGTTGTAATTCTGTGTTGATATTCATTTTCGAATGACCATACTCGATGGCTTTCTTGATGTGCTCTTCAGGAATTCCTGACCCACCGTGTAAACCTAAAGGCGTTTGTGTCAATTCAGAAATTTCTTTCATTTCGTCAAAACCTAATTT
>Ga0079225_10001114_pt1 | contig 14953 bp, 11 predicted proteins | sample Poulit2012_FD_76344 | JGI IMG/M metagenome (GOLD analysis project Ga0079225, IMG submission 76344) | Agricultural soil microbial communities from Georgia to study Nitrogen management - Poultry litter 2012 | ecosystem: Environmental > Terrestrial > Soil > Agricultural land | place: USA: Georgia... | reverse complement strand
AGGAATATTTCTTTGAAGGCGCCATTCGTGTGCCCTTGATTATTTATGACCCCACCGAGGCAGCCGATGTAACGCGCGGCCAGGTGCAGCAAGAATTTGTGGAGTGTGTGGACATTACCCCCACCATTTTGGATGCCCTGGATATCCCCATTCCGGATCATCGCGTAGAGGGGTTGTCCCTGTTACCTTTGCTGCGCCAAAGCGACCCCCGGTGGAACAAAGACTATACCGTGGCCTCGCTAGATTATGCCTACCGCGAAGCCCGCCTGTTTTTGGAGCGCGGACCAGCGGAATGCCAGGGGCTGATGATTAGGGATGAGGCCTATAAATACATCTATTGGCAGGGGTTCAGGCCCCAGTTGTTTGATATGAACAATGACCCCCATGAGCTGCAGGATCTGGGCACTGATCCCGCCTATGAAGCGGTGCGGCGCCGCATGCAGGATGGGCTTTTCGACTGGCATGGACAACTAAAGGGGCGTGCCTCAGAAAGCTATGCCCAGGTCAAAGACCGAACCAATGCGCATGAGCGCATGATGAATATTTTGATAGGCCGCTGGTAGCTTTTAAGTCGGCCGCTTACCGGGAGGTTAGCTTCCCAAACCATGGAGATAAAAGGAGAAAAACCATGAGGAGATACACGACAAAACTGCTTTCGGCGCTGGCTGTGGCTGGTGCCATGTTACTGCCATCCATGGCCCAAGCCGCCTGGCCCGAAGATTTCAGCCAGATTTACATCACAGTGCCGTATCCGCCGGGTACCGAACCGGACATTTTGGCGCGTGAACTGGGCATGGTGCTGGGAGAGGAAAGCGGCAGTACCTTTGTGATTGAAAACCGCCCCGGCGCCAACTCTATTGTGGGCACAGATCGGGTCGCCCGCACCCAGGGCAAAGGCGATCAACTATTGATGGTAGATACGCTGGCCATTGCGACCAACCCTTTGCTGTACAAAAACCTGCCCTATGATTGGGAGCAAAGCCTCAAGCCCGTGGTTACAGTAGCTGGCACCCATCTTTATTTGCTGGTCAACGACGAGGTTCCTGCCCAGGATTATGGCGAGCTGATCCAACTGGCCAAAGACCTGGATGGAGAGTTGAACATCAGTACGGGTGGGCGCGGCCACGTCACCCATTTGGGGATGGGCCATCTGGCCAAGGAAGATGGCATTGATGTGACTTATATTCCCTATGCTGGCGTCGCCCCAGCCGTCAATGGGGTGCTGGCGGGGGAAACCGATGCGATGCTGGTCGGCGGCCTGGTCGCCTCGAAACAACTTGAAGGCGGCAAAGTACGGGTTTTGGGTGTCGGTGCCTCGGAACGTACCGATTTGTTGCCTGAGGTACCCACCATTCAAGAGGCAGGCGGCCCCGAGGGGGTGGTGCCCACCACTACCTTTACCCTTTTTGCGCCCATTTCCACGCCAGATGAAGTGGTTCAGGAAATTCATGAAGCTGTGACCCGGGCTGTACAGACCGCACAATTCGAAGAGGCCTTTGAGGCACGCGGTTTAATTCCCGTCTTTGCCACCACCGAAGAAATACGGGCCGCCATCGATGATAGTGTGGCCGTGTATTCAGAGCTGATCCCCAGTTTGGGTATCAAGCCGGAATAAAATCGGGCCAGGCCAGGTAAAACAGGCCAAAAAAGGCCGGAAGATTGAATGACACTGGGGCGCTTGCGCCCCTTTTTTTGCACTGCAGACAAATTGACAGGTTTGGTTGCTTGTTGGGTATTGAAAACTGCCTTTATTTTCTTTAACATATTAACCTTTGCTGATTTTTGTCAAATTTGATAACGACCGGCGGTGTGACGCACTTTGACGAAGCAACGCACTTTGACGAAGCAACGCACTTCAGTGAAGCGACACACTTCGATAAATCGACGCGCTTCGGTGAATCGGCGTACATCGACGGATCGAACTTACATCGGCCCATCGAACCTACCTCGGCGAAACGACAAATTTGAGGTAGCGCAGTAGTTAAAGGAGACATTGGTATGGTTAATAAACTAAGAAAGTATTTATTCCTGGCTGTTTTGCTGTTTTCAACCGCTACGGTGGGTGCGCAGGATTACCCACAAAAGCCCATTCACTTGATTGTGCCTTTTACTGCGGGTGGGGTATTGGATACGTTGGCACGCACCATTGGTAGCGAGCTATCCAAAGAGCTGGGGCAAGAGGTTGTGGTCGAAAACAAGACAGGGGCCAGCGGGAATATTGGCACCAGTTACATGGCGCGTGCGAAGCCCGATGGTTACACCATTGGCATGGGTACCATTGCCACTCACGGGATTAATCCGGCCTTGTACGGCGACCAGCTGCCTTACGATCCCATCGCTGATTTCCAGCCCCTGGCCCTGGTTGCCGAGCAAACCAACATTGTCCTGGTGAATAGCGATTTGCCTATCAATAACATTGAAGAGCTGATTGACTACGCAAACGAGTCGTCCTCGGGCTTGGCCTATGGTTCTGCAGGTAACGGCAGTTCGCAGCATTTGTCAGGCCAGCTGTTCAGACTGGAAACCGACATCGATTTGTTGCATGTGCCCTATCGGGGCAGTGTGCCGGCGCTGGTTGACTTGGCCGCTGGCCGGATACAGTTGATGTTTGTTGATATCCCAGCTGCTTTGCCTTTCATTCAAAATGATTCTGTGCGCCCCATCGCTGTGACCTCGGCGGAACGGTCGGAAACCTTTGAAGAGGTACCAACCATTGCAGAGCAGGGCATTGAAGATTTCGAGGTGCGGGCTTGGTTTGGCGTTTTCGCCCCAGCGGATACCCCTGAAGAGGTCGTGACCTTGCTGTCAGAAAATATCATGGCGATCATGGATCGGCCAGAGATACAGGATGAATTGAAAAAACTGGGCATTGACCCTAAGTCTGATGGGCCTGACAAATTTCAGGTGTACATGGAGGATGAGCTGCAGCGCTGGGCCGAGATTATTGAAAAAGCAGGCATCACGCTTTAAAGGGTGCTTGAACCATAAAATAATAAATCACTTGGAGTAAGGATTTGTATCGCTTAGAGGATAAAACTGTTTTTATTACTGGTGGCGTTTCCGGAATAGGCAGGGGGATGGCATTTGCATTTGCGCAGGCAGGTGCCAATGTTGTAGCTGGGGACATTGACCAGGAAAAGGGCGCTTTGCTGGCTCAGGAAGGCAAAGACAAGGGGTTAAAGATTGAATACCTCTTTTTGGATGTAACCGACGAGGTCAGCGTCAAAAAAGCCGTTGAAGACACCAGGGCTCTTTTTGGCCCGGCCAATGTTTTGGTAAATAATGCCGGTGGTTCCAGCTTAAATGACCGCTCAATTACGGAAATCGATTTGGATGATTTTTGGAAAACCATCAAAATTGATTTGTTGGGCACCGTATTATGCTGCCGACATTTTATTCCAGAGCTGATGAAAACCGGGGGTGGTTCCATTATCAATATGGGCTCCATAGCCGCTTTGCGCGGACTGAAGGGCCGCGATGCCTACACCGCGGCCAAAGGCGGGGTTACGGCGTTAAGCCGTGCAATTGCTGTAGAGCATGCAGAAAATAATATTCGTTGTAATGTCATTGCGCCCGGTGCCGTGCTGACCGACAGAATGAAAAAATTCATCGCCGTAGACCCCCGCGTCACTGCAGCCGTGGATAAACACCTGCTTGGTTTGCCCGAACCCGATGAGATCGCGCACATGGCACTTTATCTGGCCAGTGATGTGTCCCGACATGTGACGGGCTCAGTTTTTCAAATTGACAGTGGCAGAGGGGCAGCGGGTTAATAGGTCAATAAAAGGCTTAAAATTAAATGAACTTAATGTAATTTAAGTGTTTTTAAGGGGCCCTTGGGCCCCTTTTTATGTTGGTTAATCTGTGGTTACTGGATGCGTTCAATACCTGTGTCAATGACCCATTGTTCCCAGGTTTGAGCTTCTTTTTGGATAAAGTCATCCGCATCTTCTGGAGAGCCTCTGAAGGCAGAAAGCCCTTGATCAGCAAAGCTTTTGAGGACAGGCTCGGCGTCCAGGGCCTGCAAGGTGGCTTCATTCAGAATATTAACGATTTCATCGGGCGTATCTTTGGGAGCCATGAGGGTAAACCAAGTGGTAACTTCCAAGCCAGGCAAGATTGAATTCAAGGTGGGCAGGTCTTCCCAGCCACGCGGTGGTTCTGCCCCAGTAGTGCCCAAAGCAATTAGGGTGCCTTCTTTGATGTGGGGCTCGGCGACCTGGGGGTTCATAAAGGCGACAGGGGTGCGTCCGGTAATGACATCGGGCATGAATTCGCTGGTACCCTTATAGGGTACGTGTACCAGATCGACGCCTGCCAAGTTTTTAAACATTTCAGCCGCACGATGTAAAGTGGTGCCAACGCCGCCCGAAGCGTAAGAGTATTTACCCGGGTTTTGTTTGGCTTTTTCAATAAACTCTTCCAGTGTATTAACGCCTACGGATTCATGGACGACCATGACATTGGGCCCTTGAGCTAGCGGGGCGATGCCGCGGAAATCGGACATTTCATAGGGCACACTTTCAAAGATGGCGGGGGCAACGGCAAAGGGTGGTCCAGGCAAAAGGATGGTGTAACCATCGGGCTTGGCCTTGGCGGCATGATGGGTGCCGATATTACCAGCGGCGCCTGGGCGATTATCAACAACGATGGGTACATCCAGAATTTTGTGCAGCGCTTCGGCCAGCGGGCGTGCAACCAGATCATTGGGCCCCCCAGGTGGGTAGGGCACTACAATATGTATGGCTTTTTGGGGAAAATCCTGGGCGTTGACTGGTGCCAGGAAAAACATGCTCATGAAAAGCAGCAATACAGCCATTACCCTGCTTTGTTGGCGGCAGTATAGATAAGGGTTGTTCATGTCGTCCTCCTTTAGGTCGGCAGTGGTGGTTGTATTATGCAGATTGTCCGACTTTATGCCTCGATGGTCTCAAAATGTTGGGGAATAATTATTCGACTTTCGGGTGATAGGGCTTGAACCTCTTTGGCAAAAATTTCGGCCTGTTCCCATTGTGGACTTTGGTCGGCCCCATAGGGTACCGATTGGTTATCCCAGTGTGTGGCAATAATGGTTTTGGGGTAGTCCAGCGCCTGTAGCAAGCGTTCGGTATATTTGTATACCTGATTACGCCAAGGCGAGCTGGGAATTAGGGCGATGTCAGGCTGCAGGTTTTCCACCTCTTTTTCGATGTAGTTCATCGAGCAAAAAATCAGTACTTTTTTTGCTCCAAAACGAATTAAATAGCCGAGCGTGCCTCCTTCAACATAATCGCGCAGCCGTAGGGGCGCCTGAATATCTTTGGGTACAGTCTCTGTTTCAAAATAATGGCAATTGTCCCAGGTGGTATAGGGGCTGGGGGTAATTAGGGCCGAATGCAAGCTGGGAATAGCCTTGATGGAAATATTTTCAAATTGATAGTCTTCGCCGCCGTGCACGCCTCGTAATTGGTGGCGTGGTACCCGATTGGCGCGGGCAATGTTGATGGTGCTTTCTGTGCCAATGACGGTAGCCCCCGTTTTGCGGGCAATATAAGGCATGTCCATGCAGTGGTTGAAGTGGCTATGCGAGATACAAATAAAATCAGCGGTATCCACATGCTGATCAATAAGCTCGATATTGGGTTCAAGCACATCATCCAGGTCGTGGACTTGGCGCGGGTCGTCATTTTGGGGCGGAAATTTGGTACCCCAAACCTTAACGGTGCGAATACGAGAAAAATAAGGGTCTACCAATACAGTGGTTTGGCCGTCGGTAATTTTCCAGGCGGCTGAACCATAATGAGTAAGTTTTAATTCTGGCGTCTGTGGGTTTTTTTGTTCTGCCATCGAGCGTACTCCTTGGTGTTTCTGCCTATGAGTGGGTGAAATAAGTAGTACAACGGGTTGAAGGCATGCGCTTTTAGCGCGGTGAGTTGCGCCCTGGCCTGTGCCTCCATTCCAGTATTGGGCCTGACTAGTGTTACGCAGCCCAAACACAGGGCGTTGGATAACTGCTGTTCCGTATAGTGGAACTATGTTTTAATATTGTTTAAGAAAAGATTAAGCGATCCGGAGGGCGAATGCAATCATCAGCTAATAAGCAAAAATTATTATCAGCATCTAGTCCGGGCTCTGCTTCCGTGGGCCAAACCGACGCCCATGAGAAAGGCAGCGGTAAAGCCCAGCGGGTAGAAGCACTGGCGCGCGGGTTACAGGTGCTTAGTTGTTTTGAGCCGGGGGTGATCTCCTTGGGGCATCAAGAGATCACAGACAAGACCGGGCTGCCTAAATCGACAGTCAGTCGTTTGTTATCGACTTTGGTTGGAATGGGTTATTTGCGTTATCAACCCAGCGATGGCCGCTACGCGCCCGGCTATGCGATATTGAGTTTGGGTTTTGGTTGCCTGGCCAGTCTGGAAGTGCGCGATTTGGCGCGGCCGATCTTAGACAACATTGCACAAAAAACCGGGGCTGCAATTGCCATCGGCGCCTTCGACGGGCAGTACATGGTCTATCTGGACGCTGTGCATGGTTCTTCCATGTTGTATCTGCGTTTGGCGGTAGGGCATCGGGTGTCTTTTAGCAGTGCCATGGGGCGTGCCTATCTGGCGACCCTATCCATAGAAGAACAAAAGCACCTGCTGCAGCAAGTCGATGCCCCCCAGGTGTGGCATGAGCAAATGGAGCAAGCCCGACGAGATTTTGAAGAGACTGGTTGCTGTTATTCCCTGGGAGAATGGCAGCCGGGTATTAATTCAGTGGCTACCCCGATTTATACCCCGTCAGGCGAAGGCCCCTTTGTGATTAGTTGTGGGGCACCCGAGACCTTGTTGTCTCAGGAGCAAATCAAAACAGAGGTGACAGCTATGCTTAAAGCCGAAGTCGCCCCCTTGGCGTTGGCGCGGTAAGTGGTTGCACCAAGGTAAAAAGAGCGGCTTGAGCGTTGCATTACAAAGGGGGGTTTATTTTAGCCTTAGCCGCGATGTCAATTATTAATGCGCCAAATAGCTCTCTGCTATCCACCGCGCATGGGCCATGGTAAGGGCGTCTTGTTGCTGTTGGCCGATGAGCTGGACCCCGACAGGAAGCTGCTCATCGACCAGCAACGGTAAATTGATTGAGGGGGCCCAAAGAATTGAGGAAATGCTGCTAAAGGTGACATCACCTGTGGGATAAGCAGAGTGCAGGGCCTCTTTGGCATTGGGGGCTGGCCCAATGGCGGACAGGGTGATTAAACCGTCAGCGATGGGTGCCAAAGCTTGGTGAGCCAACTGCACAATATCCCGCTTATGCAGATGAAGCCGGTGCTCATCCAGGCTTAGGCGCTGGGCTTTTTCAAATTGTTCGATTTGCTTGGGTCCGAGGACTCCGGGATGGTTTTGGATCAGCCCTTTGAGACTGGCGCGTTGCTCCCAGGCACTGATGGCCAAAGACAGGGAGGCGGACTCTGCTATGAGTTGTTCAAAATGCTCTAGCAGCGGATTGTCGGCACGGCGAATAATCTGTACCCCCGCTTGTTTTAGATGTTCCAACAAGTGTTCAAATTGCTCAAGGGTTGTTGGGCTGACACGTTCCCAGGCTTCCCCCTGGACTACGGCCAGGCGGGCTGGCGCGTAGGCCGCCGGTGCATCGGCCGGGCCATATAGGCCGCGGGCATTGGGATCGCCGCCGACCCGACTGCTGATGGCATAGGCAACGGACCATAGGTCGATGGGATGGTTGGCATGTACCCCCAAATGAGACTGACTATAGGTAAGGCGTTCGCCTCGGCTTAGGGCGCCGAAGGTTGGTTTGTACCCCCAGTTGCCACAAAAGCTGGCGGGTCGAATGACCGAACCAATAAGTTGGGAACCCATGGCCGCAGGGACCATGTCGGCAGCAACTGCAGCAGCAGAGCCGCTTGATGATCCCCCTGGGGTGCGCTGAGGGTCAAAGGGATTGCGGGTTGGGCCCGGGTCAAGAAAGCCTAGCGCGGTGGTTACCGTTTTACCCAAAATAATGGCGCCTGCAGCGCGCAGCGCCTGAACGGCAGCGGCATCGACTTTGGGGAAATGGCCGTCAAAGGCTGCACAACCCATTTGGGTCGGCATGTCTTTGGTTTCGATGAGATCCTTAATGCCAATAGGCAGGCCATCAATGGGAGACAAAGGGTTGCCACGCTGGTAGCGCTGGGCTGCTTCTTGTGCGGCTTGGCGTGCTCCTTCTTCGTTCAAAATGACCCAGGCGCGCACGGTATCATCTTGGTTTTGGATGGCTTGTAGACAGTCTTCCAGGTAGTCCTCTGGATTGCGCTCTTGGCGGAGAAATTGTTGGCGTATATCGTAAAAAGTACGGTTGTTGGCATTTTTGGGATGGTAGTTCATGGCAAGTAGCTTAATGTGGAATCATTCCAAGGTGGCGGGAACACTATGGTGTTGGGCTTGGCTGTTCAGGAAGCAAAATATTGTGGTGGGCGCTGATGGTGCCAAGGCTGGGCCTGCTCTAGTTGGGCAGCTACCCCGATAATTAGTGCATCGCTGCCTAAGGGGCCGATCAGTTGGGAGCCTACGGGCAAGGGTTGCCCTGTTTGCCAAAGTGGCAGGCTGGCGGCGGCTGCGCCACTGGCATTCACCAGGGCCATAAAGGTGGCATAGCGCGATACTTTTCTTCGCAAAGACCAGAAGCTGCCTTGCATGGATAATTCTCCCAGGGGAACCGGCAGTTGCGTCAGAGAGGGGGTCAGGATTAAATCATAATCTTTTAAATAGCGCCCCAGACGTCGACCGACATCATGCAAAGTGGCGATGGCGTTGATGTAGTCACTGGCACTGAGGCGTTTTCCTTCTTCGTAGGCATCCTTTAGTGCGGGTTCTAGATCGTCATCGCGAAGGGGTCGTTGAAGGGCCTGCAACCGGGCTTCAGTGGCGTTGGTAGCATGGGCGGTCAGAATGTTGTAATGCGCCTGTACAAATTGTTCATAATCCCAATCCATTAAGGGGGCTTCTTCAACATGATGGCCTATATCTTGCAGTAACTTGGCAGTATGTAGCACTGCGCTGCGGCATTCAGGCGCTACAGGGATATCATCCCAGGCGTTTTTCCAAAGCGCGATACGCAGCCCGTGCACCCGCGGTGCCAGAGCTGCCCCAAGGAAGGTACCGGGCGCAAAACTGGGGGCGGCATAAGGCGAGCCAGCTTCAGGAGCACAGAGGCTGTCCATGGCTGCTGCGCTGTCACGCACACTGACACTGAGGACCCCATCGGTGCCCAGGCCGCCCCAGATTTCCCCCTTTTGTGGACCGGTTGGTACCAGCCCGCGACTGGGTTTGAGGCCAAACAAACCGCAACAGGCGGCCGGGATACGTATGGAGCCACCGCCATCACTGCCATGAGCTAGCGGCACAACGCCAACCGCAATGGCGGCAGCAGCACCCCCACTAGAGCCACCCGGCGAGCGTGTGCTGTCCCAGGGGTTAAGAGTGGGCCCCTGATTAAGGGCGGCCTCGGTGGTGGGAGCCATGCAAAATTCGGGCACTGTAGAACGGGCAAAAGGGATTAGCCCTGCGTCTTCAAAGCGCTGAGCCAGGGTGCTGTTTTCTGCGAACTGCAAGTCTTGAAAGAGTTTGGAGCCCACCGAAGCCGGAAAGTCTTTGGCCCCAAGGCTGGAGTCTTTGAGTAAAAAAGGTACACCAGCAAAAACACCTTGCGATTGCCAGTGGCGAGCCCGTTCCAAGGCAGCCTCGAAGCGGGGGTAGATCAAGGCATTGAGGGGCTCAGCCTGTGTTTGTGCCAATGTGATGGCGCATTGCATTAGTTCTAGTGGGCTGACCTCGCGCTGTTTGACCAGCTGGGCCAAGGCCAAGGCGTCATGCTGTTTGTATTCGCTGAGTTTCATGATGTTTTCCTTTGGTTAGTGGGTCAGTGTCGGGATGGCATCGATAAGGGCGCGGGTATAGTCGTCCTGGGGCTCTTTTAAAACCTGGTACGTGCTGCCGTATTCAACGAGCTGGCCTTTGCGCAGTACGGCAATGTTGTGGCACATCTCTGCGGCTACATTCAGGTCATGGGTGATGAAGAGGATAGCCAGCTGTAATTCTTCGTTAATACGGGCAAATAGCTCTAATACCTGAGCCTGTACCGACACGTCCAAGGCAGAGACCGGTTCGTCAGCGACGACGAGCAAAGGATCGACAGCCAAGGCGCGGGCAATGCCAATACGCTGGCGCTGCCCACCAGAGAATTCGTGCGGGTAGCGTTCAGTAGCATTTTCAGGCAAGCCCACCCAAGTGAGCAGGTTTTTGATTTTTTGCAGGGCTTGGGCCCTGGGCACCCCATCAGCCAGCAAGCCGGCCATTAAGGATCTTCCGACTTTATGGCGCGGGTTAAGCGAAGAGTAGGGGTCCTGAAAGACCATTTGTATTGCACTTGAGCGCCTTCGCTGTGAGGCTTGTTGTTTGGCTTCAGGCATCAGTAGCTGGCAACTGCCGGAATCTGCCGGAGTTAAGCCGGCAATGATGCGTCCCAAGGTGGATTTGCCAGAGCCCGATTCCCCGACCAAGCCTAGAACCTCGCCCTGATGAATGTTGACGCTAACCTTGTCCAACGCTTGTACAATTTGATGGCCTTTGAGGAAGCCACGCGAAAGTCGAAATTGTTTACTAAGCGACTTGACCTCGAGCAATACCGGCCGGTGAGAGGCTGTTGTGACCGCCTGGGGAATGCCTTTGGGTATTGCGGCCAACAGATCTTGGGTATAGCGAGCCTGAGGGTGGTGAATGACTTGCTGAATGGGCCCTTGTTCCACGATTTTCCCGTGGCGCATTACGACGACATAGTCTGCAATCTCGGCTACCACGCCAAAATCATGGGTAATGAAGAGTACCGTGGTATTACGGCGTTGTTGTAGCTTTTCAATAAGGCGCAAAATGGCTGCCTGGGTGGTGACATCAAGGGCGGTGGTGGGCTCATCGGCAACGAGCAGGTCGGGCTCGAGGAGTAGGGCAGCTGCAATGAGTACACGTTGCCTCTGCCCCCCCGATAAGCGAAAGGGATAACTATGAAATAAATATTCTGGGTCAGGCAACTCGACATCTTGCAGGGCCTGGATGATTTGCTGTTTGCGCTGCGCGGCCGTGAGTGTGCAGCGATGGGCCATGTATATCTCGTCGAGTTGTTCACCAATGCGCATGACAGGGTTCAAGGCTGAGAGGGGATCCTGAAAGACCATGGTAATCTTCCGCCCTCGTATTTGGCGCAGCTGATTCATGTTCAGGCTTAGCAGGTCTTGGCCTTGAAAAAGGATGCTGCCTGCAATGGGGCGCACGTAGGGCTGGGGCAGCAAACCCAGAATGGCATTGGCAATCATTGATTTGCCTGAGCCACTTTCGCCAACCAGACAAAGTGTGCTGCCGGCCTTGATATCAATGTTAATGTCTTCGACGGCCAACTCGCGATCAGCGCCGCGGGGTAGTTGAATGGTTAGATCTCGAATGGAGAGCAAGGTATCTTGTGTAGGCATGGCATTTACCCGTCAACACGTATGCGGGTGTTCAGGCCATCGCTTAGCCCTTCCCCGACCAGGTTAATGGCAAGCACCGTAATCAGTATCGCCAGCCCTGGAAAGGCGCTGATCCACCAGGCTGAACGTAAAGCGGTTTTGCCTGCCCCAATCATGTACCCCCAGCTCATGACGTTGGGATCACTAAGCCCCATGAAGCTCAGAGCCGATTCAGTAAGAATGGAGGTAGCTACCATTAGTGAGCCCATCACCACGATGGGGCCTGTGGCATTGGGTAAAATTTGCATGATGATAATTTGCATCTTGCTTTCCCCTGACAGGGCAGCGGCATTGACAAAGTCTTGCTCTTTCAGGGAAAGGAATTCACCCCGAACCAGGCGGGCCACAGGTGGCCATGACACTACAGCAATCGCAGTGACGATGGAGGCCAGGCTGGGTTGAAAAATGGCAACCAAAACAATGGCCAGCACAAAACTGGGGATGGATTGAAATATTTCGGTGAATTTCATCAACAAGGTGTCAGTACGCCCGCCGAAATAACCAGCAATGGCGCCAATGGTGACGCCAATGAGCAGGCCACAAACTGCTGCCGTCAGGCCAATGAACAGGGTCACCCTGGCACCAATAACCAGCCCCGACAAAAGGTCGCGCCCCATGACATCGGTGCCCAGCAGAAAATCAGGGTCCTCGAAAGGGGTCATAAAAGGGCGTTGCACCATTCTCCAGGGGTCATGTTTGACAAAGAGCCCGCCAAATATGGCGATCAAAACAACGACGAGCAGCAGAATTAAGCCAATCACTGCCCCTCGATTACTGCAAAAACGTTTGAAAAAGGTCTGTTTCATTTGAGCTGTATCCTTGGGTCAACGATGGTGTAAGCGATATCAGTGACAATATTGAAAAAGACCGCCATGGCCGAGGTAAATAAAAAAGTACCCAGCAGCAGGCTGTAATCCCTTTGCAGCAAGGCATCAAACATAAGCCGCCCTACCCCGGGCCAGGCGAACACGGTTTCGGTGAGTACGGTTCCCCCAACCAGGGCGCCTGCTTGTACCCCAACTAGGGTGATGATGGGGAGCAGGGCATTTTTCAGGATGTGGTGGGTCAGGATGCGGCGTTCGGACAGGCCCTTGGCATAGGCCGTTTTGATGTAGTCCATTTCGCTGACATTTAGCATGGAAGTGCGCGTCATGCGGGCATAGACCGCGATATAGAAAGTTGCCAGGGTAAACATGGGTAGCACGAGATGGCGGGCAATATCCAAATAGTGTGCGAACCCGGTTAGATTGGCCCCTACTGTTTGGTAACCAAAGCCCGGTAGCCAGTTGAGCTGTACCGAAAAGAACAGAACCAGCATCAACCCAAGCCAAAACAAGGGTGTGGCGTAGAAGAGCAATGAAATAAAGCTAATAAAGGCATCCAGAAGCGAGCCACGCCGGCGGCTGGCTGCCACCCCCAGGCTGACGCCAATAATCAGGGATACCGCCAAGGCAGATAGGGTTAGCAAAAAGGTGGCTGGGAGCCTTTCGATAATTAGCTCGACGACCGGTTTTTGCTGGCGATAGGACTCGCCCAGGTCAAGCTGGATTACATTGCTCATGTATGTGAACAATTGTTCGGGCAGGGATTTGTCCAAGCCGAAACGTTCCTTGAGTTGGGCAATGAAGACCTCGTCTGAAGCACCTGCTTCGCCCGCCATCACTGAAACGGGATCACCCGGAGCAGCCCGGATGAGAAAAAAGTTGATGACCGCTATAAAAAGAACAATCAGGACGCCTTGGAGTAGCCTTTTGATGAAGTAGACAATCTTCTGCATCGGTGATCCTCACCTTGTTGGACGACAGTGCACCCACCGCCGGCCTGTTTGGGTGGCCGGCGGCGACAATAAAGCAGAAAAAAGTGAGGTCAGGACATGCGTGTCCGTGCCAACCCGTCATTGATTCCTACAGCTGAGTTGACAATATTTTCTACTCGGTTGCGATACACCGTGGGGAAGCTCATTTCAAAAAGCCAGGCTATGGGCACATCTTCGCAGAGTATTTTTTGGACCTCTTCGTAGATGGCTGCGCGCTTTTCCGGATCGACTTCAATGGCGCCCTCGGCAAAGAGGCGATCGATCTCGGGGTTTTCATAGCCCTCGACATTGTTATATAGCGAGCCTTTGTTGATGGCCGAGCTGATGTAATTACGGCTGACCCCCAGAGCGGCGTCGCCATACTGGTAAAGATAGGTAAAGGAAATGTCGAAATCCCAGTTTTCAATGCGCTGGTTGCGTGTGGCCAAATCGGTAGCTACCAGTTCAATATTAAAGCCGGCATCGATAAGATTTTGGCGCGCCATTTCGGCAATACGCTGCCATGCCTCGCCGTAGGGCAGTGGAATCATGGTCAGCTTTTCCCCGTTGTAGCCGGATTCCTTGAGGAGCTCGCGCGCCTTGTCTGGGTTGTATTCGTATTGCCTGCCTTCGTCGGTGTGGTAGAGCACCGAGGAATGGAAGGGGCCGGTGGCTACCTTGCCATAGCCTTGCATTACTACATCGACCATGGCTTGGCGATCAAGGGCATACATGGCTGCCTGGCGCGCCCGCTTGTCCTGAAAGGCTGGAATTCGATTGTTTAGCCACATCCAGGCCAAGGGAGAGAAAAATTCCCAGCCCTTTTCTGTGACCTCGGTATCGGGCAGCTCGGTAATGCGAGGTAAATCGAAGTATTCAACGCTGCCGCCGGGCAGGACATCGACGCGCCCCGATTCGTAAGCTGCTGCACGAGAGACCGCATCAGGAATAACATGGAAATAGACTTCGTCGATGTATGGAAGCTCGGGCTCGTGGTAGTCATCGTTGCGTACCAGGTGGATATACGAACCTTTGTTCCACTCTTTAAATTTAAAGGGGCCAGTACCGATGGGATGGTTGTTGGCCGGATTGTCGCGGTATTCCGTGCCCTCGTAGATGTGCTTGGGGATCATGGGCATGGAGCCGACCTCGAAAATGCCCATAAAGGGACCGACCGGGTTTTTCAAAGTAAAAACAACGGTATGGTCATCAAGGGCCTCGATAGATTCGACTGCATCCATGTTGGTGCGGTGCCGCGCATGAGTTTGGCGCAGGAAATCATCGGCACTGAATACGACATCGTGGGCAGTGAAAGGCTCGCCGTCGTGCCAAGTAACCCCTTCTTTGAGATGGAAGGTGTATTTGAGCTTGTCATCACTGACCTCCCAGCTGGTAGCCAGATTAGGCTCGGGGGTCAGGTTTTCGTCGTATCTGAGGAGCCCATCGTAAATATTGCCTGCGATCATTTGCGAGGGGCCGTTTTGATAAATACCGAGCTGGATGCCGGGGGGTTCGGGTTGGACGACGATGTTGAGCACTTTGTTTTGTGCAGCTTGTGCCCATTTGGCTGAACGTAAATCAAGGACGCTAAGACCACCAACCACAGCGCCCGCTTTGATAAAGTCACGACGTTTCACTGGTGT
>Ga0079225_10001112_pt1 | contig 14970 bp, 15 predicted proteins | sample Poulit2012_FD_76344 | JGI IMG/M metagenome (GOLD analysis project Ga0079225, IMG submission 76344) | Agricultural soil microbial communities from Georgia to study Nitrogen management - Poultry litter 2012 | ecosystem: Environmental > Terrestrial > Soil > Agricultural land | place: USA: Georgia... | reverse complement strand
GACACTTTGTTTGAAATCGCCCAGCAGTTCAATGTAACAGTCTCCGACCTTAAAGCCTGGAATAACCTTTCTTCCGACCTTATCTTTGAGGGTAAGACAATCACTGTATCCGGTGAAAATGCAGAACAGGCACCGGCAGTGGAAGCGCCACAGGTTGAAGAAGAGCAAGAGCCGGCGCAGAAAAATGAGGCAGACAGCCAGTCACAGCAGGAGGAACAGGCGGCAGCCGAGCAGCAGTCTCGGAAAGCAGCGGCAGAAGAACGTGCAGCAGCCGAGAGAGCGGAGCAGGAGGAAAAACAGCAGGCAAAAACTGAAAAACAGTCCACTTCTGCAAACAGCAGTGATCAAAACTGGGGAGCATTGGCACAATGTGAATCCGGTGGAAACTCAAGCGTTGTAAGCTCTAACGGTCTTTATCACGGTCTTTACCAGTTTGATGTTCAGACGTGGAAATCAGTAGGGGGCAGCGGACTGCCATCACAGGCTTCTGCAGCTGAACAAACTAAGAGAGCACAGATCCTGTTTGATCAGAGAGGTTCCCAGCCTTGGCCTGTATGTGGTTCCAGACTGTAATATCAAGTTTTCAATATGAATTACTATCCCAGGCACCAGGCGAACACGTCCGGTGCCTTTTTCAATTCAATTGACTTTGGCGGAGAGGTTTATTACCATTGGAACTAATCAGATAGAAATACCGCTAGGGGTGCTTTTTGCTGAGACGGCCGGCCGGCTGATCCCTCGGACCTGATCTGGATAATACCAGCGTAGGGAAGCGGGTTGGTACGGCATATTCATGCTTATTTACCTGAACCCGTTTCCTGTTCCTGGAAGCGGGTTTTTATTTTATGGAAAGGAGACATATGATGCTGACTGACAAAATGATGGAGGATGCTGAAATGGCAGCACTCAGGAAAAAAATCATGGAGAGTACAGAACATGAGCTGAGGTTCTTTAATATGGCTGTAATCAAAGAAAGATGGACGGGGGCGGGTGTGAATGCGTAAATTCCCGATTGCATTGACAGTAGCCGGAAACGACCCCACAGGCGGGGCAGGCGTACTTGCCGACAGCAAGGCATTTCACTCGAGAGGTGTATATGGAATGGCGGCGGTGACTTCCCTGACTGCCCAGAACACGATGGGGGTGCAGGATGTATATAATATACCGGCTGAATTCCTGGAGAGCCAGCTGCACAGCATCTTCAGGGATGAAGTGCCGCACGCCATGAAGAGCGGTATGATTGCGACAGTTGAAATGATGGAAGTCATCGCAGCAACCGTGATAAAGCATGATATCCCGTACGTCATAGATCCCGTAATGATTGCCACCAGCGGAGATGTCCTGATTGAAGAGGAATCGATCGAATTTTTAAGGGAGACGCTTCTGCCGCTTGCAGCGAATGTGACACCGAACATACATGAGGCGGAAAAAATTGCGGACATAAAAATCAGCGATGAACACGATGTAAGAAAGGCGGCCAAAATCTTCCTGGATGAGCTCGGCATCAGAAGCGTAACGATAAAGGGCGGACACCTTGACGGGGATGCCGTCGATTATCTGTTTACGAAAGACGGAGATGTAACATTATCCTTCCCCCGCATCGATACAAAAGACACCCACGGAACCGGGTGCACTTTTTCAGCCGTGATGACAGCTGAACTTGCCAAAGGGAAAACGATGGAAGAGAGTTTCAGGACAGCCAAGAAATATATAACATCAGCCATAAAGAATAGTCCCGGCATCGGAAAGGGGAGCGGTCCGGTCAATCATTTCAGTTTTAAAGGAGAATGATCATGAAACGTATTGAAAAACTGAGGGAAGAAAACCCCCTGATCGTTTGCATTACCAACGACGTAGTGAAGAATTTCACTGCCAACGGTATGCTGGCAGCCGGGGCTTCTCCGATCATGAGCGGGGAAAAATCAGAAGCTGAGGATCTCATGAAAGCAGCTTCTGCACTTCTCGTCAATATCGGGACAGCAGATAAGCAAAAGTATGAACTCATGGATGAAATGATGAGGGAAGCGGATAATAATGATGTGCCGATTGTCTTTGATCCGGTAGGATACGGTGCATCTGATTTCCGTGTCAGTATCACAGATACACTGCTCGCACGTCATCACATCTCCCTGATCAAGGGGAATGCAGGTGAAATGCATGCATTGGCCGGCGAGGAGAGCAGCCTTAAGGGCGTCGACTCGATGGAAAAGACAGATACTATGCAAATCGCCAGGGCAGTATATGGAAAATTCGGCGTTCCCTCTCTTGTCACAGGGGAACGCGACGCTCTTGTGACAGAGAAGAATGAAATAATCATGGCCAATGGTCACAGTCTGCAGGGCAGGATCACCGGGTCAGGGTGTCTGCTCGGGGCATTGACAGCAGGTTTCATCGGTATTGAAGGACGGTTTGATGAGGCAGCGGCAGTGGATGCCGTCAGCTACTACAACCTCTGTGCTGAAGCGGCTGCCGGTAAAATACGGACGTCTGCACCTGGCTCATTCATGACCATGCTTATCGATGAATTGTACCTGAATGAAGACAGCCTGCTTGAAGAAAAGGTGGTGGAGGTGTATTGATGGACAGAAACGCACTCAGGTTATATTTCATCTGCGGAAGCCGTAACGCCGGAGACAGACCGCTGCAGGTTATCGAGGAGGCATTGAAACACGGGGTGACCATGTTCCAACTCAGGGAAAAAGGGACAGATGCCCTGGTAGGAGCGGAACTTTTCAACTTTGCTCTGGATATTAAAAAGCTTTGCCGGAAATACGGTGTCCCTTTCATCATCAACGATGCACCGGACCTTGCTGAAAAGGTGGGGGCAGACGGCATCCATCTGGGACAGGATGATATGGATACAGCACTGCTGCCATCTTATTTCGATGATAAGATCATAGGGCTTTCTGTCAGAGACCGTGGGGAACTTGAGCAAAGTGATATCAGTAAGGTTGACTATATCGGTACCGGCCCGGTGTTTGCCACCGGCTCAAAGGATGATGCAGGTGAAGCGATAGGCGTAGAAGGCCTGGAAACGATGAGGGAGCTGATCGGCAGGCTCCCCATGGTGGCCATTGGCGGCATCACCCGGGAAAATTACAGGGAATGTCTGGAGTACGGGGCGGATGGCGTGTCGCTCATTTCTGCAATCGCGGCGGAGGAGGACACGAAAAGAGCGGTTGAAGGTCTACTGTAAATGTCCGGACATTAAATATACTCAATTAACCTTTGGAAAACGATTTTTTTACATCCCTGTTTATGGTACAATGCTTTTTATGTGAGATATTTTTTTTGAGGTGAAAAAATGAGTAAAAAATGGCTCTTCCCCATAATGATCGGTCTGGTGCTTGTACTCTCCGGCTGTGATTATTCCCAGGATGAAAACAGGGATGGTTTTTTCTTCAATACATTCGTACAGCCGATGGATTCATTGCTGCATTGGCTCGGTGACAGTCTCGGCCATAACTATGGTCTGGCAATCATCCTCATCACGCTTATCGTCCGCCTGGCTATTTTCCCATTCATGATGCGTACATATAAGAACCAGATGATGATGCGCGAGAAGATGAAGATAGTAAAACCTGAAATGGAAGAAATTCAGAAGAAGACGAAAGTTGCCACTACACAGGAAGAAAAGATGGAAGCACAGCAGGAAATGATGGCATTGTACAAAAAACACGGCATCAACCCGCTTAACATGGGGTGCCTGCCGATTTTCATCCAGATGCCTATCGTCATGGCGCTGTACTTCGCGCTCAAATTCCCGTCAGAAGGCGGTATTACGGAGTATCCTGCATTTCTTTGGATGAACCTGACAGAGACCGACTATTTCATGGTCGCAATCGCAGGTCTCGTATATGCCGGTCAGGCCTTTGTATCCATGCAGTTTGTTCCGGAAGAACAACGCAAGCAGATGCAGCTGTTCATGTATATCTCTCCTATCATGATCATTTGGATTTCATTGATTTCACCTTCTGCACTCCCGGTGTACTGGGCAGTCGGCGGTGTATTCCTGATATTCCAGACATGGGCGGGTAATACATTCTACAAGAAGAAAGTTGCAGAAGAGATGGCGCCGATCATCGAAGCCCATGAAAGAGAGAAGGCTGAAAAAGAACAGCGTATAAAAAATGCGAAAGTGATGCCTAAGAAAAAACGCAAGAAGACAAAATAATACTTGCTGACCAGAAAGCCCCTTCCAGATCCATGGAAGGGGCTTTCTCTTTTATAATATTGGTGAGATGAGATTGGCGAAGCTTTCTTTGATACGTATCCATTTGCTCCTTGAATCATATATCTCTTCGGTGAGAATCGTTGAATCCCTGGCATCTTTCTCAAAAATCTGCCGGTATTCCGCCGCCTGTTCTGCATCGTATATGAAAGCATTGACTTCAAAGTTAAGCAGGAAACTTCTGTTATCGATATTCGTCGTTCCGATGCTGATCACTTCGTCATCAATCATGACGACTTTCTGGTGGAGGAAACCTTTTTCATAAATATGGACTGTCGCTCCCATTTTGACCAAGGCACCGACATTTGAATAGGTGCCCCAGTATACAAATGGATGGTCGGGCTTATTGGGAATCATGATATTGACCTTTATGCCGCTCAGGATGGCAATCCTGACTGCTTCAAGAAACGACTGATCCGGAATGAAATAGGGTGTCTGGATATAAATGTGTTTTTTGGCATGGTAGATCATTTTGATATAGCCGTACTTGATCTGCTGCCACTTTTCATCAGGTCCGCTTGAAGCGATCTGTATGGGATTTTCACCATGGCAGGGAATATTTTCCGGAAAATATCTTTCCTGGCGGGTCAGGTTGTTACGGCCGGAATGGGAGTTCCAGTCCAGCATGAACCTGAGCTGGAGGGATTTAACGGCTTCACCGCTGATCTTCAGATGTGTATCCCGCCAGAAACCGAATTTTTTATTCAGTCCGAGATACTCGTCGCCGACATTAAAGCCGCCGACGTATCCGACATCTCCATCGATGACCACAATCTTCCGGTGGTTCCTGTAATTCATCCGGGGATTGATCAGAGGCAGCATGTTGGGGAAAAAAGATTCCACCTGCCCCCCTTCATCCTTGAATTTCCTGAAATTTCTCAGGCTGAGCCCCCTGGAACCTATGTCATCGTAAAGTATTCTTACAGTGACACCTTCCTTCTGCTTTTGAAGCAATGCGTCATAGAGTTCTCCTCCGAGATTGTCCAGTTTGAAAATATAGTACTGGAAATGGATGTGGTCTTTTGCATTGCGTATATCGGTAAGCAGACTGTCGAATTTATCCCGTCCATTAGTGAACGTCTCTATGGAATTATTGAATGTCAGAAAAGACTGGTTATTATACAGGAGCATGTGAATCAGTTTCTTATGTTTTCTGGCAACTGGATTCGTAAAGTCCAAAGTATTATCATTCAATTCATCCAGCTGTTCCTGTACCAGGTGCTCCATCCCCACCTTTTCATCTTCGTCAAAGGTGAAAAGCTTCTTGTTGTATATCGTACGGCCAAAAAGCATGTAGATGAAGAAGCCGATGATGGGCAGGAAAAACAGGACGAGTATCCAGGCCCATACACTCTGGGCGCTGCGCCGCTCCAGGAAGATCAGTCCGAGGGCGAGCAGGAAGTTGATGATGATTACGATAATAGTGATGATGCTCATTACGCTTGTGCTGAAAAAGTAGTCGAAAATTATCCAGTCCATGACATTCACCTCATTACCATTCTATTATATTCGGAAGGATATTTAAAATTCTGTAATATTTATTTTGTAAAATGTATAGAAAAAGCGGTTGTGAAAGGGTAAAATATATATAAGACGTATATGAAGGAGTGTCATTATGCATAAAAAAGACGATTCAAAGGTCAGACAAGTCGTCACGATGCTAAATGAACTCGGGGTCAAAGTCAAGGTTTCGAGATCTAGATTCGAAATTATGAATCGCATCGCACACAATGAGAAACTGCGATTAAAAGAACAGAACATTTAAAATAAACCGCAGCCGGAAAACCGGCTGCGGTTTATTTTATGCTTTCCCGGTGATATTCGTGGAAATATATACTCATGATTATGCCGATTGCGATCATGTTCGCCCATAGTCCGCTTCCCCCGTAGCTGAGAAATGGAAGCGGGATGCCTGTAATCGGAAGAAGCTGGATTGTCATGCCGATATTCTGGAATACATGGAACATGAGCAGAGACAGGTAACCTACGATGAAATAAGAAGAAAAGCTGTCATTGACTGTCACTGCAATCCTGAACAGGTGGAGCACCAGCATGAACAGCAGCACAATCACTGCAGTCGATCCCAGAAAGCCGAATTCTTCCCCTATGATCGTAAAGATGAAATCGGTGTGATTCTCAGGAATATATATGATGCCGTCACTGAACCCTTTGCCGGTGATTCCTCCCGACCCGATTGCCTTAAGGGAGTTGCTGAGTTGGAAACCGCCCTCGGTGACGTAGTTTTCCGGCTGCAGCCAGGAATGGATCCTGTCAAACTGATAGGGATGGATTCCCAGGTAACGTTCCAGGAAATCCGGTCTGTACAGTATGCCCAGTATCAGGGAGCCGCCGACTGTTGCAGCGACAGTAAGGGTCGGAAGGATCAGCCACCAGCTGATGCCGGAGACGATAATCATACCGAGCAGTATGGCAAGCATTACGAGGGTTGTACCAAGGTCATTCTGGACGAGAATCAACAGCATGGGAAGTACTGAGACGATAAACATCTTGGACAGTAATTTGACATCATCGGTCAAATCATTCGTCAACTTATATCTGTTATGCTGACTGACAACATAAGCAAGTGTAAGTATGTATATGATTTTGACTACCTCGGATGGCTGGATGCTGAAAAACCCAAACTGATACCAGCTTTTTGCACCATTGATGATTGGTGTGACCGGTGAAACCGGCGCAAAGAAAAGTATCATGAGCGAAAGGACACCCGCGCCGTAAATGATCCATACATACTGTTTCATCCATTTGACAGGAATGAAAGTCAGCACAAAGACCATGAAGAAGCCCGACACATAGAAAATTATCTGACGGACGCTGAAATCTGTACCATACTGGCCGCTTGTCATCGCAGAACGGATCATTATGACACTCACTACCGCAAGAATCGTGATGAGTAGAAGGAGCAGCCAGTCGACCCGAACGAGTATATTTGTATTTTGTCTTTTATATCCTTGTTTGTTATCCAAGAATTTCACCCTACCCATATTGAAATCATCTTTTAATTATACACTATTATGACTCTGGTTTTTAATATTATCATAACAACTTTGAACAATTCCACAGCTTTGCGTTTTCATTTCCGTGAACTTCATTAGTGATAGAGACCGGTGACTGTATTATAATGTAGAGGACTCCCGGCTCGATATAATAAACAGAAGGAATGGTAGTTTCTTATGATAGAAATGACAATAGGGCAAATCGCAGAATTTTGCAATGGAAAGCCCAACAAAACTGCTGAAGCAATTAAAGATGAAAAAGTGAAAGGTGTGTCCATAGACACCCGTACAATAGAAGAAGGAAACCTCTTCATCCCGTTTTTGGGAGAAAATGCAGATGGGCACAGGTTCATAGATGATGCATTTAAGAAAGGCGCAGCCCTTTCGTTCACAGAACATGAAATTGATGAAGAGGACCAACGGCCGCTGATCAGGGTGGAGAACGGACTTTACGCACTGCAGACGATCGCCCGTGAATATCTGCATATAGTAGGACCGAAAGTCATTGCAGTCACTGGCTCAAACGGCAAAACGACGACCAAGGACATGGTCGAATGCGTGCTGGCACCACATTACAGGGTACAGAAGACAATCGGCAACTACAACAATGAAATCGGACTGCCCCTGACAATACTCAGGCTCGATCCTGATACTGAAATTTCGATACTCGAGATGGGAATGGATGCGAAGGGAGACATAGACTTCCTCAGCAAAATGACCACGCCTGATGTTGCGGTCATCACCAATGTCGGGGAGTCTCACATTGAAAAACTGGGTTCACGGGAAAACATCGCTGCAGCGAAGTATGAAATCGTAAACGGATTGAAGTGCTCCGGGACTTTCATATACTCCCGTGATTATCCGCTGCTTGAGCAGATTGTCGACAGAGAAGCAGATTACAGGATCAGAACAGGCGGCATGGATCTGGCCAATGATCTTCAGATCAGTAATGTTGAGCAGACCGATGACGGCACCCGCTTCAACGTATCAGGAATTGACGAAGCCGTTGAAATTCCACAGCTCGGTGCTCATAATGCTTCCAATGCAGCGCTTGCATTGCTTGCTGCCGAGGCAGTGGGACTAGACATGACGGAGGTCAAAGAACATTTCAAAAGTCTGCAGGTGACTGACATGCGTATGCAGAGGGTAAAGCACAGTACGGGAACATTGTTCATAAACGATGCATACAACGCCAGTCCGTCCAGTATGAAAAGTGCAATCGATACTGTCGGCAACATGGAACATGATTTTAAAATACTCGTATTGGCTGATATACTCGAGCTCGGCACATACAGGAAGGAACTTCACGAAGCAATCGGCGGGCACATTAACGACTCCCCTCATGAATTCGACCTGATTTTGACTTACGGAGAAGATGCACGCATGATCCATGAAACGGTTGTTGGCACAAAAAAAGTGCATTTTGATTCATTGGAAGCACTCGCCGGGGCGTTGGAGGAACATCTCGGACCGGATACTGTCATCCTGCTGAAGGGGTCAAGAGGGATGGCTGTCGAAAGGGTGATTGATCATCTCGGCTAATATCGGGGTTTTATTCCTGCATGGATATACGGGTGGCAGACATGAGCTCGAGCCGTTGTTCGTTTACCTTAAATCCCGTTATGAATTCGAATATGAATTTCCGGTCTATCCCGGACACGGCACGGTGCTGGACCTGACGGAAGTGACCGGCGATGAATGGTACCAGGAAGCATGGGATGCCTTTACCGAGCTGCAGAAACGGGTGGACAGGGTCTATGTCATCGGTTTTTCCATGGGCGGTGTATTTGGGGCGCATATTGCACAGAAGGGTAAGGTGGAAAAACTGCTGCTGATTGCGCCCGCATTCGACTATACGAAGATCACAAAGCTCGGGGAACTCGGGCTGACGCCGACACATTTCAGTGAACATATGAAACTGAACATGTACGGAAAGATAAAAGGCAGGGTCAAAGATATCCCATTCAGAGCGTTCCAGGAGTTCAAAGCAATTGTCGAAACGAAGAAAGAAGGTTTGGAAAATATATCAGCGGATACTCTGATCGTGCACGGAAAGCTGGATCTTCTGGTGCCGTATAAATCGAGTATCCGGGCAGCGGAAAGGATCCCGGGCGCCGGACTTGAACTTTTGGACGGCGCACCGCACCTGTTTGCCTATACAGAGGAAAGCCAGCTTGAATTGAACATCGCAGCAGAAAGGTTTCTTTTCAAAGACAGCTAAATCGCACTTGTATAAACACACTGACGATGTTAAAATAGAGAAGTTATGCGTAACGAAAATGAGAAACGAAAAGTCAAAGGAGACTCTAAATTTGAAGTTTTTTAAACAATTAGGTGTCAGTGATGAAACCTTAAAATCACTGGAAGAAATGGGATTTGAAACACCAACCCCTATACAGGAAGAGAGCATTCCGTTTGCTCTTGAAAGAAAAGATATTTTAGGCCAGGCACAGACTGGCACTGGTAAAACTGGTGCATTCGGTATCCCGATCATTGAAAACACTGAAAAGCAGGGCGGCACCCAGGTGCTGATTCTGACGCCGACACGCGAATTGGCAGTACAGGTGAGCGAACAGCTCAAAAAATTCGCCAAGTACAAGAAACTTGGTGTAAATGTAATTTTCGGCGGGATGAGCATCGAACGCCAGATCAAGGACCTCAAAAGACGTCCGGAAATCATCGTAGGGACACCAGGCCGTATCATCGATCACATCAAGAGGAAGACGTTAAAGCTTGAAAGTATCAAGACACTCGTTCTTGATGAAGCGGATGAGATGATGAACATGGGCTTCATCGACGATGTGAAATTCATCATGTCCGGTCTTCCGGAAGAAGACAGGCAGACACTGCTGTTCTCTGCAACAATGCCTGCAGCGATACAGGAGCTTGTCACAAGATTCATGAACAATCCCCAGATTGTCAAAACTATGAACCAGGGTGCAAGCGATCCCCAGATCGAAGAGTTCTATACTATTGTAAAAGAACTTGAAAAACTGGATGTATTCACGAATTTCTTGGATACCCACCAGCCGGAGCTTGCAATCGTCTTCGGGCGTACGAAACGCCGTGTAGATGAACTGACAAGTGCACTGATTGCCAAAGGCTACCGTGCAGAAGGCCTTCATGGGGACATCACCCAGTCAAAACGGCTTGAAGTGCTTAAGAAATTCCGCAATAATGCACTTGATATCCTTGTAGCGACGGATGTGGCGGCAAGAGGTCTGGACATTTCAGGTGTATCCCATGTATACAATTTCGACATCCCGCAGGATGCAGAAAGCTATACGCACAGAATCGGCCGTACCGGCCGTGCAGGCAAGGAAGGCATTGCACTCACTTTCGTCAACCCGGTCGAAATGGATTACCTCAGAATGATCGAGAACGAAAAGAAGAAAACAATTCTTGCTTTGAGACCGCCGAACAAAAAGGAAGTCCAAAAAGCGAGAGAGAAAGAGATATTCGAAAAGATCCAGCTCTGGATATCCCAAAATGACAGTGAGCATACAAAGGATATCGCCGGGCGTCTGCTTGAAGAAAATGGATCTGAAGAAGTGGTTGCAGCACTGTTGAATGAATTCTTTTTCAGTAAATCGGATGACAGCATCCAGCTCTCCTTCGAAAAACCATTGACAAGAAAAGGTGGAAACCGCCGCGGCGGCAAACCATCCGGCGGCAAAAAGCCGTTCAGGAAAGGCCGCGGCGACCAGAGAAGAGGCGGCGGCAAGCGTAACGACCGCAATGGCGGCCGCCAGCAGAAAGGTCCGCGCAGGGGCAGCAGCCAGGGCGGGCGCACTTTCAAAGACCACATGAAATAGAAGTCATGATACCCACGTGCCGGAATTTTTCCGCTTCGTGGGTATTTTATTATATATGAAGCCTCCTTCGATATATAATTGAAGAAAAATGATATTTGAATTAGAGTTATGAATAGATAAATTATTGACGGGGGATTCTTATGAACCGGATACATAAACATGTTGTTCATTATTTGAGAGTACGCCATTTCTGGCAGTTTCTGATTCGGGCGGCTTTTGGTGCAGTCGTGAGTGCTGCTGCTGCATATTTCAATCTTCCGGACTGGATATACTGGGCGGTGGCAGGTTTGCTGGCACTTGATTTCCTAATCGGAGGGCTCGCCAGGCCATCTGTATATTACAGGGTGACCCGATATGTTCTCAGGGAGGAGGTCCTGATTGTACGCACAGGATTTTTCAGGATTTCCTTAAAGATGATTCCGATCCGCCGTATCCAGGGTGCTGTCCTTTCAACAGGACCTGTTTCAAGAAGATATGATCTGGCGAACCTCACAGTGAAGACTGCAAGTACAGTATTCCATATGCCGCCGTTGAAAACATGTGAGGCAGAAAGGCTCAAACTTGAGATTATAGAAATGGTGAAGGGAGAGCAAACAGATGTATAGTCCTGAAAAACTCCATCCCGTTGCCTATTTGGGCAGTTTGGTCAACGGTTTTAAAAACTTGTGGATACCGATCATTATTGTCCTGTTCAATTCGAGGGAGGCCATCTTTTCAGGTAATGTCTCCCTGAAGTATTTTCTGATTTCCGGGGGTATACTTATCCTCGCTGTCGTACTTTTCGGTGGATATGATTTCCTCAATAAGTTCCGGACGCGTTTTTGGATCGAAGACGGCAAGTTCATATACAGAGACGGCGTGATATCCAACAGGGAAAAGGAACTGGATATCAGCCGCATACAATCCATTGATTTCAACGAACCGATAGTCCACAGGGTATTCGGGGCGGTCAAGCTGGATATCATCACCCCCGGAGAAGGCATAAAAATAGATACTATCAAAAAGTCACAGGCACAATCCATCCAATCCATTCTGTACAATGAAATGGATCAGCTGGACAGTGCAGTGGAAATCGGTGAATTCAGCCGGTGGCCAAGAGAAGAGGCACCACCTGTTGAAAGCCAGTCGGAACAATTCGTTACGTTGTATGAGATGACCGGAAAGACCCTCATTCTCATGAGCATGACAAGCGGAGCACTCGGTGCATTCCTTGCCATAGTATTCGGGTTCATCAACCTTATCGGTGCGAACTTCCTCATTGAATGGTACTTCGAAGTTTTTGAGGGGCTGATACAGAACATATTCGTGGCCATGGGCATAGCTGTCCTCATTTTCATCACCGCAGGGTATATAATAGGCATTCTGATATTGTCCATTAAATACTATAACTACACACTGAAGATGAAAACTGATGATCTTGTCGTGGAATACGGGCTTCTTGAAAAGAAGCACAGAAGTGTCAACATCATAAGAGTCCAGAATATCATCATCAAGGATTCGCTCATCCGGCGCATGATCGGCTATTATTCCCTGTCGGTGACGATAACAAGTGACTCCCTGGACAGTGAGGAAATCGACGGCAAAGTGGAACTGCTGCCGTTCATCAGAAAAAAGCGGCTTTATGAAATCATCGATGAAATATTCCCGAATTATCATGTTGAAGTGCCGGAGAAAATCGTTCCGTTCAGAGGCTACAGGAGATACTTTCAGGTGATGCTCTCCATCATCGTCATCATCACAGGAATTGTCCAGTACTTCTGGTTCGGTTATGCCTGGATGATCGGTCTGGCAATCTCGGCAGTATTTATCATTTCAGGGATATACAGTGCAAAGAATACAGGCTATGCAATCCATGACAATGAAATCAATATGATGGCGACAGGGTTCTTCTCAAGATCCCACTTCGTAATCAAGCAGGAAAAAGTGATCCAGGCCGAATGGGTGGTCAATCCATTCCTCAGGCGAGCGGATCTCGGTGTCATAACTCTTGTCACAGCCGCCGGCATGATGGGATCCAGTGCATCTTTGAAATTCATAGACAAGGAAGATATAGAAGAAATTTGGAACTGGGCGGAAAGGGGGAATTCAAATGGAGAGGATATCACCGGAAGCAATCAAAGTATGGCGGATCAGTGAAGCGATAGCTGCCGCGGTTGTGCTCCTTTCAGCCCTGGGATCACTCCTTCTGTCGCTGTTTGTATGGGACTGGCTGCCGTGGTGGATTTCACTGATCATATCCGGCTTCTTCCTGTATGGCTGTATATTTCAGATATGGCTGTTTCCTGCACTGAAATATAAATACTTCCGCTACGAGGTGCTTGAAGACGAGATTAAGATACACAGCGGGATATGGATTAAAAAACGATTGTCGGTGCCTTTGTTCCGCGTACAGAACATCGATACGCATGTCGGTCCTCTGATGAGACGTTTCGGGCTGAAAAGTATTACACTCCGGACATCTGCAGAGAAAATTGTAATTCCCGAGCTTGAGGCGGACAGGGCGGACGGACTGAGGAATGACATAAGGGCACTTATCAATGAGAATACGAGGCGGGCAATATGATTATTGGACTGGGTACGGACATTATAGAGATAAGCCGTGTAAGAGAAATCGAGTCGCGGAACAACCGGCTCTCGAGAAAGATTCTGTCAGAGTCTGAAAGGGCGTATTATGACACACTGAAAATTGAAAAGCGCAGAATGGAATATCTGGCCGGACGGTTTGCAGTAAAGGAGGCATACAGCAAGGCACTTGGGACCGGCATCGGAAAAAGTGCTGCCTTCCAGGATGTCATATGCTTGAATGATTCTAAAGGCAAACCTTTCATCGAAAGTGACAAAAGAGCACATGTGTCGATTTCACATGCCGATGAATATGCAACAGCAACGGTGATTCTAGAAGAGATTTAGGAGGGCTGTACGTGTCGGAAAAATACTATAGACATACTGTAATTGACGTTGATTTGGAAGCGGTGGATGAGAATTACAGAATGATACAGAACCTGCATCCGGACAAGACATTCATTGCTGTCGTGAAAGCTAATGCATACGGACTAGGCAGTGTGACTGTGGCTGATTATCTTGCCGCACGGGGTGTGGGTTTTTTTGCAGTTGCCACATTGGATGAGGCAATTGAGCTCCGCATGCACGGAATACGGGAGAAGGTGCTTGTGCTCGGGGCAGTCCCTCCTGAAGACATCAACAAGGCAATCCAGCACCGCATTGCCGTCACTGCACCCAATTTGGAATGGCTGTATGAAGCATGCAGCAGCATGGATGGCAGGTATGACAAGGAAGTGTGGATCCATATCAAGGTGAATTCCGGCATGAACCGGCTTGGTACTTCCGATATCGGGGAAATCAGCCGCATGATCGAAGAAATTGACAACAATGAACATTTCATATATGAAGGTATCTACAGTCATTTCAGTTCTGCCGACATTGATTCAGATGTGAACGCGCGTGAATATGATGAATTCAAAAGAATTACAGGAGCGGTCAAAAGGCCGAGGTATGTGCATATTCAGAATTCCGCCGGTGCACTCCGGGTCAAAGATGACTACTGCAATGCAATCCGTGTCGGCATCTCTTTGTATGGATATTATACTTCAGGATATATCGAAAGTATTTTTGAAGTGAAACTGAAGCCTTCTGTCATGCTCAGCACAAAAGTGACAGATATGCATACGTTGTCTGAAGGCGAAGGTGTCAGCTACGGTCTGACCCATCGTGCACAGGGCCGGGAGAAGATTGCCACCCTGCCGATAGGATATGCCGACGGACTCCTGCGGAGACAGACGGGATATGAAGTTCGCCTTGAGGACGGGACGAATTGCCCGATTACAGGCCGGGTCTGCATGGATTCGGCAATGATCAGTGTGCCCGAGTCTGCAGAAATTGGTGACCGGGT
>Ga0079225_10001111_pt1 | contig 14978 bp, 12 predicted proteins | sample Poulit2012_FD_76344 | JGI IMG/M metagenome (GOLD analysis project Ga0079225, IMG submission 76344) | Agricultural soil microbial communities from Georgia to study Nitrogen management - Poultry litter 2012 | ecosystem: Environmental > Terrestrial > Soil > Agricultural land | place: USA: Georgia... | reverse complement strand
GTGGCGGGTGAGGGATTTGAACCCCCGAAGCATTCCGCGGCTGATTTACAGTCAGCTCCCTTTGGCCACTTGGGTAACCCGCCTCGTTCGCCTTAAAAGGTGAACCGATGGAACAATATCAAGTTATTCGAGCAAATGACGAATCACGACGAGATCTATCCTGAGAGGTGCACCACATGGCCGCTGTTTCTTCTTTCGACGTCGTCTCCAAAGTGGACCGCCAGGAGGTGGATAACGCCCTCAACCAGGCGGCTAAGGAGATCGCGAATCGGTACGACTTCCGCGGCGTGGACGCGTCGATCGCGTGGGAGGGCGAGACGATCCTCATGTCCGCCAACGCCCCCGAGCGGGTGCTCGCGATCCTCGACGTCTTCCAATCGAAGCTGTTCCGCCGTGGAGTCTCCCTCAAGGCTCTCGACTTCGGCGACGGAGAACCCAAACCCTCCGGGAAGGAGTTCCGGCTTCTCGGGTCGCTGAAGGAAGGCCTCAGTAGCGAGATTGCGAAAAAGATCACAAAGTTGATCCGCGATGAGGGCCCGAAGGCAGTGAAGACCCAGATCACCGGTGACGAAGTGCGCGTGAGCTCGAAGTCCCGCGACGATCTGCAGGCGGTCATCGCACTCCTCAAGGGTGCCGACGAGATCGATGCGGCGCTCCAATTCGTCAACTACCGTTAACCCGCGCCCCAGCGCTATGTGGGGCCGGCTGCGATAGGCGGTGCGGGCGCGCATGAACTCCTTCCGCTGGGGCCACCTCGCCCTGCTCAGCGCCGCGGTGATGTTCACCGTGAGCCTGGAGACCCTGCCGGCGGGGATCCTGCCGGCGATGAGCGCGGAGTTCTCCCAATCCGGTTCCGGGATCGGCCGACTGGTGTCGGTATGGGGATTCACGGTGATTCTCACCTCCCTCCCCCTCGTGCGCCTCTTCGCCCGCTGGGACCGCCGGGCTGTCACCTCGGTGTGCCTCGCGATCACCGGTCTCTTCAGCCTCGGCACCGCCTTCGCCCCCTCCTACCCCCTCGCGCTCATCTCCCGCGTGCTCGGCGGGGCGAGCCACGGGCTGTTCTGGGCCCTCGTCGTCGTATACGCCGCTACGCTCACTCCCCCGCGGTTCCTCGCCGCGGGGATCGCCCTGGTCACCGGAGGCTCCCAGCTCGCGGCGGCCCTCGTCATCCCCGCGGCGGCCACCCTGGTGGAGCACATGCCCTGGCGCATGATCTACGCAGCGATTGCGGGGTTGGCGGTCATTACCGCGATCGCGATCCGCCTCCTGCTGCCCGCCGACCAGCCCGCCGCGTCTCCCGCCCAGGGGGCCGCTGCCTCCCCGTGGCGCGAACCGAGGCTGGTCGGGCCCGCTACGTTGGCGGCGGTGGCACTGTTCTTCGTGTTCTCCCACTTCGTCGTGTACACGTACGCGACGGTGTTCTTCACCGTCGACGGCGCCGCCGACCCGCGGCTCAGCACGTACCTCGCCGTCATCGGCGTCGCCTCGATCCTCGGGCTGATCATCTCGGGCCCGCTGGCCCAGCGGTTGCCCCGGTACGGGCTCGTGGCCTACCTGCTCATTTTTGCTGGAGCCATGCTGCTCATCGTGCCGGCCGCACTGGGCCCGAGGTTCGCTGGTCTCGCGCTGTGGGGTCTGATGTTCGGCACGATCGGACCTGCCGCACAGGCCCTCGCGCTTCGTTTCACCCCCGAGCGCTTCCGCCCGACGATCTCCGCGGCGATGGTCGTGACCTTCAACCTGGGGATCTCGATGGGGTCATTCACCGGCGGGGTGCTCGTCGACTCCGTGGGAGCCCACGCGACCGCCTACGTCGCTGCCGGTGCGCTGACGTTCGCCGCGGGGCTCGCAGCCTGGGCAGGGCCGCGGCTGCGGGAGGAACCGCGGGAGGCACGCCTCTAGCCGTCGAGAACGGGATTGTGGTTGCTTTCGCCGGCTACAGCAACCTCAACCCCGTTCTCGTGCAACCTCAATCTCATTCTCGTCGGGCAGGGGCCGCCCGCACCAACGGGATGGCGCTCAGTAGCCCACTTCGACGGCCGCATCGGACAGGGAGATGCGGGTCATCTCCTCCCGGGGCACGACCTTGATCCGTTCCCGCCCGGCTGCTTCGCCCAGCTGCCGTTCGTAGGTGTCGAGCAGCTCCCAGCCGTGCCACGTGGTGAAGGGAACCCCCTTGTCCTGCAGTTTCTGCAGAATGGCGTCGCTCTCCCGGTTCGGAGCAGGGCGCTCGCCGCCCTCGAACTCGTCAAGAAGGTTCCGGATCGTCTCTGCCGCGTCGGATTTGGTCGAGCCGATCAGTCCGACGGGGCCGCGCTTGATCCACCCGGTGGCGTACGTGCGCGCAAGAGGCTGACCGTCGTCGCCGAGCACGCGCCCACCGGTGTTCGGGATGACCCCGTTGACGGCGTCGAAGGGCACGTCGGGAAGCGGGGAACCGAAGTAGCCCACCGCCCGGTAGACCGCCTGGACGTCGAACTCCTCGAACCGGCCGGTGCTGCGCACGCTGCCGTCGCCGGTGAGTTCGGTGCGTTCGGTGCGCAGGCCTTCGACCTTGCCGTTACCGAGGATCTCCACGGGGCTGTGGAGGAAGTGTAAGTGCACGCGCCGAGGATGCCCCGCAGGTGAACGCAGCGTCCAGTCAGTGAGGGTCTTCACGACCTGCCGGGTCTGGTTCGAGGACTCCAGCGCTTGCTCCGAACCCTCGTCGAACTCGAAGTCCTCGTCGTAGACAATGACGTCGACGCCGGGGACTTGCCCGAGTTCGCGCAGTTCCAGCGGCGAGAATTTCACCTGAGCCGGGCCGCGCCGTCCGAAAATGTGGACGTCGGTGACCGGGTTGGCGCGCAGGCCCTCCTCGACGTTCGCGGGGATCTCGGTGGAAAGCATGTCGTCGACGTGCTTGGCGAGCACGCGGGCGACGTCGAGGGCGACGTTGCCGTTACCGATGACCGCGACCTTCTCCGCCTCCAGCGGCCAGGTGCGGGGCACGTCCGGGTGGCCGTCGTACCAAGAGACGAAGTCGGCCGCGCCGTAGGAACCGGGCAGATCGACACCGGGGATATTGAGATCAGCATCTCGGATCGCCCCCGTCGCGAATATGACGGCGTCGTAGTGCTCACGCAGGTCCGCCATCGTGATGTCGTTACCGTAGTCGACGTTTCCCAGCAGGCGGATATCGCCGCGTTGCAGCACTTTATACAGGGCGAGGATGATGCCCTTGATCCGCGGGTGGTCGGGTGCGACTCCGTAACGCACGAGCCCGTACGGGGCGGGCAAGCGTTCAAACAGGTCGATCGAAACGTCCGCGGATTTGGAAAGGATGTCAGCGGCGTAGATGCCGGCGGGGCCGGCTCCAACAATCGCCACTCGCAGCGCAGGGGTGCTAGGCACGTTGCTCTCTTCACTCGGGACCTAAAGAACCACCTGCCAGTCTAAACGGTGATTCGAATTAGGGCACGCCCACGTTCGTTAATGGCGGGGAAAGCGGCCGACGGCGTGGCGCAGGTTACGTTTTGGCCCCTCACCCCCGGCTCGGGTCTCGCTAGCCGCGGGCTTGCGATAGTTTTTAGTTCATGACCCCCTCCCCGGCATCCGGTTCGAGGCAGGGACTTGCGGCCGGGGTGGGCGCGTACCTCCTGTGGGGGTTCCTCCCGCTGTATTTCCCGTTACTCGAACCCGCCTCTCCCCTGGATATCAGCGCTCACCGGGTCGTGTGGTCCTGGCTCGTGTGCCTGCTGCTCCTCGTCGTCACCTCTCGGTTCAGGGAGTACACGGCGCTATTACGCAACCGGCAGCGAATGATGCGGTTAGCGCTCGCTGCGGTACTGCTTTCGGCAAACTGGCTCATCTTCCTCATCGGTGTGCTCACCGGCCGGGTGGTGGAAGCCTCCCTCGGCTATTTCATGAACCCACTCGTCACGGTGCTCCTCGCCGTCGTCGTGCTGCGCGAGAAGATCAACCGCGCGCAGTGGTTGGGCCTGGGGATCGCGGCGGCGGGACTGGGAGTCCTCACCTATGAGAACGGGCGGGTCCCGTGGATCTCCCTCGGGCTTGCGTTCTCCTTCGGGCTGTACGGGCTGATGAAGAAGCAGGTCGCCGCCGACGTTCCCGCGCTCGCCGGCTTCACCGCGGAAACAACCGCGCTGCTCCCCCTCGCGCTCGGTTACCTCGCGGTCATCACCGCGCAGGGCACTGGCACGTTCGGCGTTGCCGACGGCCCCTTCGGCACGCGGCTCGACCACGTGCTGCTGCTCATGTTCTCCGGTGTCGCGACGGCGGTGCCACTGTTGCTCTTCGCCGCCGCCACCCGCCGGATCCCGTTGGTGACGGTCGGCATGATCCAGTTCATGACGCCGATCATGCAGTTCCTCACCGGCGTGTTCATCTACGGCGAAGTGATGTCCCCGGGACGTTGGATCGGCTTCGTGTGCGTGTGGCTCGCCCTCATCGTGCTCAGCGCAGACGCGCTCCGTAAAGCGCGGCAGCGGCCGAAGCTCCGGCGCGAGGCACGCTAGCCTCGAGCCGGCTCAGGCGAGGCGGTCCACGAGCAGGTGGGCGAACTGCTCCAACGCGCGCCGCGCGGGGCTTTCGGGAAGGATGGCGAGTTCGGCCATCGCGTCCTTTGCGCATTGGCGCGCCATGTTCCGGGTCTCCTCGAGCACGGGGTGTGAGGTGAGCTTTTCGAGGACGTCGGCAAGGGCGTCGTCGCTACTGAGATCGCCATCGAGCGCTGCGAGGATCTGTGCTCCCGCCTCGTCGATCTCACCCGCTTCTGCTTGGTCCCGAAGGAGCAGCACCGGCATGGTCGCAACCCCTTCGCGGAGGTCGGTGCCCGGGGTCTTTCCGGTGGTGTCGGCGTCGGAGACGAGGTCGATGACGTCGTCGGCGAGTTGGAAGGCGACCCCCACCTTCTCCGCGTACTCCACCGCCGCATCGACAGCCGGTTGCGGAGCGCCGGAGAACAATGCTCCGTAATGGGCCGAGGCGGCGATGAGGGAGCCGGTCTTGTCCGCGAGTACTCCGAGGTAGTGCTCGATCGGGTCCTCCCCTTCGCGCGGGCCGAGCGTCTCATTGAGCTGCCCGAGCACGAGCCGCTCGAAGGCGTCGGCTTGGATGCGAACGGCCTTCGGGCCAAGTTCGGCGACGAGCTGGGACGCCCTGGCGAACAACAGGTCCCCCACGAGGATCGCCACGGAATTGCCCCACACTTCGTGAGCGCTGGGGGCTCCGCGGCGAAGCGGCGCGGAATCCATGACGTCGTCGTGGTACAGGGAGGCGAGGTGGGTGAGCTCCGTGGCTACTGCCGCCTGGCGCACCCGGTCGTCGACTCCCTCCCCGAATTGGGCGCTCAAGATCACGAGCACGGGCCGCAGCCGTTTGCCGCCCGCCTCGATGAGATGGCGAGCGGCGTCGTCGATCAGCGCCCGGGTGGTGGTGTGCGCCGTCTGGAGGAGTTGGTCTTCTAGGACGGCGAGTTCCTCTTGAACGACGCGTTCAAGCTCGGCGTCCCCTAGTGGCAGTCCGGTCACAGCAGGAATTTCGACGCTTGTTCTGCGAGGTTGAGCACTCCTTGGGGCAGGACCCCGAGGAGGATGGTGCCGATCGCGCAGACGGCAACCGCGACCTGAGTCATCCCTTCGGGGGCGACAACCGCCGTCGCTTCATCGGCAGGTTCGGTGAAGAACATGAGCACGATGATACGCACATAGAAGTACGCGGCAGCAGCGGAGGCGAGGACGGCGATGACGACCAGGGGCCAGGCACCGCCAGCGATCGCGGCGGAGAACACCGTGAACTTCCCGACGAACCCACCCGTGAGGGGGATCCCTGCGAATGACAGGAGGAAGAGCACCATCGTGAACGCGGTGATAGGGCTACGCCGACCGAGGCCTGCCCATTGCTGGATGTTCCACGCTTCTGCGGTGATCGTGCCGTCCGGGCTCTTCTGGCGCACCATCGAAACGATCGCGAATGCTCCGACCGTCGCGAGGCCATAGGCAAGGAGGTAAAACAGCACAGAGCTGATCCCCTTGGAGTCCAGGGCGATGATGCCCAGGAGCACGAAGCCGGCGTGAGCGATGGAGGAGTAGGCGAGCATCCGTTTGATGTCGGTCTGCACGATGGCGAGCACCGTGCCGACGAGCATCGTGATGATCGCGATGCCCCACATGAACGGCGCGAGGTCCCAGGCGATGCCGGAGGTCGCGACGTACACGAACCGGAGCATCGCTGCGAACGCCGCGATCTTCGTGGCCGCAGCCATGAACCCGGTGATCGGTGTGGGAGCGCCCTGGTACACGTCGGGGGTCCACGCGTGGAAGGGTACCGCGCCGACCTTGAAGAGCAGGCCGATGAGGACCATGACGGAACCGGCGAGGAGCAACCCGTCCATTCCGGCCACGGCGGGCACCGCCGTCGCGAGGTCGCCGAGCGAGACCGAACCGGCGAAGCCGTACAGGAGCGCGATCCCCATGAGGAAGAATCCGGAGGCGAAAGCACCGAGGAGGAAGTATTTCAGGGAGGCCTCCTGAGAGACCAGCCGACGCCGTCGGGCCATTCCTGACAGGAGGTACAGCGGCAGGGAGAGCACTTCCAGGGCGATGAACAGCGTCAGCAGGTCCGCGGCGACGGGGAAGACGATCATCCCGAGCACGGAGAACAGGGTCAGGGGAAAGATCTCCGTCTGTGCGAGCCCGGCCTGGCGCGCCTTCTGTTCATAGGAGGAACCGGGGATCGCCGCGGCGGTCGGGGTGAAGGCGTCCTCACCCCGGGTCCGGTCGGCGATAACGAGCATCGCGATGAACGCGATGATGAGCACGAGCCCCTGGGCGAACACTCCCGCCGGGTCCTCATGCATCGCCCCACCGACGAGCTCCTGGGGCCCGGCCACCTGCACGTGCGCCCAACGCCATACAACGGCAACGAGCGCTCCGCCCAGCGCGGCGACCGCGAGCACGGTCTGCACCACTCGGCGGCGTGCTTGTGGCACGAAGGCCTCAACCAGCACCCCCACCACAGCCGCCCCAAAAATGATGAGGTAGGGGGTCATCGCTGCCCAGTCGATGGACGGGGCCACGAATGCGTTTACAGGATTCATGAAGCACTCCCGATGATGGTGGCAAGGCTTTCAGCGATCGGTGAGAGCGCTGCGAGCACGGGGGCGGGGTAGAGCCCGAGGAACAGCATCCCGGCGATGAGCACGCCGGTGACGCCCTTCTCGGCGCCGTTCATATCGGTCATTCCCAGGCGGCGTTCGTCAGGGGCACCTGTGAAGACCCGCTGGTAGGCCATGAGGATGTACAGGGCGGAGAGCACGACCCCGATCACGGCGGCGACCCCGTAGGCGATGTGGATCTCGAAGGAACCGAGCAGGACCATGTACTCGGGGATGAACCCGCTCAGCCCCGGCAGCGACAGCGTCGCGAGCCCGGCGATGAGGAAACCACCTGCAATGAGCGGCGTGACGCGCTGCATCCCGGAGTATTCGTTCATATCCTGGGTGCCGCCACGCTTGGTGAGCATACCGGCGATGAGGAACAGTCCCGCAGTGGAGACACCGTGGGCGACCATGTAGATCATCGAACCGGTGAGGGCGGTGGAGCTCCCCACGAAGATCCCCATCACGATGAACCCGAAGTGGGAGACCGAGGTGAAGGCGATCATGCGCATGACGTCGCGCTGACCGATCGCCACGATCCCGCCGTAGATGATGGAGATAATCGCGAGCACGATGATCACCGGGGCCGCCGCCTTCGACGCTTCGGGGAAGAGCGGCAGGCACAGCGCGATCATCCCGAAGGTTCCCACCTTGTCGAGGACACCCACGAGGAGAGTGGAGGTCCCCGGAGGACCTTCGGCGGCGGCGTCGGCGAGCCACGTGTGCACGGGCACCATCGGGGCTTTCACCGCGAACGCGACGAAGAAGGACAGGAAGATCCACAGCTGCAGGGTCGGGTAGGCCTCGAGCACGCCGGACGCGTTCTCGATCAGGTAGGCCTGCGGCCCGCCGTCGGTGTAGAAGTACAGCGCGATGACCCCGGCGAGCATGAGCAGCCCACCGGCGAGGGAGTACAACAGGAATTTGATCGAGGCGGCGCGACGGTTCGGGCCCCCGTACACACCGATCATGAAGTACACCGGCACGAGCATCGCTTCGAACAGCACGTAGAAGAAGAACACGTCCCGGGCGGCGAAGACGGCGATCATCAGCGCGAGGAGCACGAGCACCAAGGCCATGTAACCGGCCTGGCGGCGCACGAGCGCGTCATCACCTTCCACCCCCTCAGGGAGCTTCACTTCGTTCCACGCGGCGGCAATGACCACGGGGGTGAGCACCGCCGCGAGCAGCACCATCGTCAGCCCGAGTCCGTTCACTCCGACGGCGTAGGAGGCGCCGATCGCGGGGATCCAGGGCGTGACTTGGGTGAATTGTTGCGTTGCCGCTGCCCCGAAGTCGAAGCCGGCTGCCATCCCGATCGCGCCGGCGAGCACCACGAGCGAGGTGAGGAGCGCAAGCGGGCGAGCGACCTTCCGCAAGGGGGCGATCACCCAGATCAGCAGTGCTACGACGGCGGGAAGAGCAATGAGGAGAGTCAGAATCGACTGTCCAGCAATCTGTGTAGGCATCTATTTCTCTCCTGCTCAGAACCGTGTGATGAGCACGACGACAAGGGCAAGGATGGTACCGACCGCCATCGTCGCACCGTAAGTGCGGACCTGACCGTTCTGGAAACGGCGCAAGCCCTCCCCCAGTTTCGCGGTTCCCGAGGCGATCCCATGGATCGCGCCGTCGACAACTCCGCGGTCGGCCCCAGTGAGGTTGCGCGTGAGGCGCACACCGGGGTGGGCGAAGATCGTTTCGTTGACGGTGTCCTGGTAGAGGTCGACACGGGCGGCGCGGGTGAGCACCGAACCGGTCGGCGCGACGACGGGCACCTCGGCAGCCACATACTGGCGCCACGCGATGAACACACCGAGGGCGACAAGCACGAGGGTGAGGGTGGTGATGACGGGGATCGAGAGCACCGGCTCCGGGTGTGGTGTCGCACCGACGGAGGGCTCCAGCCACGTGGTGAATCGGTCCCCAAGCGCGAGCAGCGCACCCAGTCCGACCGATCCGACGGCGAGGATGATCATCGGGATCGTCATCAGGGCGGGCGATTCGTGCGGGTCTTGTACTTGGCCCGCGCCGTCGTTCTCGCCGTCGTTGAACCGTTCCTTACCGTGGAAGGTCATGAAGAACAGCCGCGACATGTAGAACGCGGTGATCCCGGCACCGATGAGGGTGACGGTGCCGAACACCCACGGTTGCCAGCCGTCGCCCGTGAAGGCGGCTTCGATGATCTTGTCCTTGGACCAGAATCCACTGAGGCCGGGGAAGCCGATGATGGCGAGCCAGCCGAGCCCGAAGGTGATCCAGGTGATCTTCATGTACTTGCCGAGGTTTCCGAACAGGCGCATGTTCACCTCGTCGTTCATCCCGTGCATGACGGAACCGGCCCCGAGGAACATTCCGGCCTTGAAGAAGCCGTGGGTGACGAGGTGGAAGATCGCGAATGCGTAGCCGATCGGGCCGAGCCCGGCGGCGAGCATCATGTAACCGATCTGGCTCATCGTCGAGGCGGCGAGTGCCTTCTTGATGTCGTCCTTCGCGCAACCGACGATCGCTCCGAACAGGAGCGTGATCGCCCCGACGATAACGACGACGAGCTGCGCGGTGGGCGCCCCTTCGAAGATCGCACCGGAGCGCACAATGAGGTAGACCCCGGCGGTGACCATCGTCGCGGCGTGGATTAGCGCAGAGACGGGGGTCGGGCCCGCCATCGCATCGCCGAGCCAGGCTTGCAGCGGGAACTGCGCGGACTTACCACACGCCCCCACGAGCAGAGCGATACCTGCGAACGTGAGGACGGATTCGTTCGTGCCGGGCGCGGCACCCAAGACGGTTTCATAGTCGACGGCGCCGAAGGCCGCGAACATCACCATCATCGCCACGAGCATGCCCATGTCACCGACACGGTTCATCACGAACGCCTTCTTCGCGGCGACCGCGTACTCCGTCCGCTGGTTCCAGAACCCGATGAGAAGGTAGGAGGCGAGCCCCACACCTTCCCATCCGAGGAACAACAGCGCGTAGGAGTCGGCCATCACGAGGATGAGCATCGAGGCGATGAACAGGTTGAGGTAGGCGAAGAACCGGCGGCGGGCCGGGTCGTTCTCCATGTACGCCACGGAGTAGATGTGGATGAGCGTCCCGACGAACGTGATGAGCAGCATGAACGCGACCGAGAGCGGGTCGATGAGCAGGCCGGCGGAGACGTTGAAGGATTCGGTGGTGATCCAGTCGTACAGGTGCACGTTGGCCACTCGCTCGCTGGAGTCCATTCCCAGGAGCGCGAACAGCAGCCCGATGGAAAGGAGCCCGGATGCGGTCGAGGCGAGTACCCCGAGCCAGTGCCCCCAGGCGTTCGCGGCCTTACCGGCAACGAGCAGCACCCCGGCACTGACCAGAGGGATGGCAATAATCAACCAAGATGAGGAGATGAGGTCCACTGTGTTCTTCCCTTAATTCTTCAGGAGGCTCACGTCGTCCAGCGACGCCGAAGCCCGGGCTCGGAAGATGGACACGATGATGGCGAGTCCGATCACCACTTCAGCGGCGGCGACGACCATCACATAGAACGCGATCACCTGGCCGTGCAGATCCCCGTGGATACGGGAGAAGGTCACGAGCATGAGGTTGGCAGCGTTAAGCATGAGTTCCACACCCATGAACGCGATGATCGCGTTCCGGCGGGTAAGAACAGCGACGGCACCGATCGAGAACAGAATCCCGGAAAGAACGAGGTAGTTCACAAGACTCATTCGTCGTCCTCCTCGGCTGAGGGCTCGGTTGCGGGCGGTTCGGTGTCCAGGCCGTGCCCGGCGAGCGCCCCTTCGGTGTCGAGATCGTTACCGGCGGCCTCGTCCCGGCCGAGGATCAACCGCTCGGGCGGGGTGAGGTCCTGACCGCGCACGCGCAGGACCGAGGCGACGGTCCCCAGCACGGGTTTGCCGTACGGGTCGATGCCGGGCATGTCGGCGGAGTTGTGGCGGGCGTAGACCCCGGGGCCGGGGTTCCCGGTGACGACGGTCGCGTCCGCGCCTTCGGCGAACGCTTGCAGCTTCATGTCCGCACGCTCGGCCTGACCGATCTTCGGGCTCAGGCGCAGGCGGTGGGTGAGCGTGATCGCCCCGAGCGCGGCGGTGATGAGCAGCGCCCCGGTGAGCTCCAAGGGGAACACGAAGTCGGAGAAGATGATCCGCGCGACTCCTACCGGGTTGGTGTCCGCGTTGAGCGCTTCCAGGCCGGCCGGTTCGGGCAGGTTTGCCCGAGTGACGACGGTGCCGATGAGGATCGCGGTTCCCAGTCCGGCGACGACGGCCCATAGGCGTTGCCCCACGAGCGTCTCGGACATCGACTCGCTCGCGTCAACACCGACCAGCATGATGACGAAGAGGAACAGCATCATCACCGCGCCGGTGTACACGACGATCTGCGCGATCCCGAGAAAGGTCGCCTCGTTCGCGATGTACATCACCGCCAGGCCGATCATGACGCCCGCGACGGAGACCGCGATGTGGATGGTGCGCCGCCCGAAGATGAGCATCAGGGCGCCCAGCACCATGAGTGGGGCGAGGATCCAGAACAACACCTCCTCGCCCGCAGAGACGGTTATAGCCTCATTCACCTGGTACCTCCTGAGGTGGCGTCAGCGCGGGAGGCGGCCTTCTCAGCGGCCTCGAGCGTTTCATCTTCCGGGCGGTTCTGCCGTACCCACTCCACCTGTTCGGTGGTCGGGCCGGTGACGTCGCCGCGGTAGTAGTCCTTGTCGGTCGTGCCCTCCGCCATCGGGTGCGGAGCAGCGAGCATGCCTTCACGCAGTGGGGCCAGCAGCTGATCCTTAGTGAAGATCATCTCCTCCCGGGTGGTGCCGGCGAGTTCGAACTCGTTCGTCATCGTCAGCGCGCGGGTCGGGCAGGCCTCGATGCACATTCCGCAGAAGATGCACCGCAAGTAGTTGATTTGGTAGACCTTGCCGTACCGTTCCCCGGGCGAGTATTGCGCGCCGGGGCTGTTGTTGCCCGCTTCGACGTAGATCGCGTCCGCGGGGCAGGCCCAGGCACATAGTTCGCAGCCGATGCACTTCTCCAACCCGTCCGGGTGGTAGTTGAGTTGGTGCCGGCCGTGGTAGCGCGGTTCCGTGGGCAGCTTCTCGAACGGGTACTGCTCGGTGACGACGGGGCGGAACAGGGTGGAGATCGTCACCCCGAATCCGGCTACAGGTGCGAAGGCCTGGGCGAGCCCACCCTGGTCATCGCCTCCGACCAGTTCGGAGGCGGGGCGGCCAACTTCACCGCCCGAAGGCTTTTGAAGGTGCCGATCATTGGATTCAGTCATCCTCAGACTCCTTACTATCCGCAGGGGTGGTCACGCGAGCGCGACGGGGCGAGGGCGGCAATTGCTGCCCAGGCATCGGTGGTACGGGGAATCCGCCGGCAAACGCGTCGAAGGGTTCATCGCTGACTTCGGGTTCAGGCTCCGGTTCTGGTTGCGGTTCGGGCCGGGAGAGCAGTACCACCAAGACGATGAGCAGCGCTCCGGCTGCGAGCAGCATCCAGGTGCGGATCGGCAGCGGTCCCGCCATGACGTCGAGGTCGAGGCCGCCGAAGTGCAGCACACCCTGGTAGACGGAAACGATGACGACCCAACCCAGCGCGATCGGGATGAGGATCTTCCACCCGAGGTTCATGAACTGGTCGTAACGGAACCGGAGCAGGGTCCCGCGCAGCCACACGAAGAAGAACATGAGCAGCCACAGTTTGATGAGGAACCACACGACCGGCATGAGGCCGGCTTCCGCCCAGGAGAAGTAGTTGAACGGGAACGGAGCGTGCCAGCCGCCGAGGAACAGGGTCGTGGCCACCGCGGAGACGTTCATCATGTTGATGTATTCCGCGAGGAAGAACCACGCGAACTTCATCGAGGAGTACTCAGTGTTGAACCCGCCGACGAGTTCACCCTCGGCCTCGGGCAGGTCGAAGGGAAGTCGGTTCGTCTCCCCCACCATCGATACGATGTAGACGAGGAAGGCCGGTAGCAGAGCGAACGCCCACCAAGTGCCGCCGTTCGCGCCGGTCTGGGCGTCGACGATCTGGGAGGTGGACATCGATCCGGAGACGATGAACACGCTCACCAGCGATAGGGCCATCCCCAGTTCGTAGGAGATGATCTGCGCGGCTGAACGCATCGAACCCAGGAGCGGGTAGGTCGACCCGGAGGACCACCCACCCAGTACGATCCCGTATACCCCCATCGCGGTGATCGCGAGGATGTACAGCACCGCGATCGGCATGTCCGTCAGTTGCAGCGGGGTCACGACCCCGAACACTTCGGTTTCCGGGCCGAACGGGATGACCGCGAAGATCATGAACGCGCTGATCACCGAGATGAGCGGCGCGATGAGGTAGATGATCTTATCGGCGGCCTTGACCGTGATGTCTTCCTTGAGCAGGAGCTTTAACGCATCCGGGATCGACTGCATGAGCCCGAACGGGCCGCGCACGTTCGGCCCGAGCCGCTGTTGCAACCGGCCAATGAGGCGGCGTTCGAACCACAGCGCGAAGAGCACCGAGAGCAGCAGGAACACCAAGATGACTGCGGCCTTGATCAGGGAGATCAGCAGCGTGTCATTCGAGAAGTCCGCTGGTTGCGGCCCCGCAGCCAAAATGGGGAAATTCATTGCATGACCTCCGCAGTTGCAGCACTGAGAGTGACGGCCGCTCCAGCGCCGACCCCAAGCATCCGGTAGACCGAGGAGCCCGGGGAATGTTGCGGGAGCCACACGACATGGTCGGGCATCGTCGTCGGTGCGACGGGCAGGGTGATGTGCCCACCCGGGCCGCTGACGGTGAGCCGGGAATCAATTCCTACCCCGAGTTTCGCGGCCGTTGCCGGCGAGACTCGCACGACGGGGCGGTGCGCGGTGCCCGCGAGGTGGGGCTCGCCGTCCTGTCCCCGGGCGGAGTCGAGCATCATCCGCCACGTGGCCAGGACGTACTCGCCTGCCTCAGGAGCGGCAGCGGGCACGGCCGGATCGGCAGCGCGTTCGCCGTCCCACCCGGCGAATTCGGCGAGGTCTCGGTGGACCTCTTCGAGGGTCGCGACGCCGAGTTCGGTGCCCATCGCGGAGGCGACCATGTCGAGCACGCCGGCATCGGAACGCATCGAGGTGGGGAACACTTGGCCGAACGGTCGGGGGCGGCCTTCCCAGTTGAGGAAGGTGCCGGACTTCTGGGTCGGTGCCGCGACGGGAAGCACGACGTCGGCGTGTTCGCTGAGTTCGCTGCGGCGGACCTCGAGTTGCACGGTGAACACGTTTGCTGCCGCCTCCGCGGCGGTCGCGGCGTCGGGCAGGTCCTGCAGGTCCACCCCGCCAAGGACGAGCCCGGCAAGTTCTCCGCCGGCCGCGGCGCGGAGGATCGCGCCGAGATCGCGCCCTTCCTCTGCGGGGAGGCTCTCGACGCCCCACGCGGCGCCGGCGTCGACGCGCGCATCGGCGTTCGCCACGGGCCGACCCCCGGGCAGGAGGTTCGGCAGGAGGCCCACTTCGACGGCGCCGCGGTCGCCCGCGCGGCGGGGAACCCACGCGAGGCGGGCGCCGGTGGCGCGGGTGAGTTCCACCAGCGCGCTGTAGCCGCCGACACTCTGGGCGAGCCGTTCACCGGCGAGGATGATCGCGCCCTCTTCCTTCAGTGCGGATGCGACATCGGTGATCTGTTCCGATCCTTCGCCCGCACCGAGCGCGGAGAGGGTGGCGGCTTCCCGTCCGGGGTCGGTGGCCAGCAGGGTCGCCCGCATCTTCGTTGTGCCGCGGGTGGCGAACGGTGCGATCGTGGCAACCTTGGTGCGGCCCGCGATCGCACCCTTACGC
>Ga0079225_10001110_pt1 | contig 14979 bp, 10 predicted proteins | sample Poulit2012_FD_76344 | JGI IMG/M metagenome (GOLD analysis project Ga0079225, IMG submission 76344) | Agricultural soil microbial communities from Georgia to study Nitrogen management - Poultry litter 2012 | ecosystem: Environmental > Terrestrial > Soil > Agricultural land | place: USA: Georgia... | reverse complement strand
TTTAGACAATTCTCCAATGGAGAATTTCTTTGGATTAATGAAACAAGAGATGTACTATGGAGTTATATACGAATCATTCGAAGAATTGAAACAAGCAGTTGATAAATACATTTATTATTATAAAAATAAATGAATAAAAGCAAAATTGACTGGCATGAGTCCGGTGGAATACCGAAAACAAGCCAGCCAATTAGCAGCTTAATATTTAGTCTAACTTTAAAGGTTCAGTACAAAAATAGGCATTGAAGTGTGTTCTATAATAAAATTACCACACGATAAGCTGACTGGAACGAAAGTTGACAGACTCCTGCGGAAATAGCACGAGCCCGTCGGTGATGTCACGTCCTGTGACATCACCGACACTAGCACGTCCATGTGCGTCGGAAGATCACTGTAGCGACTCGAAGAGAGGAGCTACAGAAGCTAAGGCCGTGCCCGAGGAAAGCTTACCGACTGTAGTGCAAGTCAGCGAATTCAGAGCACATGAATCAGCCGTTTTATCTTTTCATTACTCATAAACCCCTACTAAAAATTGAGCAATGGCCCCGAGTACAGTGGCATCTTTGCCTAATTGGGTAACAACGATTTCAGTCTCTCCCGCTTCTTTCGTTAATGCACCCGTTTCAACTGTTTGTAAGATTTGAGGCATGATAAACTCTTCACTGTTCATCACTCCACCGCCTAAAACAATTTTATCCGGATTAATAATATGTATAAGATTTATTAAACCAATTCCAATATATTCACCGGTTTTCTGTAACACGTTCTTAGATAACTCGTCATTATTTTTAGCTAATTCATAAACATCTTTTCCGGATAAATTAGCTATCTTCTCATCGGCTTGATCATATTTTTCTAACTTCTTTTGGGCGAGTCTAGCAATTGCTGAACCGGTTGTTAATGTTTGTAGGCACCCACGGTTTCCACATTCACAAGTATCTCCATGAATATCAATTACCATATGACCAAGTTCTCCAGCAATATCAACGGTCCCGTGATATAGTTCACCATTTATAATTACTCCACCACCGACACCGCGCCCAATATTAACGACAATCATGCTGTCGAGTTTTCCATGGCCACCGAACCAGGATTCACCTAAAGCCATTAGTCGGGCATCATTTTCCACCTTAACCTCTAAATCAAATTCTTTCTCTAATTCTTCTTTGATCGGAATGTTTGTTAACCCTAAGTTTGGCGTAACTAATGAGATCCCCTTCTCTGTATCAACAGCCCCGTGCATAGCGACACCTATGCCTAAAAACGGCCCCATCGTATCTGGGAAATCTTGATCTAATTGATGGATACACAGCTTTAGTAATTGGATAAATAGCGTATTGTCCATAGATGTAGGTAAATCTACGGAATGGCGCTTCAATATTTTTCCGGAAAGATCGGTAGCTACCGCAACAATTCGTTCTGGTCCTACATCTACCCCGATGATTGAGAAAGCCTGATAGTTAATTTGTAACATAATCGGCCTTCTTCCACCCTTTGATTTTCCGCTCTCTTTTTCAACGACGATCCCTTGATCGAGAAATTCCCTCACAATCCCGCTAACAGTAGGTGGTGTTAACTTCGTCTCTTTCGCAATTTGAGCCCTTGAGATAGGAGCACTTGTGCGAATTTTATTTAATACGATTGATTTGTTTACTGATTTCATTAATTTAAATGTCCCACGTTTCATAGCTAATCCTCCAAGCACGACTTAAACGATAATTTTATTATACCACATCAATAGGATCCTTTTGACAACAGACAACAAAAGGTTCAATAACATAAGCAGCCATCAGTAAAACCCTTGTCATCGCTTACATGTAAATAAAAATATAAATTATCATGAAAGAGTGACTACGTTACTAGCCACTCTTTCATTATTTTATTTATCTCTAATATTTTGGTTCGATAGTAAATTCAAACTGACGATTCTCATCTGCTCGGATTTTGAATTCATCATGAACAGGAGCACCCCAGCTATCATCTCCACCGATACCCATTTGTCTCTCCGCAACTGTAACAACCGTATAATGAACATTTGGCAATTCATTTGGATGATAAGCATTTTCTAATTCGAATGCTGTATAAGGAGATACGTTACACTCTAACGGTTGATCGACAGATGATATCCGAATACCGCGACCCGTTTTATCCGCTATATCTAATCGCCTTACACCGGTACGATTACCTGTTTCCTGAACGAGGGTATATGGTTCTACGTTATCTTTGGCTGTGTTTGAAAACTTACATAATCTTGCGCCATTCTTTCTGTCAACATAGTTTTCCATCGGACCGTTTGCATACCAATCAAGTTGGTCGTATTCGCTTGGTAGTTTAAAATCTAAAGCAAATATCGGCATATCCGGTAATCCCTCTACTCCTTCATAAGAAGTTGTTACATGAATTTTACCGTTAGGATAGACCGTATACGTAACGGTTACCTTTGCCTCTGCATGAATCGATAAAGCGTAGTGAGATTGGATCGTTACATGGTCTTTTTCTTCTTGTAAGTCGATTTTTAGGAAGTTTTGCAATAAGCTTGCCGCAAACCAACCGCTACTCTCAAAGCCAAAGTTATTCCCGCGGTCATTATCCGTTAAGGCTCTCCAAAACAATGGCTTTGGTGCACGTTCAATCATTTCTGCTCCTAAATAATTGAGGGAATCTAATGTTCCTGTCTTTACTGAGAATAAAGCACTGAAATGTTCGCCATGAACACCGATGTTTGCCTTCCCTCTAACAGTTGTAAGTTCACCGTCAATGTGAGGTGTTTCTACTTTGCCATTTTCGAAAATATGTTCTCCAAAGGCTAGTTCATATCCCCGGTCAGCCCATAGTTCGTCTTCTTTTAACACGAGGGTTGTATGAATGACATATTCGCCTGTTTTCATTAACTCTTCAGGGAGATCTAATTCCACATATTTACTAGACTGAGGATCGACAATGACCTCTTTTTGACCACTACATACTTCTTCACCTTCGAAATTTAATTGATAGTGTAAAACTAAATCCCTTGTATTTGTAAATAGGCGCCGATTATTGATTTCCACACCATTTCGATCTGGGGTGAGTTCAATATCTTGGTATAAAAACTTCACTTCTTGCATTTTAGGGGACAATCTACGATCAGCATAAATAATCCCATTAATACAGAAGTTATAATCTGTCGGACGATCACCAAAATCTCCGCCAAAGGCAATGTACTCCTCACCGTAACGGTCTTTTGTTACTAAGCCTTGGTCGATAAAGTCCCAAATAAATCCACCTTGATACATTGGATATTTATCTTCTAAGTCTGTGTACTTTTTCATGCCACCGACTGAGTTACCCATTGCATGCATATATTCACAAACGATAAACGGTTTTTCTGGATCATTCGTTAAATACTCTTCAATGCTGTCTACCTTTGCGTACATACGGCTTTCCATATCACTCGTACCGTTGAAGGAACGATCATTGAATACACCTTCATAATGAACGAGACGACTTGGATCTACTTCTCTGAAATAATTCGACACATTGTAAAGGACCTCACCACCAAAGGACTCGTTTCCACATGACCAAATTAATATGGATGGGTGGTTTTTATCCCGTTCGAACATTGATTTGGCCCGGTCCATAATAATGTCTTGCCATTCTAATTTATTACCAGGAATTGCCCCTTCATGATCGAAGTAACCGACCTTTTGCCATGTTCCATGGGTTTCTAAATTCATTTCATCAATGACATATAATCCATAACGGTCACAAAGCTCATAGAAGTACGTTTGGTTTGGGTAGTGGGCTGTTCTAACAGCATTCATGTTATGTTGTTTCATTGTTTTAATATCCCACAACATGTCCTCTTTCGTTACAGCTCTTCCGTGATAACAATTAAAGTCATGACGGTTCACACCTCTAAACACAATTCGCTCACCGTTTAGATGCATAACCTTATCGATCATTTCAAATCGTCTAAAGCCAATATGCTGGGGTACAACTTCGATAACACTTCCATCTTCATCGATTAATTGAATGTACGCTTCGTATAAATAAGGATCTTCAGCACTCCAAAGTTTTGGTGATTGAACGTACATCGTTAAAGATTCCTCTTCACCGGTCAGCTTTTGTTCAACTTGATCAATGAGCCGACCGCTCGCATCTTCTAGGATTAATTTGGCGACACTATTGTTCACATCTCCAGACAACTGTAAATCAACAGTTAATTCCGCTGCTGTAAAGGAGTCATCTAAGTCTGTTTTCACGAATAAATCCTCTACATGTAGTTTTGGCTTTGTATATAAATAAACTTCTCTAAAAATACCAGAAAATCGCCAAAAATCCTGATCTTCTAGCCAGCTTCCCGTACTGCGTTGATACACTTCTACTGCAAGCTTATTGTTACCCGACTTAATAAAAGGTGTTAAATCAAAATCCGCCGGTGTAAAACTGTCTTCACTATAACCAACAAACTCGCCATTGAGCCATACATAAAAGGCTGTCTCTACACCTTGAAAGGAAATATATAAAGGTTGATTTTTCATCCGCTTAGGAATATCAAAATACTTCACATAACTACCAACTGGATTCTTTTCTGTTGGAATCTCTGGCGGAACGAGCTGTTCATGTCCATCCCAAGGATATTGTCTATTGACATAGTGGGGTTCGCCGTACCCTTGTAATTGAATATGCCCAGGCACTGTAATCGAATCCCAACCGGTACAATCATAATCCAATGTATAAAAATCCTTCACACGACTATCAGGATTCACAGCATAGCTAAATTTCCACGCACCATTTAAACTTTCTCTGAAATTCATAGTTTCCCTACGCCGTGCTTCTTCCATCGTCTCATAATACTTATGATCTGAAAAAGCCGGAAGCCGATTGACTGCAAATTTATCAACATCCGATAACCAATCTAAACTAGGTTTTGTCATTAAATATAACACTCCTTTTATGTATCGATTTTCGCTAATCCTATAAGTAAATGACCGTAAAAATTCACATATGAAAATGAGCATGACTAATGATTCACATTACATTTGTTAGTTTCGCAATTGGACGAAATCAATTGCTTGATTAATTGCCTCTATTAAACTGCCTTCCTCGGCAATTCCCTTACCGGCTATATCAAAGGCGGTTCCATGATCGACACTCGTTCTAATTACCGGTAAACCTACAGTAATGTTAACTCCACTTTCTAAACCTAACACTTTAATCGGAATATGGCCTTGATCGTGATACATTGCAATGACCATATCAAAATCTCCACGTTGGGCGAGATAAAATAATGTATCAGCTGGGTGTGGTCCGGTAACATCGATCCCTTCTTTTACCGCTTGTTGGATTGCAGGAACTACTTTTTCTTCCTCTTCATTGTTACCAAACAAACCATTCTCTCCTGCATGGGGATTAATGCCGCAAACGCCGATCCGGGGATTTTCGATACCCATTTCTGTGAGGGTCGTATGTGCTAATTGAATAACCGTATGAACTCGCTCTGGATTAATTAATTCAATAGCTTCAATTAGTCCAACATGAGTTGTCACATGAATGACCTTTAGATTGGGAGATGATAACATCATAGAGTAATCTTTAGTACCCGTTAGTTCTGCTAAAATTTCCGTATGACCTGGGTACATATGACCTGCTTTATGCATAGCTTCTTTACTTAAAGGCGCTGTGCAAATCGCATCTATTTGGCCACTTTCTGCTAATGCTATCGCCTTTTTTACATATTGAAAGGATGCATCTCCAGCGACTGACGATAATTGGCCAAAAGGTAAATCATCAGGAACTATATCTAAATCTATACACATTATCTTCCCATGTTCGGCAGTATATTCGGAGTCTTCTGTAATGACATGTACTTCTAAATCGACGTTAAGTGAAGTAATTAATCGTTGTAAAACTTTCGCATCACCTATAACAATAGGATGAGAATCTTTGAAGATTTGTTCATGTTCCATTGACTTCACAATAATCTCTGGTCCAATTCCTACCGGATCACCCATTGTTATTCCTATTACTGGTTTATTCATTTTCATGATTCACTCCCTTTAATTGTTTCATTGCATTGTATATGGAATCTTGTTTCCCCATAGCTCCAGCTTTAGTCACGGCATAAAATGTTCTATCCGCTACCGTGAAGGATCCTAAAGGTATTCCTGGTTCAATCTCCTTGATAAGATTAAATCCTGTACCTCCCAATTCGGTGGCAGTATATTTTGCGGTTTCTCCACCAGTAAGTATAAGTCCGGTTAATAGTTCATCTTTAGTAATAATTTTTGATGCTAACTCGGCTAATCGACTAGCAATTATATGGCCAGTTTCATTAATAGACCATTGCTTTTGTTGTCTAATTTTCTCTACATCAGATTGAACCTTTTCATCACTAGAAACGTGCAATATGATGTCTTTTCCATCACTTAGAGCTTGAAGACATTTTTCTTTACACTTGTGTTGATAAGTAGCCCAATCTTTTGTAAGCATTTTTACGGTGTTTACTTGTAGGCCGAACACGTTCGACTGTTTTAAACCATAATTCACCTGTTGTTTCGTCACTGATGATAATGACCCACAGACAGATAAAGTTCTCATTTGCTTTGGGGGTATGTAATTTTTCGTCTGATCTTTTGCGACAATATTTTCTGAGACAGCTTCTGCTAAACCTGCGGAACCTGCCCACAATATATTATTTGTAATAGAGCTCATCTTCTTAACAAGTAGTCTTAAGTCTGCTTCTGTCTCCCCATCACAAACGAGATATGTAATGTGATTGCTTCGGAAAAATTGGATTTTTTTAGTAAAGTCATTGTCACAATTTCCTCTAATATCAGCTAATGTCAAATGCCCTATTCGTTTGTTCGTTTGTGTTTCTAGTAATTTGATAATAGAAGATTCCACTACCGGATGTTGTCTATCCTTACTTGCTTCAGTTTTTGAAACTTCGATACCATTTACGTAATGGATGCCATTAATAGTTTTTCGGTCATTCGCAGGAAATGCAGGAGCAATTAGAACAAATTCTGGTTGCAAAATATGATCAATCGCCACTAACTCCCGTCCGAGATGGCCACGTAACATTGAGTCCATCTTTTTATAAATAATTTTATACCCCGAATCTATGAGTAATTGGGTCGCTTCTTTCGTTAAGGATTCTGCTTCTTCTCCTGATTTTCCACGAGAATCTATATCGATAACTATACCTGGGTCTAGTCGCTTTATTTTCTGAGACAGATCAAATATAACTGTCGTATTCATCCCTTGTTTAATTAATTGGACGCCTGAGTCATTAGCTCCTGTAAAATCATCTGCAATGATTCCCATCAAAGATGTCACGATGATCCTCCTTCGTTATCATAAAGATCTAGCATCTTAAATCGAATTAAGCAAACCTTCATGATGAAAAGTGGTAGTGCGCTAAAACCAAATGGTAAAATTAATGATGGATAATAATATACGATAACTCCCGCTAGAAAAATCATAATATATATTAAAAATGTCGTTGACAAACTACTTAAACCGAGCAAGATTGCTTGTCTAAAGTTCTGAAAAAACTTTAGCTTAAAATGAACCATCACTGGCGGTAAGTAGATAACTATATTCAAAAATGTAAATATAACGACAAACATAAATCCGGTATAAATAATGTTTATAATCCCTTCAGTTTGCTGATAAAATTGGAAGTAAAGGAAAATTAGCGCCCCACCGAATAGAATGAGGAAACCAGCAACATTTTTCTTGATAAAAGATGTTTTATACTCTTCTAAAAACGTTTTAAAAATAGGTACATGTCTATCCTTATCCCGCAAAATTCTCCTCCACGTTGAATAGACAGCTATAGTTGCTGGCATCCAACCAAATATAATTAACCCAACAAAAGTAAACAGAATCCAAAGTAGATTTAAATAAGCGGCATACATGATCCACTCTAATACATTGTTAATTGATGCCCATACTCCATTACCATTCATATTTTTGCCTCTTTCTCATTTCATTTCCCTCTTCACAATAGCCTCTTGATGATAGAAACTAATGTGATTGCTGAAATGTATCATTACATAATAAAGTAATCAGTCTACTTTGGATACTGTACTTTTTACCATTTGTTAAGACTTTCTGTTACTAATTACCATTGCTGTCGTTCATCTACTGTATAAGGCTCCATTGAAAAGGTGTATGCAAAGTCGCTTGGCGTTAATTCGTATTTTTTCAAGACATCAGGTCCACAACTTGCTGAGCCAAGACCATGTTGCTTGTACGTAATATTTACGTGGATACGATCTTCCTCTTCAAGTTCATATAAGTGTCGGGCTGCTTCGATTTGTTCTCTAGCATATAGGGATGCACTAAAGTCCATGACAGGATTGTTTGTCACTTTAATTCCATTCCCACCTTCATCACTCATCGTAAACCAGTGCACATTCATCCGGTTACCATTTTCCTGAGGGCGAATATAAGGTGTAAACATATTTTCAACCCGATTAGACCAAACGCCGTACAAGCTAGCCGCACAGCTATCTACATATGCTTCGCCAGGGCCCATACCGTACCATTTGATGTGTTCAAACTTTCTTGGCAACGCTAACCGCATACCTATCTTTGGTAGGGTTTTTGGAGTATCCCCTTCAAAAGCACCCGCTACTTCAACGGTTACTTTTCCGTTTCCGTAAATTCGGTAGACAATTGATGATTGAATCCCCCAATCTAACGTTTGTGGTCCTATCCTACTGTTTAGATGAATAGAGACCATTTTGTGATCAGGTGAGGTTTCATACGTAACTGAGCGAACATTTTCATGCAATTGATTTAATTTCGCCGCTTCCCAATCAACAATTGTTGGGTGGGGTTTCGTTTTTGTATTATTGTAAATATCGTTATCAATTGGTGCTCTCCAAAAGTCCATTTCCGGACCCTGCTCTAGTAAATTCATCCCTTTATATGTCCATGACATGAATTCCCCGTTCCATTGATTAAAAACCATTTCAAATTGTTTACCAGTCACCTCGATCGTCTGATCAGTTTCTCTAACAGAAACTTCTGGTACGTTTGTTAGCGACTCTTGAGTAGATTCTTTCGGTGCTTGTTTTAACTTGAACTGGGACGTTGTAACCGTATGACCTTGTGCTGCCCAAAGTTCTGTTTTATTTAATACAAACGTAATAGTTAACAAGCATTCTTTGCTAGCAGAAGCGATGTTGTCTTGATCATAAGGTAGCGTAATTTCTTCTGATTCACCTGGTGCTATATCAAGGTTTGTAATGCTTCCGCTCTCTAGTGTTGTACCTTCTGATTCAATAGTCCAGTAAAGATGAAGATGATCTACATTAATAAAATCGTACAAGTTTGTTACGTTTAGGATTCCTTTAGATAAATCAACTTCCTCAACAGTGACAGGTTCAATAACCTTTTTTAATTCTTTCAAGGCTGGTGAAGGTGTCCGATCAGGCATGACTAACCCATCAATAATAAAGTTTGAATCATTTGGCTCATCACCAAAGTCACCACCATAGGCGAAAAACTCTTCACCATTGTCGGTCTTCGTCCGAATTCCATGATCCCACCATTCCCAAACAAAGCCACCTTGTAAACGATCATACTTATAAAATAAATCCCAATATTCCTTTAACCCACCAGGACTGTTACCCATAGCATGTGCATATTCACTCACAATGTGGGGACGAGTTAAATGTGTAAATTGACCTATCGCCTCTAAGGAGTCTAGCTCTGTATACATTGAAGCAAAAACATCTGAAGAATCCGGCTCTCTCGTAGGCTTCTGATCCCCACGACGACCATGAATTTGCCTACACTCTCCTTCATAATGCACAGGTCTTGTTTCGTCAGTTTCTTTTACCCATTTATACATTGCTTGATGATTTCGTCCATATCCAGCCTCATTCCCAAGGGACCACATAATAACAGATGGGTGGTTTTTATCCCGTTCGACCATTCGTTTCATCCGGTCGACATATGAAAGCTCCCAGTCCGGATCATCACTAATAATGTCTGTGTCACCGACTAACTCAAAACCGTGACACTCTAAATCCGCCTCATCAATAACGTATAAACCATATTTATCACATAAGTAATAGAAGTATGGATCGTTAGGATAATGGGCCGTTCGCACAGCATTAATATTGTATTGTTTCATCAGTTTGACGTCTTCTTCCATCCAGTATGCAGGAACACTTCTCCCACGATTTGGATGATGATCGTGCCGGTTGACTCCTTTAAACTTTATTGGCTTTCCGTTAATTAACATTAATCCATCTTTAATTTCAACTGAACGAAACCCTACATGAACAGGTACGGTTTCTATGAAATCACCTGATTCCTCCTGTAATGTTAGAAATAATTTGTATAAATATGGCCGATCTGCCGACCATTTAAAAGGACGCTCAACCGGAATGTTGAAACCTACTTCTGTTGTTGAATTAGCATCAATCACAAAGTCCTGAACTTCCTCTAAAACTTTATTGTTGTTCGCATCATAAAGCTCTGCCTTTACTTTTAAAGGCCCACTAGCCGTCTTAAGATATTGCCTAATGAAAACATCCACATCTAAAATCGCATTTTCATATGTATCATCAAGATGTGTCTTCACTGTAAAGTCGTGAATAAAGCTTGGATTCTTTTTCATAATATACACATCTCGGAAAATACCACTTAACCACCACATGTCTTGATCCTCTATATAACTTCCGCTCGACCATTTGTACACTCGAACGGATAAGTTATTTTCACCTTCCGTTACATATGGCGTAATATCAAACTCAGCTGGTGTGCGTGAACCTTGGCTATACCCTACTTCTTCACCATTTACCCAAACATGAAAAGCACTATCCACCCCGGCAAAATGAAGGATCACTTTTTCATCATCGATCGTATCCATCTGAAAATTAGTTCGATAACAACCGGTTGGATTATCAGTAGGTATATGAGGTGGATCTACCTGAAAAGGATATTGGAAATTAGTATAATGCGGATTTCCGTATCCATTTAATTGCCAATGGGAAGGCACCTCTAAATCATCCCAATGCTCATCTTCATAGGAAACTTCATAAAAGTTCTTAGGTGTTTCACCAGGATGATCCGCATAATAAAATTTCCAAACACCATTTAACGACTGAAAGCCGATTGACTGATTTCTCTTCTGTTCAAAGGCAGCCTCTTTATTATCATAGCTAAAAAAGTGAGCACGCGGTTTTAACCGATTTCGTTCAATTACTGATAATGATTCAAGTTCTAATTGTAAATTTTTCATACGACTCTCTCCTTTTTACATACCAAAAGTTAATTAAGTAGAAGCTATTTATAACGATCTTGCCTATTCCTTAACTGCTCCACCTAAAATCCCGGATACAAAATGTCTCTGTAACAGTAAAAACACAATCATAATCGGTATAACAGAAATCGCCGCACCGAGCATCACTTGACCGTAATCGACCTTTGTCAGTCCAACTAAACTTGAAAGGGCAACTGGCAATGTGTACATATCGTTCGTATTCAAAATAATTAATGGCCATAAGAAGTTATTCCACTGAAACATAAATAAGTAAATCGCAACAGCGGCTAAAGCCGGCCTCATTGTTGGCAATGCTACCGTGAAAAATATTCTAAACTCACCCGCACCATCAACTCTTGCGGCTTCAATTAATGAATCAGGTAATCCCTTCATATTTTGCCTCATGAGAAAAATCGCAAACGGATAAGCAAGCTGTGGTAAGATTACCGATTGATACGTGTTTAGCCAATCCAATTTTACGAACATCTCAAAGAGCGGAATTAATGTAACATGATAAGGAATCATCAGCGCTAATAAAAGCATGAAAAACAGCGCATCTCTTCCTTTAAATTCAAATTTAGCAAACGCATACCCAGCTATACTCGTTACTGATAAACTAAGCACAGTGAAAGTTGTTGCGATAAATATCGAATTAAAAGTTACCCGGAGAATATCTACCGATTCGTTAAGATTTTTCCAATTCGTTAGTAGCTGATCACCTGGCCACAGATTAGGCGGTGTGCTTAAAATCTTCCCCGAAGAACTCGTTGATCCGATAAACATCCAATAGAAAGGGAATATAGAAATAACAACCCCAATGATAACTAATATATATAATCCAATTTTTTTCAGTGTGTTGTTCCCTTTATTATTCATTATTTATCACCTGCAACTTTCATTTGGAAATACGATAATACAGCGATAATAATGACTAGTACGTATGCAATAGCGGAAGCATAACCAAAGTCAAAATATCTAAACCCATTATTATACAAATATAAAATAACCGTTAATGTCGCATTGTTTGGCCCGCCATTTGTAATAATATACGGCTCATCAAACAACTGTAAAGTTCCAATCGTTGATAACACAGCTGTAAATAGCAAGACCGGCTTTAACGATGGAAGAGTGATTGAGAAAAACTGTCTAATCTTCCCGGCTCCATCAATGCTAGCAGCTTCATAGAAATCTTTAGAAATCCCTTGTAATCCAGCAAGCAAAATGATCATATTATACCCCGTCCAACGCCATAGCAAGACAATCATAATGGAAACCTTAGACCATACCGAGTGGCTTAACCATGGAACAGGCTCAATTCCAATAAAGGAAAACAAATAGTTAATTAACCCATTGTTTTGATCAAGCAAAATAACAAACACAATTGACGCGGTAACTAAAGACGTTACTGCTGGTAAAAAATAAGCCCCTCTAAAAAATCCTTTTACTTTAAGTAATGCCGAATTAAGTAGTACCGCAAGCAAAACAGCAACTGTTAACATAATTGGCACTTGAAAAATTAATAATATAAACGTATTAAATAACGCTTTATAAAATAAATTATCCTTGAAAAGTCTTATATAATTGTCTAATCCAACAAAAACACTTTCCCCACCTTGCTCTGTATAAAAACTAGTAATCAAGGAATCAATAACAGGATAAAGTGTAAAAATAAGGAACAATATAACTGCTGGAGCAATAAATATATAAGGTGCCGTTTTAGGATTAATCCATTTTCTTTTTGCTTTAGGTGTTTTCGTATTCATCTTCAAATCACGACTCCCACGCATATATACATCTCCTTACATCAATACCAACTCATGTAACAATATTTTCATATAGAGAAAACTAAAGGGGAAGAATCTTCCCCTTTCAATCATTATTTATCTGATCGACTCTTCCCAGTTTCATTTTTTAATCTGTCTGCTACTTCATCTAAAACTTTTGAAACGTCTTTCCCATCAAGAAGGATTGCTGACTGGGCATCAACAATAACGTCTTGCGCTCTAGCAAAATCACCAGAGTAAACACTTGGTTCTACATTTTCTGCAATTTCAGCGAACATATTAAATACTGGTGAATCATTAAAATATGGAACAGGCTCATCAAAGAACGGATCATCATACGCTTCTGTCAATGAAGGGAACAATCCATATTCACTTAGCGCCTCTACTTGAGCATCTACATTCGTTACAAAGTACTCAGCAAACGCATACGCTAATTCCGGATTTTCAGATGAAGAAGGTATCATCAAATCAGATCCACCGTTGTTAGCTGCACGATTTCCACCTTCATCAAAGGCAGGCAACCAAAAGGCATCCCACTTTCCTTCTAAATCCGTTGCTTGGTCCATAATCGTACCACTATACCAAACACCTAGAGGAATTGTAGCGACATTTCCATTCGCAACTAACCCAGACATAGCATCCCAGTCATTAGCATTTGCTACAATATCACTGTCATACATCTTTTTAATGACTTCAAGAGCACGCTGAGAATCTTCAGACGCAATATTAACTTCATCGTCTTCCGTGAAATATGAAGCACCAAGTTGGTTAATTAACATTCTGTAAATTCGATCAGAAGCTGTAATTTCAACCGGTAACATATCAACACCTGTTACTTCTTTAATTTGCTTTCCAGCTTCAATATAGTCATCCCAAGTTTCAATATCATCCGGATTCACATCAGCCTCTTCAAATAAATCTACTCGATAAAACACACCTGAAGGACCGATATCCCAAGGCATCGCAACAACTGTCCCATCATCTGTTGTTATTGCCTCTGCTTTAAAATCAACAAATTTATCAACATGTTCATCAAAACCTAATTCACTAAGATCTGTAAATTGATCAGGGAATTGCTCTAAGTATCCACGCAATTCATCAGTATGCATAATCGATAAGTCAGGAAGACCAGATCCACCAGCACCCATCCCTACTGTCATTCGTTCATATAAATCCGTATCTCCAATATCTCTCACCTTAATGGTTGTACCTGGATTTTCCTCCATAAAACTTTCAGCCGCTAAATCCATTGATGCAGCAGCAACATTCCAACCCCAAACTTCAATTTCACCGGAAACTTCACCCGAATCTTCATTGTTCGTATTGTTATCATCGTTATTGTCTGAGGATCCACCGCAGGCTGATAGTGCAAAAACTAATACAAGTAAACCTAAACTTAACAAAAGCTTTTGATATGATTTATTAAACATTTTACTCGCCATCATAAAACACCCCTTTATATTTTTAACTAACTTTTTAATCCCTTTTTTAAACTTTTCCATAAGAAACCCTGCTGATTAGTGATTATTAACCCCCTTTTAGTGAATACGGTTTCAATTTTAGTTGATTTATAAGAAGCCTTTTCACAGAAAAGGAAAAAACTTCATAATTTAGTTAAATTAATTAACTAGCTATTTATTATTATAAACGTAAATTTTTATACTGTCAATTAGTTGTTATTTGCTATTTTTTTAATACTTATGATGCTAGTGTAGTTTCATGGACACATCTTAGTTAAGTCCTTAAATAAAAGCTAGGAGGATGTGTCCAATGGAAAACATAAAACACGGTAAACGTTACACAGATGATTTTCGTAAGATGATTGTTGACTTGTATCATTCTGGTCAAAGGGTAAAGGATTTAAGTGGCGAATATGGCGTGTCTGAAGTGACAATTTATGATTGGATTAAAAAACTTAATCCCGTT